>Ga0247818_10000327_pt1 | contig 29132 bp, 20 predicted proteins | sample 13C_Glucose_Day1_FD_192424 | JGI IMG/M metagenome (GOLD analysis project Ga0247818, IMG submission 192424) | Soil microbial communities from agricultural site in Penn Yan, New York, United States - 13C_Glucose_Day1 | ecosystem: Environmental > Terrestrial > Soil > Agricultural land | place... | reverse complement strand
GAGCAGGTGATGGCCGTGGCGCAGAAGCTCGCCGGCTACACCCTGGGCCAGGCCGACATCCTGCGCCGCGCCATGGGCAAGAAGAAGAAATCCGAGCTGGACAAGCAGTTCGCCGGCTTCTCCCAAGGCATGCAGGACAACGGCTACTCCATGGCCGCGGTCAAGACCCTCTGGGACATCCTGCTGCCGTTCTCCGACTACGCCTTCAACAAGGCCCACTCGGCCGCCTACGGCGTGATCTCCTACTGGACCGCCTACCTCAAAGCCCACTATGCGCCCGAGTACATGGCCGCCCTGCTCACCAGCGTCGGGGACGACAAAGACAAGTCGGCGATCTACCTCAACGAATGCCGGCGCATGGGCATCACGGTGCTGCCGCCGGACGTCAACGAGTCCGCACTGAACTTCACCCCCGTCGGCACCGACATCCGCTTCGGCATGGGCGCCATCCGCAACGTCGGCGTCAATGCCGTCGAGGCCATGGTCGCCGCCCGGGACACGGAAGGCGCCTACACATCCTTCAAGGACTACCTGGTGAAGGTCCCGGCCGTGGTGTGCAACAAACGCACGATTGAATCGCTCATCAAGGCCGGCGCGTTCGACTCGCTCGGCCACCACCGGCGCGCGCTGGCCATGATCCACGAAGAAGCGATCGACTCGGTCATCACGCTCAAACGCAACGAGGCGATCGGCCAGTTCGACCTGTTCGCCGGCTTCGACGAGGCCGAATCCGAGGCCTCGCTGAGCATTGAAATCCCGGACCTCCCCGAATGGGAGAAAAAGGACAAGCTGTCCTTCGAACGCGACATGCTCGGCCTGTACGTCTCCGACCACCCGCTGCAGGGGCTCGAGGGGGTCCTGAGCCAGCACGCCGACCAGTCCATCACCTCGCTCATCGCCGAGGACGGCCCGCACGACGGCGCCATCGTCACCATCGCCGGCATGATCACCTCACTGAGCCGGCGGATCGCGAAAGCCAGCGGCAACGCCTACGCCCGGGCGGAGATCGAGGACCTGGGCGGTTCCGTCGAGGTGATGTTCTTCGGCCAGGTCTACGGCCCCATCGCCTCGGTGCTCGCCGAAGACCTGATCGTGGTGGTCAAGGGGCGGCTGCAGCGCCGCGACGACGGCGCCGTCGCCCTCAACTGCATGGAACTGTCCGTCCCGGACCTCAGCGAGGGCCTCAACGGCCCGCTGGTGATCACGATGCCGACCCACAAGGCGACCGAAGCGGTCGTGACAGAGCTCGGAGACGTGCTGCGCACCCACCGCGGCAAATCCGAGGTCCGGCTGCACCTGCAGGGCGACTCCAGGGTGGAGATCATGGGCCTGCCCGTGCACCTGCGGGTGAACCCCAGCCCCTCACTGTTCGGGGACCTGAAGGTGCTGCTCGGCCCGACCTGCCTGGACAACTGATCCGCAGGGGGCCCTCCGGCCGCCGAGGTGACACTTAACGCCCATGCCGCGCAATGGCATCGGCGTTAAGTGTCACCTCGCGGGCGACGGAGCGGCTCAGATCTCGTAATCGAGCGGCGCGGGCTGGCCGTAGGCGCCGGAGTGGTAGAGCAGCGGAGCGCCGTCGGCGCCCACCTCACCTTCCACGACCTCGACCACCACCACGGCGTTGTTCTCGAAGGAGAGCCGCATCTGGACCTTGCCGATCAGCCAGCCGGCCACGTCATTGAGGATGGGCACCTCATGGGGCCCGAGCGCCCAGTGATCGCCCTCGAAGCGGTTGCTGGTCCGCGCAAAGCGGTCCGCCAGCGCCTGGTTCTCCAGTCCCAGCATGTGGACACCGATGTAGGTGGTGTTGGCCACGGCCGGCCAGGAGCTGGAAGTGCGGGCCATGTTGAACGTGAACCGGGGCGGCTTCGCCGACAGCGAGGCCACAGAGGTTGCCGTGAAGCCGAAGGGGACACCGTTGAAGTTGGCGGTGATGATGGCCACACCGGCCGCATGCCGGCGGAACATTTCCTTGAAGGTTCCTTCGAAGGCTTGGTCCTCTGTGGCCACTGCGATCCAACTCCCTGCTGCACGTGTGTGATGTTCCTACCCTGCCAGCGTATTGCGCCGGCGATGGGCGGCGGTACTTGTTTACCCGGAGGCGTCATGTGGAACGTCACCCGGGGCCACACGGTGTCATGTGCCCCGCCGGCGGAAAGCTTGTTAAGGTTTGTTGCATGACACACCCCGCCGCGCACGGCCAGCTCCCGCAGGACGCCCCGCAGGAGACTCCCCGGTTTCCGCTCCCGGGTGCCGGCCAGGACGCTGGGTCAGGCCGGCCGGCCCACGGGGCCGGCATCCGCGCCACGTCGTGGCGGAAGGCCGCCCTCATTGCCGCCGCCGGCGTTCCCGTGGGGCTGCTCTGGTGGCTCCTGGCGCCCTCCGGACTCAACCTGCTCTCGGGCGATCCGGACCTGCGGAGCGGCGGCAACACCGAAGGATGGCTGCCCCGGGACCTGGTACTGGCGGGCCTGTTCCTGCTCGCCGGCTGCATCTCGGGCGCAGTCGCCTCCGGCAGCAAGCACCACGCGCCGAACGGCCGGGACGTTGTCCTCGCCGTGGGTGCGGGCGCACTGGGCGCCCTCGCGGCCTGGGGGACCGGGGTGCTGTGTGGCCTCTGGTGGGGGACGCCCGAAGACACTTCGGCCAGCGCCAGCATCGCCTTCTCGTTGCGGTCCTTCGCCGTCCTCGCGATCTGGCCGGCCGCGACGGCACTGACCATCTTCCTGAACACTGTCTTCACCACGCCGGCCCCCGAAGCCGGGACCGGCGGGGCCTGACCACGAATCCGCAGGGCCCGGACCCGACATAGCCGATGCAACAGGTCCGATGTAACAGGCACGATGTAACAGGCACGGGACCCGCCGGCGCTGCCCGTAAAATGAACGGGTGACCCCTTCAGCTGACAGCTCCGTGCCCGCCGTTACTGCGCCCCCGGCTCCCGCCGGCCTCAACTTCCGCACCGTCGACCTCCGCGGCCGGCGGCTGACCCTCGCCGGCCTCCGCGCCGCTGTGCCCCGGGCGCAGGCCGGCACCATGGCTGACGCCGAGCACAAGGTCCTGGACATCATCGACGCCGTCCGGACCCGGGGCTTCGAGGCGCTCAGCGAGCTGGCCCGGACCTTCGACGGCGTGGAGCAGTCGCACCCGAGAGTCCCCGCCGAAGCGCTGACGGCGGCCCTGGCCGGGCTCGATCCGGCCGTGCGGGCTGCCTTGGAAGAGTCCATCAGGCGCGCGCGGCTCTTTGCCGACGCCCAGCGGCCGGCGGATACCGACGTCGAACTCGGAGAAGGCGCGGTGGTCAGCCAGAACTGGGTCCCCGTGGCGCGCGTCGGCCTCTATGTTCCCGGCGGCCTGGCGGTTTACCCGTCCTCCGTGATCATGAACGTCGTCCCGGCCCTCGCGGCCGGCGTCGGATCCATCGCCCTTGCATCTCCGCCGCAGAAGGACTTCGGCGGGCTCCCGCACCCCACGATCCTTGCCGCGGCGTGCCTGCTCGGGATTGACGAGGTCTACGCAATCGGCGGCGCCCAGGCCATCGCGGCCTTCGCCTACGGCGTCCCCGCCACGGAGGAAAAGGCCGGCCTGGACCCCGTTGACGTCGTCACCGGCCCGGGCAACGTCTTTGTCGCCACGGCGAAGCGCCTCGTGAAGGGCGTCGTCGGCATCGACTCCGAGGCCGGCACCACCGAGATCGCGATCCTGGCCGATGCCACCGCACAGCCGGGCCTGGTCGCGGCCGACCTGATCAGCCAGGCCGAGCATGACCCCAAAGCGGCGTCCGTGCTGATCACGGACTCCGAGCACCTCGCCGCCGCCGTCCGGGTGGAACTCGGGCGGCAGGCGACGGCGACCAAGCACAGTGCGCGCGTCCGTGAGGCCCTCTCCGGCCCGCAGTCCGGCGTCGTCCTGGTGGACAACCTGGACCAGGGCATCGCGGCGTGCAACGCCTACGCCGCCGAACACCTGGAGATCATGACGGCGGACGCGGCCGGCGTCGCGGGCCGGATCCGCAGCGCCGGGGCGATCTTCGTGGGGGACTACAGCCCCGTCAGCCTCGGCGACTACTGCGCCGGCTCCAACCACGTGCTGCCGACCAGCGGCACCGCGGCGTTCTCCTCGGGGCTGAATGTGACCACCTTCCTGCGCGCCATCCAGGTTGTTAACTACACCCGCGCCGCCCTGGCAGAGGTCAGCGGGCACATCGTGAGCCTGTCCGGGGCGGAGGACCTTCCGGCGCACGGCGAGGCGGTCACAGCACGGTTCCCGCAGGGCGCCTGACCACAACATGTAGTAATTACAGGCTTGTTATTCAGCTACATCTAGTCGTAAACTGATGGCGGAGCCAACCGCCGGTCACCGACCGGCCAGGCGCCTGCGACAGGGGAGGGAACGTTATGTATTGTCCGTTTTGCCGGAACCCTGATTCGCGGGTGGTGGACAGCCGGATCGCCGACGACGGTTCAGCCATCCGCCGGCGCCGGCAGTGCCCCGAGTGCGGCCGCCGCTTCACCACTGTCGAGACCACCAGCCTGACCGTGATCAAGCGGTCGGGCGTGGGCGAGCCGTTCAGCCGGAGCAAGGTCATCAACGGCGTCCGCAAGGCCTGCCAGGGCCGTCCTGTCACCGAGGATGACCTCGCGATGCTGGCCCAGGAAGTCGAAGAGGCCATCCGTGCCTCCGGCGCCGCGGAAATCGACGCGCATGAAGTCGGCCTTGCCATCCTCAACCCGCTCCAGCGGCTCGACGAGGTCGCCTACCTGCGCTTCGCGAGCGTCTACCAGGCCTTCGAATCCCTCGAGGACTTCGAGGCCGCCATTTCGCTGCTCCGCCACGAGGCCGAGACCAAGGGCCGCGAGGGCACCAGCCAGCAGAAGAGCGCGCTCTAAGCCGTTCCAGGAGCGCCGGCTCACAGACTCCGGTGGTGGCAGCGGAGGGGAAGCCGGGGCCACCACCGGCACCACATAACAAAGAGCTATCACTCCGGGTCGTTCCCAGCGTTCAGAACGACCCGGAGTGATAGCTCTTTCGCTACTTGGCGAGCTTGTGCTTCAGTGCGATTTCGAGGGCGGCGCCGACGATGCCCGCGTCATTCTTCAGCTCGGCCGGGACGATGGGCGTGCGCAGCTGCAGCCGCGGCAGGTATTCGTCGGCGCGCTTCGAGATGCCGCCGCCGATGATGAACAGTTCGGGGGAGAAGAGGAACTCCACGTGGGACAGGTAGCGCTGCAGCAGCACGCTGTACTCTTCCCAGCTCAGGCCGTCCCGCTCACGGGCGACGGCTGAGGCCTTGCTTTCGGCGTCGAATCCGTCAATTTCCAGGTGTCCGAGTTCGGCGTTGGGAACCAGCTTCCCGTCGAAGATGAAGGCGGAACCGATGCCGGTGCCGAGCGTGATAACGAGGACCGTGCCTTCCACGAATTCGCCGGCGCCGAAGCGGGCCTCCGCGAGGCCGGCGGCGTCGGCGTCGTTGATGACCTCCACGGGCCGGCCCAGGCGGGCGGTCAGCATTGCGTCGATGTCCATTTCCAGCCAGGACTTTTCCACGTTGGCGGCGGAGTGGACCACGCCGTGCTGGATGATGCCCGGAAAGGTGACGCCCACGGGCGAGTCCGGCGCCGGAGCGTCGGGCCGGGCGGACAGCTCGGCGACAACCTGGGCCACGACCTCGGCGACGGATTCGGGTGTGGAGGGCTGCGGGGTCGGCATGCGGAGGCGGGCACCGACCAGCTTCCCCTTCTTCAGGTCCACGATCCCGCCCTTGATCCCGGTCCCGCCGATGTCGATGCCGATCAGGGGGGCGTTCTTCTTCAACTTCTCGTCCTTCTTGGCCAATGTGGTTCCGTTCGTGGCAGGGGGCGGGGCTAGGAGAGGGTGCGGCCCAGGGCCGACGGGCGAAGACCGGAATCTTCTGGTGAAGCGGGAATCAGGGGAGCGTCAGTACTTCGGCGCCGGACTCCGTGACAAGCAGCGTGTGCTCGAACTGTGCGGTGCGTTTGCGGTCGCGGGTCACGACGGTCCAGTCATCGGCCCACATGTCCCAGTCCACGGTGCCAAGCGTCAGCATGGGTTCGATCGTGAAGACCATTCCGGCTTCGATGACGGTGTTGTAGGCGGGGGCGGCGTCGTAGTGCGGGATGATCAGGCCGGTGTGGAAGGCCTCGCCCACGCCGTGGCCGGTGAAGTCGCGGACCACCCCGTAGCCGAAGCGCTTGGCGTAGGACTCGATGGTCCGGCCGATCACGTTGATTTCACGGCCCGGGGCCACTGCGCGGATGGCGCGGTTCAGGGACTCCTGCGTGCGCTCGACGAGCAGCCGGGATTCCTCGTCGACGTCGCCGACCAGGAAAGTGTAGTTGGTGTCGCCGTGGACGCCGCCAATGAAGGCCGTGATGTCGATATTGAGGATGTCCCCGTCCCGGACCACCGTGTCATCCGGGATGCCGTGGCAGATGACTTCATTCAGGGACGAGCACAGGGACTTGGGAAAGCCGCGGTAGCCGAGGGTCGACGGGTACGCCTTGTGGTCGAGCAGGAACTCGTGGCCCACCCGGTCCAACTGGTCCGTGGTGACACCGGGCTGGATATGCTTTCCGACCTCGACGATCGCCTGGGCGGCAATCCGTGAGGCAATGCGGATCTTTTCGATGGTCTCCGCCGACTTGACCTCTGACCCGGTGAACTTGGCCGGTGCGGGCTTGCCCACGTATTCGGGACGCGCGATCGACGCCGGAACGGGAAGCTGCGGACTGACGGCTCCCGGGACCAAGGTTCCGATGGGTGCAGTCGAGGCGAGAGAAGGCATACATTGATCATATAAGGCACGGCCGGAGGCATATAAACAACGGCCAGGAAATATCAGCGTAAGGAGCATCAATGCCGGAGTACTGGTACAACGTCAACACGCATGAGGTTGAAGAGGACGCCATGTCGGATTGGAGCCAGCTGATTGGCCCGTACAAGACACGGGAAGAAGCTGAACACGCCCTGGAGAAGGTCAAGGCCCGCAACGAATCCTGGGAGAAGGGCGACGAGGACGACTAGGTTCGATCGCCCGGCCTGAAGCCGGGCGGTCGCCTGCACGTAGTCCGCGGGCAGCCTCACCTAAAGCTTCGCCGTCCGGGGCGCGGTCCGGGCGCCCAGCTGCGCCACCCCGGCGGGCCCGGATTTTCTCACCCTGTGCGGATGAGTGAGAGCCGGTTGCGGCGGGCCATACTGGGAAAATGCCGACGAGCGATACGCGCACCCGCGGCGTCCGAGTCACCGACCTGGCCAGGCTGGCCGCGGCCTGGGCCGCCTCGACTGCAGCCCTCATCATCACCGGCGCGCTGCTGCCCGGGTTCTCTGCCAGCAGTTGGTGGGACTACGCCGCCGTGGCGGCAGCAGCCGGCCTCGTCGGTCTGGTCCTCCGCCCCATGCTGGTGGAGATCTCGGCCAGGGTCGGCTGGCTGGCGGTGCTTCTTACCGCTGTGGTCGGTCAGGCCCTGATCATGTATGTCGCCATCCGTCTGGTGCCCGGCATCGAGTCGACGGCGTGGACCGCCCTGGCCGCAACCTGGATCAGTGCCGTCGTGGCCACCCTCATCTCGTGGGCCACCACCGCCGGCACTGACGACGGCCTGATCACCTCCCTGGCCGGCAGGGCACGCCGCCCGAATACGGTGACCGACCCGGACGTCGACGGCGTCCTGTTCGTGCAGCTCGACGGTGTCCCTTTCCCGGTGCTGCAGTGGGCGGTCCAGTCCGGAGCGGTGCCGAATATCCGGCGGTGGCTGTCCTCGGGGGAGTACTCGTGCCGCGAGTGGACCCCCCAACTGCCATGCACCACACCGGCCAGCCAGATGGGCATCCTGCATGGCACCGTTGACGGGATCCCGGCCTTCCGGTGGTATGACCGGGAGCTCAACCGGGTGCTGGTCGCCAACCGTCCGGCGGACGCCCGGTTGATCGAGGAAAGGCACAGCACGGGCCAGGGCCTGCTGTGCGACGACGGGGTCTCCATTTCGAACCTGTTCACCGGTGACGCGTCCCGATCGCTCCTGACGATGAGCCGGGTGGAGGTCCGCCGTGGCTCCACCCAGACGCGCCGTGCGTTCGCCTGGTTCTTCACCTCACCGAACGGGTTCATGCGCAGCCTCACGCGGACCGTCGGGGAGGTCCTCAAGGAGCGGTGGCAGGCCCGGCGGCAGGTCAGGCGCGACTTCGACCCGCGGGTGCACCGGGACTGGACATTCGCCCTGCTGCGGGCAGTGACCAACAGTCTCCTGCGGGACCTGAACACGGCCCTGGTCGCCGAGGAGCTTCGTCGTGGCACGAAGTGCATCTACGTCGACTATGTGGACTACGACGAGATCGCCCACCACGCAGGCGTCTTCCGGCCCGAGTCGCTCGCCGCCCTGGATGGCCTGGACCGCACGCTCGGGTCCCTGGCCCGGCTCGCCGGCGCCGCCCCCCGCCGTTACCGGCTGGTGGTGCTTTCGGACCACGGCCAGTCCCAGGGCACCCCGTTCGCTGACCGGTACGGCCAGACGCTGGGTGATCTGTGTGCCGAACTCATGCAGGAACATGTACAGACCGTGGACGCGTCCGTCGAGGGGCTGGGGCGCGCAGACTCGATCGCGGGTGACATCGCGGCCGGGGGGATGACCGGGAAGCTCGCCGCCCGCGCCAACGAGGGGCTGACCAGGGCACAGCAGACTTCCGCTCCCGGCAAGGCCGCCGAGGAGCCGGTGGTCGTGCTGGGCTCGGGCAACCTGGGCCTGGTCTACGTGCGCGGTGACCGGCGCTGGACCCTCGGGGCGCTTGAAAGGGAGTGGCCGGCCCTGGTCCCGGGACTGGCGGGCCATCCCGGCGTCGGGTTCGTCGCAGGCATCGACGACGAGGGCCGGGCATGGGCGGTCGGCAACGGCGGGCGCCGCGATCTCGCCGGCGGGGCGGTGGAGGGCACCGACCCGTTGGCCGGCTTCGGGTCCCACGCGGCGCGGGTCCTCCGGCGTGCCCTGATGGACCCCGAGGCCCCGGATCTTTACGTCAACAGCATGGTCGATCCGGTGACCAACGACGTCGCGGCATTCGAGGGCCTGGTTGGATCCCACGGGGGCCTCGGCGGCTGGCAGGACCGCGCCGTGCTGCTCGGTCCCGCCAACCTGATGGCGGGGCTGCCGGAGCGGATAGAGGGTGCCGATGAACTCCACCGGGTGCTCGTGGCGATGCTCGAGGCCTGTGGCCAGCGTGCCGCGACGGAGTTCCCGCGCCAGGTGACCTGACCGCCGCCGCGGGCAGGCCCGCGGGCCAGTTCACCGTCCCCGGCTCACCAGGGCGCCACCCACGACTGGCCGGGGGAGAGGACGACGGCCGTGCAGCCGGGAGCCTGCCCCGCCACGGCGTCCGCGAACCGGCGCCCGGGCAGTTCGAGCCAGCTGCGGGCAAAGTGTGTGACGAAGGGCGGGTGCAGCGTTCCCCAGTGCACCGGCACGCCGAACCGTGCGCCGCTCAGTGCGACGGCCTGGGCGGCGGTCTCGGGGTCCAGGTGCCCCGCCGAGAGTTTTGGCCCCCACCCCCAGACGGGCACCACGGCGACATCGATGGGGCCGCCCGCCATGGCGGTGAGCCCGGCCATCTCCGGAAACAACCCCGTGTCACCCGCGATCCAGGCGATGCCCGACGGGCCGCGGACGAGCTGGCCGTGGGCGTCGTTGGGCCGGTGCGGCATGGGGCGGTGACGATGCTCCGCCGGCACCTGCCGAATTTCGACGCCGCGGCCCGCCGCCGTCCAGCCATCCCCCAACGGGACTGTGTTCAGAAACCGGCGGCGGCGCAACCAGGCGACGTTCGCCGGGGCACTCATCAGGGCCGCCCCGGGCAGCATGCGGAGGGATCGCAGCTCGGCGTGGTCGTGGTGCAGGTGGGAGAGGAGCACGACGTCGGGCCCGTTCCACGACGCCGGGTCCGGCCGGGGTGCCAGGCGCCGCAGCAGCCCGGCGTGGGGACGAAGCAGCGGATCGGTCAGGATCCGGACGCCGTCGAGATCGAGGACCACAGTGGAGTGGCCGAGCCAGGTGAGTCTCATGCCGGGGCCTGTGTTACTCCGTCTCGTCCTCCATGACGGCGATCGCGAAACCAAGCGCTTCGGTGATGTTGATCGCAGCCGACATCGTCCGGGCCGTTCCGATGATGGGGGCCACGGCGACGAGCACGTTTTGAACGTCCCTGGCCGTAACCCCTGACTCGATCGCGGGGCCCACATGGGCAAGGTAGGAGACCGGCCGGGCGTCGACGGCGGCCAGGGCAGCGATGCGAATCATGAGCAGCGCGTCTGCCGGCAGGTCGGAGCGTCCCAGGGCGGCGTCAGTGATGGCGCCGATGGTCTCGAGAACCGGGTTCTCACTCTGAGCGGACATGGTCGATCTCCTTCACATGGGGTGGCATGACAGCCCCGGGAGGGGCCGCCGATCGTGCTCAGCGAAGGACGCGCACCGGGGACCGGGGCGCGGCCCGTCGGCTCGGGTCAGGCCATGGCCTTTGCCTTGAGGGAGTCAAACTCCGTCTGGTTGATGGCTCCGGAGTCGAGCAGGGCCTTGGCATCGGCGATCTGGCTGGCCGGGCTGGCCGACTTGCCGGCGACCTGCTGGATGTATTCCTGCTGGGCGGCCTGCTGTTCGGCCAGGGCTTTCATCTGCCGTTCGGTCATACTGCGGCCCCGGGCGATCAGGTAGATCAGGGCGCCAAGCCAGGGGACAAAGATCAGCAGGATCGACCAGCCGGCTTTGCCCCAGCCGCTGAGCGTGCTGTCGCCGAACAAGTCGAACAGGCAACGGAACCACACCATCAGGGCCGCGATCCAGATAAAGAACCAGAAACTCCACAGCAGGACGTCCCAGAAGTCAGTCGAAATCGAGTCCATGGCTACTCCTCCACTAGTGTCCGCCGGTGTCCGGCCTGTCGTTTCAAGCACGAATCAGGCGGGCGGGGCGGATCATCTGCCGGGGCCCGATGCAGGCCCTCAATGGCCAGACTGCCCGGACGGGCGGGACTCCGCATCGTTCGTAAAGGATGAGGTGGCACCGCAAACCCGCTGCGGCGGCTCGCGGCGGTGGACGTGAGGGTCAGCCACGCGGCCTGGAAGGTCAGGCCCGGCGGCTGCCTAGAAGGAGTGCTCGGGGCCGGGGAACCCGCCGGAGCGCACGTCCTCGCCGTAGGCCTTGGCGGCGTCGCTGAGTGACGTGCGCAGATCCGCGTACTGCTTGACGAACTTGGCCATCTTGCCGCCGCGCAGGCCCGCCATGTCCTGCCACACCAGCACCTGGCCGGTGGTCGCGTTGCCGGCACCGATCCCGACGGTGGGGACGTCGACGGCGGCGTCCACGGCCGCCGCCGTCGCCGCCGGAACCATTTCCATCAGGACGCAGAACGCGCCGGCCTCGGCGAGGGCGACGGCGTCGTCGATGAGCCGCTCGGCGTCGTCGCCGCGGCCCTGGACCCGGTAGCCGCCGAGGGCGTGCTCGCTTTGCGGGGTGAATCCGATGTGCGCCATCACGGGAATGCCGGCCTGGACCATGGCCCGGACGGTTTCGGCATAGAACTTGCCGCCCTCGATCTTGACCGCGTGGGCGAGGCCTTCCTTGAGGAAGCGCACGCCGGTGGCCACCGCCTGCTGGGCGGAGACCTCGTAGCTGCCAAAGGGCAGGTCCGCCACGACGAGGGCGCGCCTGGCCGAGCGGGTGACGGCGCGGCAGAGGGGGAGGAGCTCATCCACGGTGACGGGCAGGCTGGTTTCGTTGCCGAAGACATTGTTGGAGGCGGAGTCACCCACGAGGAGGACCTCGATGCCGGCCTGGTCGAAGATTTCCGCCGTGTACTGGTCGTAGGCGGTCAGCATGGCGAAGCGCTCGCCGTTGAGCTTGGCCTGGCGCAGGTGGTGGGTGCGGATCTTCGCCACCGGCTTCCGGGCGCCGGTCTCCTGGCCCGCCGTCGGGCCTGCGGCCGCGGCCGCCGCCGCGGGCGTGCCCCCGGCTCCCGGGCCGTTGCCGTAGGGAGCGGCTAGTTCTGCGGGCATGCTGGAATCGGGGCTTGTGCTTGAGGCCATGGCACGAGCGTAGTGCGACACCGCGCGTCCGAGCTACTGGCCTCCGGCCCGTGGATGCGTGAATCACATCACACGGCCGCCCGCGGAACGACCCGGGGACCGCCCGGAGCGGTGAATCCGGGGCTCCCGGTGTTAACGCTGTGTTACGCGGGGCAGCTGCGCCAGCAATCGGTGGCAATGATTAGTAAAGTGAACCGTGAGCAGCTGCGGGACCCATGCACGACGGGCCTGGGGCACGGACGAAAGAACCGGAAAGAGGCCAGTATGGACCGCCAGCAAGAGTTTGTCCTGCGGACGATCGAAGAGCGCGACGTGCGGTTCGTGCGGCTGTGGTTCACCGACGTCGTGGGATCGCTGAAGTCCGTGGCGCTGGCCCCGGCCGAAGTGGAAGGCGCGTTCGAGGAGGGCCTGGGCTTTGACGGCTCCTCCATCGAGGGCCTCGCCCGCGTTTTCGAATCCGACATGCTGGCCCAGCCGGACCCCGCCACGTTCCAGATCCTGCCGTGGCGCGGCGAGACGGAAGCGACGTCCCGGATGTTCTGCGACATCCTGACTCCAGACGGCGAACCCTCCGCCGCTGACCCGCGCAACGTCCTCAAGCGCAACCTGGCCAAGGCCGCGGACATGGGCTTCACCTGCTACACCCACCCCGAGATTGAGTTCTACCTGCTCAAGTCCCAGCAGCCGGGTCCGGACGGTGCCCCCGTCCCCGTGGACGAGGGCGGCTACTTCGACCACGTTCCGGGCGGTGTGGCGCAGGACTTCCGCCGCACGGCGGTGACCATGCTGGAATCGGTCGGCATCTCCGTCGAGTTCAGCCACCACGAGGCCGGCCCCGGCCAGAACGAGATCGACCTGCGCTACGCGGATGCCCTGCAGACCGCGGACAACATCATGACGTTCCGCACGGTGATCAAGGAGGTCGCGCTCCAGCAGGGCACGTACGCCACCTTCATGCCGAAGCCGTTCACGGCCCACCCGGGTTCAGGCATGCATACCCACTTCTCACTCTTCGAGGGCGATACGAATGCCTTTTACGAGGCGGGCGCGGAGTTCCAGCTTTCCGAGACGGCCCGGCAGTTCATCGCCGGCATCCTCAAGCACGCTCCGGAGTTCACGGCTGTCACCAACCAGTTCGTGAACTCCTACAAGCGGCTCTGGGGCGGCGGCGAAGCGCCCAGCTATCTCAGCTGGGGGCACAACAACCGTTCCGCCCTGGTCCGTGTCCCGCTGTACAAGCCCGGCAAGGGCCAGTCGGCGCGGATTGAATACCGCGGCATCGACTCGGCCGCCAACCCCTACCTCGCCTACGCCGTGCTGCTCGGCGCCGGGCTCAAGGGCATCGAGGAGGGCTACCAGCTTCCCGCCGCCGCCGAGGACGATATCTGGTCGCTAAGTTCGGCTGAGCGCCGGGCGATGGGCCACGACCCGCTGCCGGCAAGCCTGCACGACGCCATCCGCTCGATGGAGGACTCCGAACTCATGCCGCAGATCCTGGGTGAGCAGGTGTTCGAACACTTCCTGCGCAACAAGCGTGCCGAGTGGCAGGACTACCGTCTCCAGGTCACGCCCTACGAGCTGCAGCGCAACCTCGGCATCCTTTAGGCGGACCGGGTGAGCCTGGCACGACGCCTCATTGCCGCCGGCTTCAGTGATCTGGAGAACGGCGAACGGTGGCTGGCCGCCCCGGAACTGGAGGGCCTGGACCAGGACATCCTCATCTCCGGGCTGCAGCTGGCCGCGAACCCGGACACGGCGCTGCAGTCGCTGGTCCGGCTGATTGAAAAGCACCCGGACCTGCGGAAGCTGGCGGTCGCAGAACCGGAACGCAGCGAGCCCCTGTACCGGGTGCTGGGCGCCTCGGAGGCGCTGGGCGAGTTCCTGATCCGCCACCCCGAACACCTCGAAGCCTTCGAGGTGACCGCCAGCCCGGAACCGCGGGCCGCGGACGCCGCGGAACTGCGCGCCCGGTTGTTGCGCTCCGTGCAGGCCGATCCCAAATCCGGCCGCCCGGTCGCGGCGCTGACCGGGCAGGACGGCTACGTGGCGCTCCGCACGGAGTACCGGCGCGGCCTCGTCGAGCTCGCCGTCAAGGATCTCTGCGCCGCGGACCCGCTGGACTTTATGCCCGCCGCCGGCGCCGAACTGGCGGATCTCGCCGGCGCCGCGATCGAGGCGGCCCTGGCCGTCTCGCGGGCCGAGGCCGCCGAACATTTCAGCGCCACCGAGGTGGCCGACGTCGGGCTGGCCGTCATCGGCATGGGCAAATGCGGCGCCCGCGAACTCAACTACATTTCCGACGTCGACGTCATCTACGTGATCGAGTCCGGCGAGCTGGACGATTCGCGCGCCAACACGATCGGCACGGCCCTGGCGTCCGGCATTTCCCGGGCCATCATGTCCATCGGCCGCGAACCCGGGCTGTGGGAAGTCGACGCCAACCTGCGCCCGGAGGGCAAGTCCGGGCCGCTGGTCAGGACCCTTGCCTCGCACCAGAGCTACTACGCCCGCTGGGCCGAAAGCTGGGAGTTCCAGGCCCTGCTCAAGGCCCGGACCATCGCCGGGGACACGGAGCTCGGCGCCCGCTACGAGGCGGCGGTCGCGCCGCTGATCTGGTCCTCCGCCGGCCGGGAAGGCTTCGTGGAGTCCGTCCGCTCGATGCGCCGCCGCGTCACCGAACACATCCCCGCCGAGGAGGAGCAACGGCAGATCAAGCTGGGCCGGGGCGGGCTGCGCGACGTCGAATTCACTGTCCAGCTGCTGCAGCTGGTGCACGGCAAATCCGACGAGACGCTGCGCTGCCGCGACACCACCTCGGCCATCGCCGCGCTGTCCGCGGGTGGGTACATCGGCCGCTCCGACGCGGCCGAGTTCGACCGCGACTACCGCTACCTCCGGCTCCTTGAACACCGGATCCAGCTCTTCCAACTGCGCCGCACCCACCTCATGCCGGACAAAGAGGCCTCGCTGCGTGCCCTCGCCAAAGCCGTGCTCGGCCCCTTTTCCAGCGAACGGCCGAAACCCGACGCCCTCGTCGCGGCCTGGCGTAAGACCAAACGCTCCGTCCGTGAGCTGCACGAACGCATCTTCTACCGCCCACTGCTCAACACTGCGGCGGCGCTCAGCAGCGAGGAGGCCAGGCTCAGCCCGGAAGCCGCCCAGGGACGCCTTGCCGCCCTGGGCTACCTCGATCCCAGCGGCGCCATGCGCCACATCGAAGCCCTCACCGGCGGAGTCAGCCGCCGCGCCGCGCTGCAGCGCCAGCTCCTGCCGATCCTGCTCGGGTGGCTCGCGGAGGGCGTGGACCCCGACGCCGGCCTGCTCGCGTTCCGGCGGGTCAGCGAAGCACTCGGCACCACCCACTGGTATCTCGGCATGCTCCGGGACTCGACGGCGGCGGCCGAGCGGCTCTGCCACGTGCTGTCCAACTCCCGCCTGATCGCCGACCTGCTGGAAGTCTCACCCGAATCCGTGGCCTGGCTCGGCTCGGACAAGGAACTGATGCCCGTCAGCTTCGAGGCGCAGTGGCTGGAGATTGTCTCGAAGATGTCCCGGCACGCTGAGCCGGAAAGCGCGATGCGCCTGATCCGGCTGATCCGCCGCCGCGAGATCCTCCGGATTGCGATCGCGGACAGCGCGGGGCTGCTGGACCAGGACCAGGTCGGCGCCGCCCTGGCCGACACTGACCGGGCGGCTGTCCTGGGCGCACTGCGTGTCGCGGAAACCGTGGTCACCGCCGACGAGCCGCTCAAAACGCATGTGCTGGTGGTCGCCATGGGGCGGCAGGGCGGCCGGGAGATCGGCTACGGCTCGGACGCGGACGTTATGTACGTGCACCGCGGGCTTCCCGGAGTCCCGGAGGAAGAGGCCCAGCAGCAGGCCCTGCAGATCGTCAGCAGGCTCTCCACCCTGCTGACCCAGCCGCTCAAGCCTGCCATCCTCGCCGAGCGGGTGCTGATGGTGGACGCCGACCTGCGCCCTGAGGGCAAGAGCGGCCCGATGGTGCGGTCGCTGGAGTCCTACGCGGAGTACTACCGCCGGTGGTCGCTCGTGTGGGAGGCGCAGGCGCTGCTGCGTGCCCGCCCGATGGCCGGCGACGACGAACTGGCCGCCGACTTCGTGGCGCTGATCAACCCGATCCGCTACCCTGAGTCGCTCTCCGAGCATGACGCGCGCGAAGTCCGGCGCGTCAAGGCCCGGGTGGAAGCGGAACGTCTGCCACGCGGCGCGGACCCCGCCCGGCACCTGAAGCTGGGCCGCGGCGGCCTGAGCGACGTCGAATGGCTGGCCCAGCTGCTCCAGCTGCAGCACGCCGGAAAGCACCCCGGCCTGCGGACCACCTCCACCGTCGAAGCGCTCGAGGCGGCTGCCGCCGTCGGGCTCCTCGACGCGGAGGACGTGGTGATCCTGCTCCGGGCCTGGCGCCTGGCGAGCCGGATCCGGTCGGCCAACGTCATCTGGACCGGCAGGGCCTCGGATGTGCTGCCGTCCTCCCGCCGGGACCTGGAAGCGATCGCCCGCTGGTGCGGCTACGGGCAGGGCAACGCCGCCGCGCTCGAGGAGGACTACCTGCGGCTCAGCCGCCGGGCCCGCGGCGTGTTCGAGCGGGTCTTCTACGGCCAGTGACGTCGTCCGACGGTAGCCCTCCGGCGGCCGGCAAGGGCTGACACGCGCCGGGCCCCGGTGCTACTTTGGGCCCATGGCCAAGCAAATGTTCCTGAACCTCCCCGTCAAGGACCTCGACAAATCGGTCCAGTTCTTCACCGCGCTGGGGTTTTCCTTCAATCCCGACTTCACCGATGAGAACGCCACCTGCATGATCATCAACGACGACGCGTTTGTGATGCTGCTGGTGGAGAACTACTTCAAGACCTTCACGTCCAAACCCATCGCCGACGCCGGCACCGCCACCGAGGCGATCATGTCCTTCTCCCTGGACAGCCGCGAGGCCGTGGACGAGGTGGTCAGGACGGCCCTCACCGCCGGCGGGACCCCTTCCGAGGAAGCCCAGGACTACGGCTTTATGTACACCCACAGCTTCCAGGACCCGGACGGCCATCTGTGGGAAGTCTTCTGGATGGACCCGGCCGGACCGCCCAAGGACGCGGCACTCTGACCTGAGCGAAACACCCACGGGGGCGGGACACCCTCCGGCGTGGGTAGGCTTCTTTCATGGCTGAACACGTGTGGCTGCTGCCGCTGAAGGACCTCGACGGCGACGCGCGCGCCATCAAGCTGGGGGAAATTGCCGGACTCGATGTCCTGGAAGACCAGCGGAAGTTCGTCGGCGAGCCTCTGCGGATGGTGCTGATCGGACTGGAAGAGGAGTCCCGGCACCCCTTTGCCATTGACGCCAACGGATCAGCCGTCGGGGTCCTGACGCTGCAGACCGGGGCCGCGACCCTGGCGGGCTGGGCCGACGACGACTCGGTCTGGCTGCTGCGTGGCTTCCTGATCGACCGCCGGCAGCAGGGCAAGGGCCTGGGCACGCTGGCCGCGGAGGCCGCCGTGCGGGCCGCTGCCAAACTGACGGCAGCCCTCGGCGGCGGGCAGGCCGGCGTCGTGCTCTCGGTCAACGAACAAAACCCTGCCGGGCAGGCCGCCTACCGGAAGGCCGGGTTCGAGGACCGCGGCCAGTACCTCGGCGGCGACGCCGGCCCGCAGCGGACCATGTACCGGCCGTTCTGATCCGCAGGCCCCCGGGTCTTCCAGGGGCCTTTCCGGCCCGGAATCCGCGCATGGGTCCCGGAACCCCCGTCTCAGTCTGCAGTTGCCCCGGTCATTACCCGGTATCCGAGCTCGTGGTTGTATCCGTGGATCTCACGGGTGTCCAGTGCGGACATGAATGCCAGGATCCCGGCAGTGATGACCTGGCCCGGTACCAGGATGGGAAATCCCGGCGGGTAGGGAGTAACGAATCCGGCGGAGACCACCTCGTGGCCCGCCGCGACCCGCCGGGTCAGCTCGGCCGGGGAAAGGTATTCGCATGATCCCGGCTTGTAGCTTTCGAAGTAGGCCGCCCGGATGTTTCCGTCCGGGGTGTGCGGGTCGCGTCGGTAGCGGTCCGCGAAATGGCTGAAGTCCGGCAGCGGCGGGGGTGTGCTGGTGAGCGCTGCGACGCGGGCCGAGCGGGCTCGTTGGCCGAGCGGGCTCAGTGCGGCCTGCTCGTCTTCGAAGCTTTCGGCCAGTTTGACGAGAACCTCGATGAGGTAGGCGACGGAGCTGCGGCTGGTGCCGATGTTGGTCATGAACAGGACACTGTTTCTGGAGGTCTTGTTGACCTGGATCCCAAACTTGTCCATGAGGTATTCGTGTTTGAAGGTGTCGCCGTCGACGCCGGTCAGGCCGATATATAGGGTCAGTCGGCTGGGGTCAACGACGAATTCGTCCCGCCGCCAGGCCTCGTCCATGGCCGCGAGCCCGTCCCGAAGCGGCATCGGCCTGTCGCTTTCCCGATACTCCTCCGGGATCAGGTCCCGGGTGGTGAGGGTGCGGAAATACTTCTTCAGGAGGGGATGACGTGCCACTGCCTGGGCGATGCTGACGGCGAGATCGGCCTGCTTTTGTACCAGTTCGAACCCCTCGAATTCGACCTGTCGGCGTCCGATGTCCAGTGACGCCAGGATCTGATAGTTCGGTGAGGTCGAGGTGTGCGTCATATAGGCTTCGCGGAATGCTTCCTCGTTGAGGTGGCTGAAGTCCTGGTCGAAGACGTGGATCATGGAGCCCTGGCGCAGCGAGGTGAGGGTCTTGTGCGTTGATTGGGTGGCGTAGACCCGCAGACGGGCGGTTGCCGGATCCGGCACGAGCCGGGTCTTCATCCACACTTCGTCGGCGACGGGCTCGTTCGTGTCGGGATTGTAGAGTTCCTTCACCTGCGCCGTATGGCGAAGCGTGTAGGAAGGGTCCTTGAAGGCCGCCTCCAGTTTTCGTGCCGCGGCCATCGCGGTCCGGCGGCGATAGACATGGTGGAAGCCGGCGAACGCGAACCAGGCCTCGTCCCACAGGAACACCAGGTCCGGTTTGATCGACAGGCACTCTTCCATGACACGCTCCACGTCGTAGACGATGCCGTCGAAGGTGCAATTGGTCAGCGCGATCATCTTGACCTCGGCCAGCCGTCCGGCCCGGCGGTAGTCCAGCAGCATCGCCTTGATGCTGGCCAGCGGGACGGCGCCGTAGAAGGAGTACTCGTGCAGGGGGTAGGCATCCAGGTAGGCGACCTGGGCGCCGGCAAGCATGAGCGCGTAGTGGTGTGACTTATGGCAGTTGCGGTCGACCAGGACCACATCGCCGGGGGCCACGATCGACTGGTGGACGATCTTGTTCGCCGTTGACGTGCCGTTGGTGACAAAGAATGACTTCTGCGCCCCGAACGCGCGGGCCGCCAGCATCTGGGCCTCCTTGATGGACCCGTGCGGGTCAAGCAGCGAGTCCAGACCTCCGGAGGTTGCCGAGGTTTCCGCCAGGAGCAGGTTGAGGCCGTAGAACTCGCCCATGTCCTTGATCCATTTGGAGTTCACTACCGACCCGCCGCGGGAGACGGGCAGCGCGTGGAAGACGCCCGCGGGTTTTCTGCTGTAGTACTGAAGGGCGGTAAAGAACGGCGTGTCGTAACGGTCCGCCACTCCGCGCAACAGCGACAGGTGCAGCTCCAGGCTGTCCTCCCGGCGGAAGATTCGGCTGAACCTTCGGGTCAGTGACCCGGCGAGCTGCTCGATAGAGACGCCCGCGACCAGGTAGAGATCAAGTTCGGGCCGCAGCTGCGCGATCTTGTCCGCCAGGCCAAGGATCCGCTCGATGGGCCGCAACGGGGCAAGGTCCTCTCCGGCGAATCCGGCGAGGAAGTCGCGCAGGTCATGGCCCAGCCGCTGTCGCGTGGTGGATCCGAAGCCCGGCCGAAGAACACAGGCCTGAATATCGGGATTCAACAGCACCGCCACGAGCGCGTCCTCAAAGCTCGAGACTATGGTCAGCTCGTAGATGAACGCATCGGCAGGCCTGCGCTGGCGGAGCATCTCGGCCTGGAGGGTGTCCCGGTCCGTAGCGGACATGTCATCGACGATGAGGACCTCGAATCGCGGCCGAACCTCCGCCGGGGCCTGCGCGGACGGCAGGCCGGCACCGGGGATATCCCTCTCAAGAGGGGATTCCCGCTCCTCAGCACCGGGGCTCAATCTCGCGAAACCGCGGGTGACGGGTTCAATGAGTTCAAGCGCCCCCCGGTAGTCCCCGGCGTCGATGCGCTGGCGCAGCTGGCTGACTAACCGGTGCCCAGGGAACGCCCAATACATCTCGATCGCCTCCAGCAATTGGAGCAGCCGCCTGATCTCACGCGGGAGGCCGTTCACCGAAGCCTCCGGCGCGTCGGCAGCAGCCAACTGCTTGGTGGCGTAGCCCAGGAACTCCCACGCATCGCTGCGCAGCCGCCACACGCTGCTGGGTATCCCGATGAATGGCTCAGTTGCCGCGACCGTCGCCGTCGCAACTTCGTTCAAGCCTTCATCCACGACGACGGGAAGGTCCGCGGTGCGGCCGTGGAAAACGTCGCTCGGTCCATGCACCGGCCGGTCCGCGGGGTTGCATGATTCTTCCCTGACCTGGCTACCCTGTTCGAGGTGGTCCTGGAAATCAGGCGTAGGGCCGTAAGGCATGGTTCTCCTTCTTTGTCTGCCCATGTGAGGCATGCGCACTAGTGGGTGTTGTTGCCGAGCGGGGGATTGTGCACACCTCGAATCACCACAGCCGGAGACTTGGGAAGTCGCTGCGCTGATGCTGAAGGTTTCACCGTCCCACGGGCCGCCCCGAGCGGACCTTATGCACTTTCAGTCCTTCCACGGCCGCCTCAATCATCGGCTTGTCCGCGCCGCTCAGGCGTGGGAATCCTGCAGGAGACGCTCTTCCTCGTCGGTGTGCGGGTTCCTGCCGATGGCCAGGCCGACGACGGTCACGATTGCGGCGACCGCGAGGTAGCCGGCGATCAGGAACCAGTTGCCGGTGGCAGCGAAGAGGGCAGTGAAGACCAGCGGTGCGATGGCGCCGCCGATGACGCCGGCCAGCGTGTAGGCCAGCGAGCTGCCGGCGTAGCGCAGCCGGGCCGGGAACTGTTCGGTGATGTAGGCGGCCTGCGGGCCGTACATGAAGGCGTGGAAGGCCAGCCCGATCACGATGCCGATGGTCAGCGTGAGGGGCGACTTGTCCTGGATCATGACGAAGAACAGCGGGATGTAGAGCGCGGTTCCGACGGCGGCGATGCCGTAGACGAGGCGGCGGTTGATGCGGTCCGTGAGGGCGCCCGCGGCGGGGATCAGGACCAGCTGGAAGGCGGAGCCGATCAGGATGGCGGTCAGTACGTTGCTGGTGCTCATGCCCAGTTCCCTGGTGGCGTAGACGGCCATGAAGACCGTGAGCAGGGAGTACAGCACGTCCGGGCTGATGCGGGACAGGGCGGCGGACACGAGGGCGCGCGGCTCCTTGGTGAAGACCTCCTTGATGGGTGCCTTGGGCTGTTCGCCGTGGGCCTGGATGGCCTTGAAAACGGGGGTTTCCTCGAGCTTGAGCCGGATCAACAGGCCGAAGCCCACCAGGACGGCCGAGGCGAGGAAGGCGATACGCCAGCCCCAGGAGAGGAAGTCTTCGTTGCTGAGCGATGCGGCGAGCACGGCCAGGACGCCGTTGGCCATCAGGTTGCCGGCAGGCGGGCCGATCTGCGCGGCGGAAGACCAGAAACCGCGGCGCTTGGCGTCGCCGAATTCGCTCGAGAGCAGGACGGCGCCGCCCCACTCGCCGCCGACGCCGATGCCCTGCGCCAGGCGCAGCAACACGAGGATGATGGGGGCGGCTATACCGATGGTGGCGTAGCCCGGAAGCGCACCGATCACCACGGTTGCGATGCCGATCAGCAGCAGGGTGGTCACGAGGACATGCTTGCGGCCGATCTTGTCACCGAGCCGGCCGAAGATCACGCCGCCGATGGGACGGGCGAGGTAGCCCACCGCAAAGGTCGAGAAGGACAGCAGCAGGCCGACGTATTCGTCGTTGCCCGGGAAGAATACCTTGGGGAATACCAAGGCCGAGGCCACGGAGTAGATCGCGAAGTCGTAGTACTCCAGCGAGGTGCCGGTGAGGCTCGCGACGTAGGCCTTGAGGGCACCGGGCGGGATCCTCCTCTTGCCGGCGGACGGGGTGGCCTGATGCGGTGCTGCAGTCATGGTTTCCTCCAGGGTGCGGTGTGCTGCCTGTTGCTCGGGCTAAAGTGCGGGGTGTGCGCCACGATCGCGTTGTATAGGCCGCCGTGGGGCTTTAGGGTCCAGCGTCCGATGGACTCGCCTGCGTCACTATTCAGGTCCATGTAAGCCATTGTGATCCCCGTCTCATTGATGTCCTACTAGAATGCACCAATTTTGCAGATTGTTCAACAATCCTTCGGTTCAACGATGTGGCAATCGTGTAATTCTGGAGAAGGGCAGGTTTCAGGTGCAGCATTCCGCAGCTTCGATGCGCGGGGACAATGATGACCACGTCTCGGCTTGCTGATCGTGTGCTTGTCCCCGCAGGGGTGGACTGTCTTCCCCACGCCAGCCATCATGAAAGCAGGCGCGAGGTTCCGGCGACCGCAGCAACACGGCCTCTCCTTGCGCGATGGAGGCGCTAGCAATGTCCCCAAGAACCGGCCCTGTGGACCATGCCCCGGGGGACCACTCCGCTGACGACACGGACACGTTCCTCACGGACTACTACGAGCATGTGGCCGACGACGACCTGCGGAACTACACTGCCGAGTCGCTCCGCAACCGAGCGGGATACCATCGTTCGCTGGGCGCAACCCGGGGCCCGGGCCAGGCCGTCATCGGAGTGCTGAGTGAAACGAATGCCAGCATTGTGGCAATCGTGGCTGAGGACATGCCCTATCTGCTTCCCTCCATCACGGCGGCACTGGCCCGTGACAATGCCGCCATACGCTTGCTGGTCCACCCCACCTTCACCGTTGCCAGGGCCCCCGGGACAAACAAGCTCGTGGACATCCGGCCGGTACCGCTGCGCACTGCTTTGCCGGTGGGGAACGAGCCTTCCGCGATGCCGTCGCGGCCTGAATCCAATGGAGATTTGAGCCGCACGGAGGCCTGGATCGCCGTCGAAATCGCCAGTCTGCCGGATCAGCCCAGCGCCGACCGGCTCATTCTGAATCTCCAGGCGGTCGTGGCCGATGTTCGGGCGGCCGCCGAGGATTCCGCAGCCATCCATCGGCACCTGGCCGCGGAAGTTGCCGTCCTCGATGCCAATGCCTCTGCGGCTCACGACGCAGCCGTGCAGGAGACCAAGGACTTGCTGCTCTGGCTGGACGACGGCAACTTCGTGTTTCTCGGGTACCGCAGCTATAGCCTGGCCGACGACCATGGGCTGCCGGTCCTCGCGGCGCGGCCGGGGCCCGGGCTCGGGCTCCTCCGGCACCGGGAGCAGAGCCGGCCGCTGCAAGGTACCGCCATGCCGGTGGTCCCGGGTCCGGCCCTGGCCCTCACGAAGGCAGGCATCCGTTCCACAGTGCTCCGGGACGCCTACTTGGACGAAGTCAGCGTCCTAACGTTTGACAGAGCTGGCCACCCCACCGGCGAAGTGTGCTTCGTTGGCCTTTTCGCCCCCAGCGCTGCAAGCCGGTCCGTGCTGCAGATCCCGGTCATCCGGGACAAGGCGGCCGCGGTACTGGACCGCTTCGGATTCCCGCCCCGGTCCCATGACGCCAAGGAACTGCTGGCCGCCATCGAGGCCTATCCGCGTGACGAGCTCTTCCACATCGACGCGGACGATCTGGTCAGCCAGGCGCGCGAAATCCTGCGCCTCCAGGAACGCCACAGCACCCGGCTGTTCCTCAGGCCCGATTCCTATGGACGCTTCATGTCCGCCCTGGTTTTCCTCCCCCGCCGCCGCTACAGCACGGCGGTCAGGCTCAACATCGAAAGGGAACTGCGGGAGACCTTCGACTCCAAAGCCGTCGAGTTCGAACTTCGACTCAGCGAGTCGGCCATGGCCCGCGTGTTTTTCCGGATCCTGCTTCCGGGCGGCGGACGGCCCGCCGTCGACGCCTCAGCACTGGAGCTGCGCATCATTGCTGCCACGAGGTCCTGGGCCGAGGGCTTGGACGACGCGCTGCAGCACAGATTCCCCGTTGGCGACGCCGCCCGGCTGTCCATGCAGTGGGCCCAGGCGTTTCCGGCAAGCTACAAGGCTGACTACGAGGTGGAGGATGCCGTCGAGGACATCATTAAATTCGAAAGCCTTGACGGACCGGACGGCAGGAACCGCGATGACCCGCTGCTTTCCGTCTACGTGCGCCCGGGGACTGCGGTGCTGGCCGAGGACGCCAGGATCCGCCTCTACCTGACACGGCCGCAGAGCCTGACGCAGATTCTGCCGTTCTTCCACAACCTGGGTCTCGAGGTGCTCGACCAGCGGCCCTTCGACGTCGGGCGTGCCGACGGCCACACCTTCTTCCTGTACGACCTCGGGCTGAGATACCCCTCCGGCGTGGACCCCCTGGGCACCAGCGAGCTGCTTGCCGACTCGTTTTGCGCCGCCATGAGAGGAGACAGCGAGTCCGACACCTTTGACGCACTGGTCATCAGGGAAGGAATCGGATGGCGCCAGACAGCCATCCTGCGCGGCTATGCGAAATACCTGCAACAGCTCGGAACCACCAACTCCTACGGCTTCATGGCGGACACACTGCGGGCGAATGTCCGGGCCACGCGCGCACTCCTTGCACTGTTCGAGGCAAAGTTTGATCCGGATCTCGACCAGCCAACCCGCCTCAGTTACATCGACTCCGCCAGAAGTGAGCTGACGGCTGCCATTGACGCCGTGCCGGTCCTGGACGCCGACCGGCTGCTGCGTTCCTTCGCGAGCCTCGTCGAGGCCACCCTGCGCACCAATTACTTCCTGACCAAGCCCTACCTCAGCTTCAAGCTCAACCTCACCGGCGTCCCCGTCGCACCTGCCCCCCGGCCCAAATACGAAATCTGGGTCTATTCGCCCCGGGTTGAAGGGGTGCACCTGCGCTTTGGCGCCCTGGCCCGCGGCGGGCTTCGCTGGTCCGACCGCCGGGAGGACTTCCGGACGGAGATCCTGGGACTCGTGAAAGCGCAGACCGTCAAGAATGCCGTCATCGTGCCAACGGGTGCCAAGGGTGGTTTCTATCCGAAGCGGCTGCCCGATGCCGCCACGGACCGGTCTGCCTGGCTGGCGGAGGGCCAGGAGAGCTACCGGATCTTCATCCGCGGCATGCTGGACATCACCGACAACCTGCTCACATCCGTCGACGGCGCCCCCGGGTCCACCGAACGGGTGGTACCGCCCGAGCGGGTGGTCCGGCACGATGGCGATGACTACTACCTGGTGGTGGCCGCCGACAAGGGGACGACCGCGTTCTCGGACATCGCCAATGCCCTGGCGCTCGAGTACGGATTCTGGCTCGGCGACGCCTTCGCCTCGGGCGGCTCGGTGGGCTATGACCACAAGCAGATGGGCATCACGGCACGCGGCGCCTGGGAGTCGGTCCGGCACCATTTCCGCGAGCTGCTCATCGACTCCACGGCCGAGGACTTCACGGTAGTGGGCATCGGCGACATGAGCGGCGACGTGTTCGGCAACGGAATGCTGCTCTCGCGCCACATCCTGCTGGTGGCGGCGTTCGACCACCGGCACATCTTCCTGGACCCGAACCCCGACGCGGCCGCCTCCTATGCGGAGCGGCAGCGGCTGTTCGGGCTTCCCCGCTCCTCCTGGGCCGACTACGACGTCTCCAAAATCAGCACGGGCGGCGGCGTGTTCTCCCGGCGGGAGAAGTCGATCGAGATCACCGAAGCGGTGCGCCTTGCGCTGGGGCTGGAACCGGGAACGACGGCGATGAGCCCACCGGAGCTGCTCAAGGCCGTCCTTCTGGCCCCCGTGGACCTGCTCTACAACGGAGGCATCGGCACGTACGTCAAGGCCTCCAGCGAGATCCACGGGGACGTGGGAGACAAGGCCAACGATGCCATCCGTGTTAACGCCATTCAACTGAGGACCAGGATCATCGCCGAGGGCGGCAACCTTGGCATCACCCAGCGGGGCAGGATAGAGGCGGCACTGGGCGGAGTCCTGTTGAACACCGATGCGATCGACAACTCCGCCGGGGTGGACTGTTCGGACCACGAAGTGAACATCAAGATCTTCCTCGACCGGATGATCGCCGCGGGACGAATGTCCCCGGACGAACGGACAGGCTTCCTGCACTCCCTTCAGGAGGAAGTCGCACGCTTGGTCTTGAAAACCAATGTGGACCAGAACGTGCTCCTCCTCAACGACCGCCAGCTGGTGCTTCACTGGAGCCCGAGCTTTGAGCGGACCATGGACTGGCTGGACACCGTGACGGACCTGGACAGGAACCTTGAATGCCTGCCCACCACGGAGCAACTGCACACCCGTCTGCAGACCGGCGCAGGCCTGACATCTCCGGAGCTCTCCGTGCTGGCCGCGTATGCAAAGATCGAGCTGGCCAGGGAACTCACACAAAGCGGACTGGCCGATGACCCCTGGTTCTCCCAAACGCTGCGTGACTACTTTCCGCGCCAGCTGTCGGAGCGGTTCGGGGAGGAGCTCTTCACGCATCCGCTGCGGCGGCAGATCGTGGCCACTGTTGTTGCCAACGACATGATCAATCTGGGAGGCATTGCCTTCGCCTTCCGGGCAATGGAGGAGACCACGGTATCGGCGGCCGCCGTGGCCCGCGGGTTCGTGGTCATGCGAAAGATCTGGGACTTCGACTCAATCACCGAAGCCCTTGCACAGCTGCCGGCAAGCATCCCCAGCGAGCACGGGTGTGCCGTGGCGCTGGACATGCGCCGCACGCTGGACCGCTCGACACGGTGGTACGTCAACCACGATTTCCGGGACAAGCCAATCGCCGATGCAATGGCCCGGCTGGGGCCCCCCATGTCGCTTCTGCGCCCAAAGTTGGGCAGCTTCCTTCACGGCGTGAATCTGCAGCATGCGGTGACCCGTCTGGCCCACACCGACGCCGTCGGCCTGCCCCATGACTTGGGCGTGCGTGCCTCCGAGATCCTGGTCAGCTACGGCCTTCTGGACATCTCCGCCATATCGGAAGAGCTCCAAGAGCCCGTGGACACCGTGGCTGAAGTGTACTTTGCCGTCTTCGAGCGGATCTCTGCGGTCCCCATTCTTGAACACATCACTGCGCTTCCGCGGGAAACCCACTGGCAAGCCCTCGCGCGGGCGGCGCTTCGGGACGACCTGTATTTGGTCCTTGCAGGTATGACGAAGGCTGTTGTGCGGAATACTCCACGCCCCGCCGCCCCCGGAACCGATCCAGTGGAGCGCATCGTCGCTTGGGAACGCGAAAACATCGAACAACTCGGCAGGATCCAGGAAACCATCAAGGAGGCCATCAAGCCGGGCCCGGTGGACATTGCAGCTTTGTCCGTTGCCGTCAAGCTGTTGCGGGCCCTAGTCAGCCGCTAGCTGGAGGGGCATATTCGGAACGCGTCTGACGTAAAGCGCTCGGCAAACATCAGCGTCGGATATGTCACCTTTTCAGAAGCCATCCCTTAAAGACCGGCGGCCCCCACCGAGAGGTGGGGGCCGCCGTCGTGCAATCCCTGGGGGACAGTCTCCAGCTACACGCCGTAGTACAGCTCGAACTCGTACGGGTTCGGGCGCAGCGAGAGCGGACGGATCTCGTTCTCGTACTTGTACTCGATCCAGGTGTCGATCAGGTCCTGGGTAAAGACGCCGCCGGCCTGGAGGAACTCATTGTCCTCGGCCAAGGCATCCAGGGCCTCTTCGAGCGTGCCGGGAGCCTTGGGGATGTCCTTGGCTTCCTCGGCGGGGAGCTCGTAGAGGTCCTTGTCGATCGGGGCCGGCGGTTCGATGCGGTTGCGGATGCCGTCAATGCCGGCCATCAGCTGGGCAGCGAAGGCCAGGTACGGGTTGGAGGAGGGGTCCGGAGCGCGGAACTCGATGCGCTTGGCCTTCGGGTTGGAGCCCGTGATCGGGATGCGGATGCCGGCGGAGCGGTTGCCCTGCGAGTAAACCATGTTGACCGGAGCTTCGAAGCCCTTGACCAGGCGGCGGTAGGAGTTCACCGTCGGGTTGGTGAAAGCCAGCACGGCGGAGGAGTGCTTCAGCAGGCCGCCAATGTACCAGCGGGCCATGTCGGACAGGCCCGCGTAGCCCTTTTCGTCGTAGAACAGCGGCTCGCCACCGTTCCACAGCGACTGGTGGCAGTGCATGCCCGAGCCATTGTCGCCGAAGACCGGCTTCGGCATGAAGGTGACCGACTTGCCCCAGGCATCGGCGGTGTTCTTGATGACGTACTTGAACTTCTGCAGGTCATCAGCCGCGTGGGTCAGCGTGGTGAACTTGTAGTTGATCTCAGCCTGGCCGGCGGAGCCGACCTCGTGGTGGCTGCGCTCGACCTCAAGGCCGGCCTCGTCCAGGGCGATGCACATGGCGTCGCGGAGGTCAGCCTGCTTGTCGGTGGGGGAGACGGGGAAGTAGCCGCCCTTGACCGGAGTCTTGTAGCCGAGGTTGCCGCCCTCTTCCTCGCGGCCGGTGTTCCAGTGTGCTTCCTCGGAGTCGATCTTGTAGAAGCTGCCCTGCGGGGAGGACTGGTACTGCACGTTGTCGAAGACGAAGAACTCGGCCTCGGGTGCGAAGAACGCGGTGTCGGCGATGCCGGTGGACGCCAGGTAGGCCTCGGCCTTCTCGGCAACGCCGCGGGGGTCGCGGTGGTACGGGTCACCGGTGCGCGGGTTCACGATCGAGAAGTTCAGCGCGAGGGTCTTCTCCATGCGGAACGTGTCGAGGAACGCCGTCGTGACGTCCGGGATGAGCTGCATGTCCGACTCGGCGATGCCCTGGAAGCCGCGGATCGAAGATCCGTCGAAGAGCTGGCCGTTGACGAAGAAGTCCGCGTCAACGCTCTTGGCGGGCACATTGAAGTGCTGCTGAACGCCAGGGAGATCGGTGAAGCGAATATCGACGAACTTAA
>Ga0247818_10000325_pt1 | contig 29142 bp, 51 predicted proteins | sample 13C_Glucose_Day1_FD_192424 | JGI IMG/M metagenome (GOLD analysis project Ga0247818, IMG submission 192424) | Soil microbial communities from agricultural site in Penn Yan, New York, United States - 13C_Glucose_Day1 | ecosystem: Environmental > Terrestrial > Soil > Agricultural land | place... | reverse complement strand
ATGGCCGACCGACAAGGCGTTCCCCGATGGCGAAAGCCGACCGGTAGCGCCTGACTGGCTGGCAGGTCCCGCACCGAAACAGTGATTCCGTCGTGACATCAAGATCCGCTTAGTTCCCCAACTAAGCGGATTTTTGCCATGACCCCATTCAGACGCATCAAAGCCCTGGTCGACACGTCGGCCTGGATCTTGATTGCCCCCTCGCTGATCGCCCTGTTCTTCATTGACCAGTCCATGTTGGCCACCCTGGTGCAATGGCTGGTGTTCGCGCCGGTGCTCGCCGGTGTCGCGGTTATCGTCAGCCGCGTGGTGTTCCCCCAGATCCACCTGACCGAACTGGTGACCGAAACCATCCGGGGCAACCGCGCTGCTGCGACCCTGGCGGCATCCCTGGTGATTTTTGTCGCGATCCTGGTGTTGGCCCTGGTCATCTGGGCTCGCGCCTGATGCTGCGCCTCCTGATCGCCCTGCTGGCCCTGGTGCCGGTGCTGGCCTCGGCTGATGTCCCGGTCAATGCCAAGCAGCACCTGCCAACCCTGATCGGCGCCCAGCGGGCCATCTGGCCAGAAGCGCCGATGCCAGAGTTCCTGGCCGGGCAGGTCGAACAGGAATCGTGCATCACGCTCAAGCATTCCAAGTGCTGGAACCCCACGGCGCAGCTGAAAACAGCCCGCGAGTGGGGGCGCGGCCTCGGCCAGGTCACCACGGCTTACCGGGCAGACGGTTCGGTTCGGTTCGACAAGCAGGAGGAGTTGCGCCAGCAGTTCCCCTCGCTGGCCGGCTGGACCACGGCCAGGTGGGCGGACGCGACCTTCCAGATGACCGCCATCGTCGAGATGGACAAGTCGATCTATGCCCGTCAGCGCGACACCTACAGCGACCGCGACCGACTGGCCTTCACCCTGGCGGCCTACAACGGCGGCGAAGGCGGCGTGCTCCAAGATCGACGGCTGTGCGCCAACACCAAGGGCTGCAACCCCGGCCGCTGGGATGGCCACGTCGCGCGCACCAGCCTCAAGAGCAAAACCCCCAACAAGGGCTACGGAAAATCGTTTTTCGAGATCAACCGGGAGTACGTCACCAACATCCTCGACGTGCGCCGCCATAAATATGAACCCTATTTCAGGGGCTACACGCCATGAATCCAGTCCAGCGCGATGAATTCCGAGAGCTCGAGATCGCGGTCCAGCACGCAGACGGCAACGTCATCCGCCTGCAGGAGCAGGTCAAGGCGATGCAGAAAACCATTGAAGACCTGGTGTCTCGCGCAGAGTTCGCCCCGGTCAAGCTGATCGCCTACGGACTGGCCACGGCCGTTGGCTCATCGGTCATTTTCGCTATCCTGGCCAAGGTGATTATCAAATGACCGTGAGAATTGCGCTACGCGATCGGGCGTTCATGCTTGTCAGTGCTTACCTGGCAGCTTTGTTCGCCTCGCTGATCTTTCTTGGCTGGCTGGTGTTTGTCGGGGGTAACCCGCTCACCATCAAGAATTACGGCGCGGTCAGCGCCACCGGCTATCCCAACGAGAAATTCAGAGCCGGCGATGTGGCCGGGATCAAGCGCCAGCTTTGCTCCACGCAGGCCGTGGCGATCGAGATTTTCCCGGCCTTGCGCGACTCGCGCGGCGTGCTGTTCCCCCTGCAAAGCAACATGATCGAGGCGGCGATCGGCTGCCACGACGCCATCTACGGTTTCATCGTTCCCGACCTGCCGGCCGGCGAATACACCTACGTCAGCAGCATCCGCTTCCAGAACAACCTGGTGGGCCGCGACGAGGCTGCCACGTTCCCCCCTATTCGCGTAAGGATCATGTATGAGCGCAGTAACTGACCTGGTGCTCGGCACGGCGTCGAGCGCAACCAAGAAAGCCTTGCTGCCCTGGATCGCCCTGGCGTCGATTCTGGCTCTTGGCACGACCGGGGCCGCTGGGATGTACGGCGGCTACGAGATCGCCACGGCTCGGCTCGCCAGGGAGCAACACAAGCTGGATCAGGCCTATGCCGATGCGTCCAACGCGCAAAAGGAGGCGCTGAAACAGGCGGTCCAGCGCGGCAACGAGGCCGGGGCCATTTTCCTCGCGGAGTTGCGCGGGATGAGGGTGGTCAACACCACGATCAACAAGGAAGTGCAGAAGGAAGTGCAGAAGCTGATCTACACCGACTGCAACCTGCCAGATAGCGGTGTCGACCTGCTGCAACGCCACGTCGACGAGGTCAACCTGAGACTGCTGGAGAGCGACAAGAAATGAAGGCGATCATTGTTTTGATGGCGGTGCTGCTGGCGGGTTGCGGCAGCACCTACAAGACCAGCGTCGCGGAGGACAAGCCGCCGCTCGAATCAGCGCTGGCCGAGGTCTGCGATCCGGTACCACCGTCGCCAGTGCGCGGCCAGGCCAGCATGGGCGAGCTGTACACGTTCGCGGATACCATGGTCGCGAAGTATGGCGAATGCGCCCTGCGCGACCGTGGCAAGTACCGCTGGATCAAGCAGCAGGGTCACTGACGGCGCTGCTTCATCTTGTGCTCGATGCCTGACTGGCATTCGATGCAGAAGCTGAACCCGTATTCGCGGCGCTTGTCCGGCATCGGGTTGTCGCACTCCTCGATCGCGCAGATCTCAGGGCCGTAGCCTTCATCGCCGGGCTTGTAGGTGGGTTGTTCTGGCCTGGTGCGGTTGTTGCGCTTCCATTCTTCCAGTTCAATGACTTGTGCGATGTCTTCGTTCGACATGGTTTCCACTTAAAAAAACAGACGCCGGGTTATCCAGCGTCTTGGTGTTTTGAGTTTGCTGTCACGCCTTTTTAGGCTGCCAGCGCTTCCGGCCATTCAGCGACCTTGTCGAACAGCGCCTCATCCAGCCACGCCGACCACTTCGTCATCGCGTCGCGCATCTGCGGCAGGTAGTTCGCCCGGTCGTAGTTCTTCGACCCGGTGTCGCTCTTGGCATGCTGCTGGATCAGGTCGCGGGTGAAGCGATCGACGCCAGCGTCGTGCGTGCGGGACTTCCAGGTCCGGCGCAGGTCGCGCGTCTGGAAATGGTCCATGGAGACGTTCGGGCTGTCGAGCCAGCGGGCGATCGCCTGGTTCACGCTGCGATGGTCGATCAGCGCGCCGCCACTGCCACCCCGGGCCGGGAACAACGGACCGTCGCCATGAACATCCATCAGGCCGCGCAGCACGTCGACCACCTGGTCTGGCAGCGGAATGATGTGCTGATGCTTGCGCCCCTTGGTCTTGTGCGCTGGCATTTTCCACAGCCCCGCCGCGAGGTCGATATCGGCACCGTCAATGCGCAGGGTCTCTTGTACCCGCTGGCCACAGCCGATCAGGATCCGGATGCACGCGGCAATCTCGGTCGAGAATCCGGCGGTGCCGGTGGCTTCCCACAGCGAGCGCAATTCAGGGCCGGACAGGTTCCGATCGCGGGTGTTGATCGCCCCGGAATCCTTGGCGACATCGGCGGCCGGGTTGCGTGAGACGCCCCAGTCCTGGCGCTCCTTGGCGGTGTAGTCGTTGGCCGACTTCATAGCCCAGGTGTAGGCCGAGGCGATATAGCTGCGCGCCTTGTCTGCGGCACCACGGTGGCCGGCACGGAAAAAGCCCGACACATAGTTGACCACGTCCATCGGCGTCGGCTCGGATGCGGCCTTGTCGCGCCCCAGTGCGTCGGCGGCATTGTTCGAGGCCAGCAGCAGCACGCGCTCGACCTCATCAGCGCTCACCCTGCCCTTTGCCCGCATGCTGGCGATGTAGGCCTGGAACATGAGGCCGACCGTCGCCTTGATGGCTACAGGCTCGCTCCTAACCGGCTTGCGATCGGCGGCCGGGTCCTGACCTTCGGCGACCTTGGCAAACTCCTTGCGCGCCAGTTCCCGGGCCTTGTCTGGCGTCAGGTCGGTGCAGCGGGCGATCGTCAGCTTGCGCTGAGTCCGTGCGGCGCACTTGGTACGGTAGCGGATCACAAAGGTTTTCCGGCCGCTGTACTGGATGCGAACGCCGAAGCCTTCGAGCTCGCTATCCCACAGCCAGGAATCGCCCGTAGCAGGGATCGGCGCGTTATCTACGATGGTCTTGGTCAATTTAGGCATGGTCGGAACCCCATTCATTTGCTGATGCGTTGATCATATTTGATCAATTTAATAATTACCAGCTTTTTGTTCACACGCAAAAAAGCCACTGCGGCATGGTGCGGCGCAGTGGCTTGAGTATTGACCAGATTTACAGAATGCCTGTTGCCGTCTCGCCTGATCGGTCGATTCGCTCGATATCGGCCAGCAGCAACGCGGCGGCCTTCACCAGATCCCGGCGGCGGTTGGTTGGCTTCCAGTGCTCAGGATCCCACGGGAACAGCTTGGCGCCTTCATACGGAACCGATTCCTTGCCCTTCCTGGTGACGCCATGCAGTGCGTAGGCCGCTGCTGCCTGAGCCAGTTCGCCGCTGGTGTAGCAGTCATCGCGTTCGGGCGTGTGCCACTCGACAAGGGTCTGGCGTGCGCGCTCCTTGAGTACGTCGTCCCAGGCATCTGGCATGCTGGCTGGAACCTTGGCGGTATCGCGCTCGGCATGCGTCGCATCGATCAGTGCGTTATGCGCGGCGACGCTTTCTTCAAGGCGATTGGTCAGCTCATCAACCTTTGCATCTGCCGATCGCTCGCCTTTCTCGGCATCCCGGACGCGCTTGATCAGCTCAGGCAGCGCATTGACCGCGTCGATGGCTAGGAAGGCGTCGCGACGTTGCAGAAGCTTGCCGATCGCCAGGTCATAGGACTCGGTCCAAGTGCAGCCTTCAATTTCCCCGCCGGCGAATGGGCTTTCTTTCCACTCGCCCGGCTTGTGGCAGGCCTGCTCGATCATATTTTCCAGGTGGGTGATGAGGTCCACCTTTTTCGCCGGGGTCAGCCCTGTAAAGGCTTGCGGCGTGACATTGGCCGCCTCCAGGGTCCTGCGCTCGATCTCCATCATGGTGTCAACGCACTGCTTGGCCACTTGCTGCCGTTCGGTCAGTGGCGCGACGAACACCGGCACGCTCACGGACAACAACACGTTCGCCACACTGGCGATCGCGTCGCGCGGCTTGGTCCCGTTCGCATGCAGCCATGAACCTACGATCCTGCGGATTGCGACAATCCCCTCGGAAGGTGTAATTTCTGGCGCGGATACTTCTGCTTTTGCTTCTTTCACCCTTCAATCCCCTGTTTCGAGCAATAAAAAGCGGGGCCGAAACCCCGCTGAATCATGTGATATCAGTTGATATCAATTGACAGCATCTTTTAGCGCTTTGGCCGCGACAAACTTCAACGTGACCTTGGCGGCGATGGTGATGGCCTCACCGGTGCGCGGATTGCGCCCGGTGCGTTCCGGCTTGTCCTCGGCTTTCAGTTTGCCAATGGATGGCAACAGGACTTCGTTATCCGCGCGCAGACGTTCAGTCACGTCCGAAAACAGGGCGTCCAGTACACGGGTAACAGTGGCCTGACTTTCGTTAGTTTTGGTCGCGATACTGGCGATCAGTGCGAGCTTGCTCATGTGTTTCTCCAGATGAATTGCAGATTAAAAAACGTCTTCTTTCGTAGGATCCAACTCAGGGGAAGGCGTTGGATCATTGTCGGTGCCGGTGCCGGTGCCGGTCTCATCACCACCAGCAGCAGCAGCGGTGTCAGAGTTCACTACAGCGGCGGTTTCAACGGTGGCCGTTGCAGCAGCAGTGTCGATCGCCTTATCAAGGTCGGTCTCAACCTGGTCCTGTGCGGTTGACTTGTCGGCATCGGAACCTGCGCCTTCTGGCAGCTTGTCGTTGGCGGCGGTCTTCGCCTCGGACACTGTCGCGGTGGCAGCGGCAGGCTTGGCAGCAGCCCTTGCCTTCGGCGCCGGCTTCGCCGCCGGGGCAGTCTGGGCAGTTGCAGCCAGCGCAGCACCAGCCGACTCAGCGGCGGTCTCAGCGGTTTGCGGTGCATCGAAGAACTCAGCAGCCGGCGTGCCTTCTTTTAGCGCTGCATAGACACCCTGCAGGTTGATCAGTTCATCCAGCAGGATGTTATCCAGCGAGTGACCGAGGTATTTTTCCAGGTGGTCGACCGACACGCCGAAAGCGTTGAAGGCACCGACCATCTTGCGAGCGCGGGCAGACAATGGCTCGGTGTTGGTGCCGGCGATGGTCTTCTTTAGCTCCTCGGTGGCGGACTCGATCATCCACTTCGGCATCATCGCCAAGATGCGACCACGCATCTGCTTGCTGGCGACGTTGGCAATGCGGTTGTCGATGTCCTTCTGGTCGCGCAGCTTGCGCGGGCCATCTTTGGTGTCGAGGCAGTGCACGATGGTCAGCTGGCGGATCTGGCGGTTGTTGGTCTGCTTGTCCCAGGCGTAGATCTCCACCTCGGAACGGCCGAAGTCCTTTGGACCAGGGCCAGCATCAACACGCGAGAGCTCGCGGTGGCCATACTCGAAGTTGCCGTAGACGCGGGCGATCTCCTCGGCAAAGCGGATGCTCAGACCGGTGACCTTGCTGCCGCCCTGCGGCACCGTGTAGAACGCCACGTTGGCAAAGGCTAGGATGGCGCAAGCTTCTTTCAGCTCCTCGTATGCCGCCAGGGCGTTACGCGGGAAACGCTTGGCCATGATCAACTGGCCCTGCGCTTCCGCGATAGCGCGCTCCTGCTCGATCGACACGGCGCCGATGTTAACGCCGGCCGGCAATTGCGAGCGGTTGCCCAGGGCCAGGACGTTGCCCTGTTCCGATGTGCGTTCGATGAGCTCTTGTGTACCTTGCGACATGAATAGTTCCTTTCCTTACTGGTTCGTTAATTGTAATTGATTATGCAGGTTGTGCAGTGGTTTGCACGTTAAAGTTTTCGCCGTTCACCGTGGTAACGAACAGCTGCATGCCGGATTCGAGCACCTGTTCGCGGAAGGCAATGAAAGCTTCTGGATCCAGGCATTCCAGGCGGTCTACGCAGCAGACGCCCAGTTCACCGGCGCGCAGCTTGGCGATCTCGACTGCGATCTCGACCTGCTGAGCGGTATTCAGGCGATCGAACACCACGCCGCCCCGGTAGATTTCACCATCACGAATCTCAACGCCGGGGATTGGCAGCGATTCCAGCAGTTCCAGCTTGTAGGCGTCGATCTGCTCGAGGGACTTGGTCTGATCGTCGGCGTCCTTTTTCAGGTCCTCGAGCTCTTTTTCCATCTGCTTGATGGTTGCCAGTGCCTGCTCACGGCGGGCATGGGCACTGCGGTTGGTGCGGATCGATTCCAGGGTCTGGTTGATCGGGCCGACGGTGTCGGTATGGGTCTTGATGGTCTTTTCGCGTTGCAACCCGGCCATGCGCTCGGTCTCGCGCTCCTTGGTCTGGATCGCCTCGATCGCCGCGTTGGATGTGCTTGTCAGTTCTTCGGCGTCGACGAGTCCCTTGGCTTTGATCTCATCGATCTGGCGCTGAACTTCGGCGCGCACTTCATCGACCTTGGCCTGCGACTCGGCGCGGATGGTGTCGATCTGCTTCTGGTTCTCCGCCTTGATCCCGTCCAGCTTGTCACGGACGCGGTTCAGTTCGTTGTCTTTGGCGAGGGTGGCGGCCTCGACCTGCGCGCGCAACTCATCCTCATTGCCTTCGGCGCCGCCGGGCACTTCTGGCATCGCCAGTTGCAGCTGGTTGACCGTGTTGTCCTTTTCCTTGACTGCGCGATTGGTGCCGGTGCGGTCGGAGTACACCCGGGCACGGATCTCATCGATGATGGCCAGGCCGTGGATGGAGCCGTCCAGGATTGGCGGGATCCCGCTCATCTGTTCCAAGCGCTCGGCGTCGACCTCGATCGGCATGGCTTCGAGCAGCACCTTGACCCGGTCCTTCGGCTGGGCCGACAGGAAGGCCACCGGGTTGACGCTCAGGCTGTCGACCAGCGACTTCATGAACTCGGCCGGCTTGGTGACCTGCTTGCCGTCGGCGCCGGTAACCTTGGTGACACTGCGGGTTTCGGTGACGCGCTTCTTGATCTCGACGCCGTCATCCAGCACCAGCACGACCTCACCCTCGGTAGCGCCGGTGCGCAGCAGGGTGGCGTCGTGGCCCTGGCCCGTGGCGGCCTTGATCGCTTCGAGGACGCTGGTCTTGCCTGCGCCATTCTTGCCACGGATCTCGTTGAAGCCTTCGGGGCTGAATTCCAGCTCATCAATGCCGAGGATATTGGAGATTTTCAGGTGCGAGATGCTTAGCGATTTTTCAGTCATGTCGTGCTCCGGGTGCTGTGTTAGATGGCGAATTCGTCTTCACGCTTGGTCCAGTACGGCAGTTCCGCCTGGAGTATTTTCCCCTCGGCCGCTCCCAGCCAAAGGTTGTTTTGCTCACAATGGATCAGACGAGCCAGGTCCCTGCGGTACAGCCGCCGGCCGCGCTCGATATGCTCCTCAGTCAGGTAGTGGACGGCCACGTCATACGGGCGCCCCTTCTGCGCCGCAATGAAGGCAAAGCCGCGCGGTGCGTCGCGACCGTACAGGCCGCGCAGGATGTCGAGATACCACGCGGCCTGGACCTCATAGCGACGCTTGGCGATGGTGCTGCCGAAGCCTTCGAGGCTCACGTCGTCAGTGGTCTTGAGGTCGACCACCCACTCGCCATTGAAGGTAATGGCGTCGGTGCGGCACTTGCGCAGGACCGGGACCTTGATCACGTTGCCGGTGTCGTGCTCGATGTAGTCCTCCTCGGTTTCGAGAAAGAACGATCGCTCCACGGTGCAGCCGCGCAACAGGCCGGACGCCCAGTGGTCACGATGGACCGCCCTGAGCATGCCGAGCATGCCTTTATAGTCCTTGGCCGGGATGGCGATTTTTCCCTGCATGCTCAGTTCATGCTTGTCCTTGAGGTACAGCATGATTTTGTCGGGAGAGTAGCCAGCCTCCTCTACCAGGCGCCGCGCCAGTTCCGGTTTCGATCCGCCGGTCATCAGCTGCTCGGCGATCAAGACCTTTTTCATGTCGTCTACGGTATCCAGCGCATCAGGGAACGCCGTCTTGTCGAAATCCACCGCATAGGTCTGCTCGAAGGTTCCCGGCTCTAGAACGAGCTTGTGGGTGCCGTCACCGACCGCGAAACAGTGCTTGAACTCCTGCGGCTCGCGGTCCGGGTTGACGTATTGGTCCCAGAAGTTCAGGCCGCTGACTGCGATCGCGTCCAGCTTGCTTTTACTGACCCCGGGTCCTGAGTGGTATTCGTCGTTCGTTAGAACAACTTCACCGTGCAAAGTAGGTGCGCTCAAAGGTGCATTCTCGGTTGATCTTGGATGGCGCGCAGCATACGCGCAAATTTGATCAATGATCAAGTCATCACGACCATATTTCTGCATCTTATATAGTTGCGTTTATTTCCGGAAATGGCTGTTTTATGCGTTACACCCATTAATCAAATCCGGTACACTGGCCGCGCAGTCAATCGAGTGAGAACCACCATGAACGAACAGAATAGAAACGAGGCTGAGCCGCCAAAAGGTTTTGATCAGGTCTTTTATGAATACCTCGACAACCTCGAACATCGGGCGCATGCCGTCGGCATGACCTTGACCGACCTTTGTCGTGATTCTGGAGTATCCAGGGCGACCCCGGATCGCTGGCGCAAAAGCTTGCCCAAAACGATCCAGAACGTCTGCGACCTGGAAGCCATCGTAAAGAAGGCTGAACGGAAAAAATAAACCCTTAACTTGGGGCGTGGACCTATCAAGAAAGCCACGCTTGTGCCCGAATGAAAATTCAACCCCGCGACTATCAGCAATCGCTGATGGATCAGGTTCGTGTTGCCTTTAGAGAAGGAAAACGCAGTCCGTTGGTAGTAGCTGCCACCGGTGCGGGTAAGACCGTCGTGTTCAGTGCGATCGCTGACAGTGCGGCAGAAAAGGGCCATGAGGTGCTGATTCTGGCGCACCGCGACACCCTCATTAAGCAGGCGAGCAATAAGCTGCGCGACAACGGTGTTGCCCACGGCATCATCATGGCGGGGTTTACGCAGGACCTGCGCAAGAAGGTTCAGGTCGGGTCAGTGCAGACGCTGGCCAGGCGCCTGAAAAAGATCCGCTGGAAGCCGAAGCTGATCATCATCGATGAGGCGCACCTGTCGGCGGCCAAGACCTACCGCGACATCCTCGCGGCCTTCCCCGACGCCCTGGTGCTGGGCTTCACCGGCTCACCGTGCCGGCTGGACGGCAAACCGCTGGGCAAGGAGGCTGGCGGGATCTACGATGACCTGATCCAGGCCATCTCCATCAAGCAGCTGATCGCCCGGGGCTTCCTGGTGCAGCCGCAGGTGTTCGGCGCCGCTGAGGCGCTGGATCTGTCGGGCATCAAAAAGAGCATGGGCGACTACGCCACCGCCGAACTGGCGGCCGTGGTCGACAAGCCGAAAATCACCGGCGACGCGGTCCAGCAGTACCTGAAAATCTGCCCTGATGTGCCGGCCGTGGCCTGGTGCGTGACCGTCGAGCACGCCCAGCACGTTGCTGACGCCTTCAACGCCAACGGTATCCCGGCGCTGATGCTGTGCGGCGAGCATGACAGCGACTACCGGGACAAGGCGCTCAAGGCGCTGGAAACGGGCGAGGTCAAGGTCATCACCTTTGTCGGCATCCTGATCGAGGGTGTCGACCAGCCGGCGATCGGCGCGATCATCCTGCTGCGCCCGACCATGTCCCTCGCCAGTTACCTGCAGGTGATTGGTCGCGGCCTGCGCCCATACACCGATGCCAATGGCGTGAAAAAGACGTGCTGCTACGTCCTCGACCATGCCGGGCTTTGGTCGCGGCATGGCTTCGCCGACGATGAACGCGAGTGGGAACTGAACGTCGAACCGAAGAAGGCCGGCAAGAAGAAGGACAAGGAGCCCACCGTGGACCTTATCCAGTGCCGTGGCTGCTTCGCGGTGTTCTCCCCCGTCCAGGCGGCCGAAGCTGGTCAGGCGTTGATTGCCGAGCGTCCAGGCTATCAGGGGGCGCCCTGCTGCCCGAACTGCAAGAAGCCGATCGAGGTCAAGGTCCGCAAGCTGGAGCAGGTCGACGGAGAGCTCATCAAGATCACGCCGGAGATGATCGAGGCGCAGCAGAAGAAACGCGCTGCCAGCCGCGAGCAGGGGATGAACCAGTCCCTTGAGGACCTGAAAGCCTACGGGGCCAAGATGGGCCGCTCCGAAGGCTGGGCGCAGCACGTCTGGGACGCTCGCCAACGCAAGCGGGCGCCGAAAGCGGCACCACCGACCATCGAACTGCCGCCGGTACCGACCAATGAGGAACTGGCCGTCATGACCCTGGAACAACTGGAAAAAGTCCGTGCCGAACAAGGCTGGCCGCTTAGCTGGCCGACGGAGTTTTACCGCCAAAACCAATCGAATCTCAATTTCTAAAGGAACACCGTCATGTCCTCTGTTAACCAGGCAATGATCATCGGCCGCGTCGGCCAGGATCCAGAAGTCAAGTATCTGCCGAAGGGCGACGCCATCTGCAACCTGTCCGTGGCCACCAGCAAGCGCTGGACCGACAAGGCCACCGGGGAGAAAAAAGAAAAGACCGAGTGGCACCGCGTCGTGCTGTTTGGCAGCCTCGCTGAACTGGCGGGCACCTGGGCCAAAAAGGGCACGCAGGTCTATGTGCGCGGCGAACTGGAGACCCGCGAGTGGGAAAAGGACGGCATTAAGCGCTACTCGACCGAGATCCGCGCGCAGGACTTCAACCCATTCATTGGTGGCCAGAAGCAAGAAGCCAACAGCACCGCGCCAAGTCGTGATGGCAACAATCAGCCAACGCAGCAGCAGTCGCGCCCGGCGCCGCAACAAGCAGCACCGCAGGCGCAGCCGAGCTACGACAAAGATATTCCGTTCTGAGACCACCCCCATTAGCACTGGTGGGTGGTTTTCCATTCCGGGGCCACCCCACCGACAAGGAAGCTGTATATGAAAGACGAAATCTTGAAGGCGTACCAAGCCGAGCGGGCTGCCAATCCTGGTGGCACCGGTAAGGCTCCTGAGTTGGTCCCGAACGATCACGTTGTTGCCCTGCTGGCGGCCAGCCACTCGGAAAACGATCTGCGCCAGGCAGCCACCATGCGCGCTGCCTTCAACCGCAAGATCCTGCGCGACAACAAAGCGCTGCAAGACCAGCCAGCCCCAGCGGCGGCCAGCAAATGAGCCCGGTTATTCCCGCGCCACGGGTACCAGGCTACGAGTCTCTTGAGCAGGTGTTGGAAGACGCCTACTTGCAGGCATCGGCCGGTAAGGGTAAAGAGCGCCACGCCAATGCTCTGCCGTTCGGCGAACAGCGCATGCTGAGCATCAGCAACTTGCTCGATTCGCCTCACGGCATGTCCTACCAGGCGATCAAGAAAATAACCGAAGGCCTGCAATTCACCGATCCAGTCGCGCTGGAAAAGGAATTGCTGGGCGCGATCGTGTACGTCGCCGGCATTCTGGTTCGCCAGAAACAGATCTTGGCGGCTGCCAATGGCAAGTGAAGGCGTCGTACAGAAGCAGATCATCGGCGCGCTCGGCATGCTGTCGCGGCTATTCCGCCTCAATGGCGGCAAGGCCTGGATGTCGAATCTTGGACCGAAGGGCGTAATCACGCTGGAAGACGGCTCGAAACTGATCAGGGCACCACGCCCGGTCGGGCTGGGCTTCACCATGACCAACGGTGACAGCGTGCCCGGTCAAAGCGACCTTGGCGGATGGACTGAGGTCACCATTACGCCAGCGATGGTAGGCAAACAAATTGCGGTTTTTACCGCCATCGAAACCAAGCGAACCACCGGCGGCAAGGCCTCTAGCGATCAGCTGAGTTTTGTTGACCAGGTGCAGCGCCAAGGGGGAATTGCGGGTATCGCAAACAGTGTCGAGGCCGCAAGAAAAATAATTGAGCAATGGGCAAGTAAAATAGGCGCTATTTTGTAGTATCATCCAATAGTTCCTGTTGCTTCATAAAGTGTTATGGCCCGCCGTCATTGGGCCGTGTTGTTGTGGGCTAGGTCCCGGTTAGCTCCCGGGGCCGAAAAGCGTCTCCTGCTGGCGCCGCCCATTTTTTTAAAAGCAGATCAGACTGCAGGGGTCAGAATGAACACTTTACAGGGCGAGGCCATTCAATGAATGACCACGCGGCGATGAATAAGTTCCTCGAGGCGATGGCAGAACAAGGCATCGTTCCGAGCGACAATCTCAAGTTTGAAGGCAAGCTAGAACGATTCCGCGTCGAGGGCGATGCCCTTGGCAGCAAGAACGGCTGGGCCATTCTCCACATCGACAACAGCCCGGCCGGCCAATTCGGCTGCAACAAGCGCTATGGCGATCACAAGTTCTCCTGGAAGTCCGACGTCAAAACGGCGCCGATGAGTGCTGCCGACAAGAAAAAGCAGCAAGCCGAGTGGGACCGGAAAAAAGCCGAAGCCGACCAGCGCCGACAGGCCGAGCGGGATGCTGCCGCCATTCGTGCGCAAGCCACCTGGGACGCCGCCGTCCCCGCGACCGATGACCACCCGTACCTTGCCCGCAAAAAGGTCAAGGCACACGGACTGCGCGTCGGCAAGTGGGAGTTCATCAACGCCGACACCGGCGAAGTCAAGCTACTGACCGACAAGGCGTTGCTGGTCCCGATCTGCGACAAGACTCGGAAAATCCACAGCCTGCAAGGCATTTTCCCGGGCAAGATCCTTGGCCAGGGCGATGGCGCTCGCGACAAGGATTTTCTCAAGGATGGCGCCAAGCTTGGCATGTTCCACGCCGTGGGCAAGCCGCAGATGGTCGACGGCCACCCGGTGTTCGTCATCTGTGAAGGCTATGCCACCGGCGCGACCATCCATGAGGAAACCGATCACCTGGTGCTGATGGCGTTCGACGCCGGCAACATGGGCACCGTGGCGCAAGCGATCCGCGACAGCAAGCCAGATGCGATCATCGTGTTCGCGGTCGACAACGACCAGTGGACCTTGAAGCCAGTGGAAAACCCGGGCCTTCACCACGCAACCATCGCGGCAAAGGCCGTCGGCGGCCTGCTGGCGATCCCCCCGTTCGTGCATAGCGATGGCAAACAGAACGCCGAGGGCAAATGGTCGGGACCGACCGACTTTAACGACTGGATGACCCGTGAGGGCGCCGGTGCGGTCAAGGCCATTTTTGACGACGTCATCGCCAATCGTGGGAAGGTGCTCGACCCGGCGGAACCAATGCCGTGGGATGACCTGCCGCCTGATCATCACAACGACGACATTCCGCCCGCGTCCCTGGATGACATGGCAGACGGCGGCGCCGAGCCTCCGGCCGAGGTTCCAGCCACCACCAGCAAAGCCCCGACCGCGCCGGTGTTGCCGCCGGACGATGGCAATGATGACCTGGTCAAGAATGCCCACTTCACCATCCTTGGCTACGACAACGTCACCTATTACCTGTTCCAGCACGAAAAAAAGCAGGTCCTGGCCATCACAAAACGGGATCTCAGCGATGTCGGTCTGATCGAACTGGCGGACCTGCAATGGTGGGAGATGAATTTCGCCAGCGCGAATGGCGGCATCGACAAGAAGGCGGTCGCGCAGTGGTTGTTCCGGACGGCAAACAGCCGGGGGATCTATGACCCGTCGCTGATCCGTGGTCGCGGTGCCTGGGCGGACAAGAGCCGGCTGGTCTACCACCACGGTTCCTACCTGACGATCGACGGCCTGCCGACCGATATCACGCACATCGACTCGGCGTTTGTGTACCCGATGGCTCGCCAGTTGCCGAAGCCGTCCGATTCGCCGCTGACCGATGAGGAAGGCGGCCACCTGGTCGACGTGGCCAGCATGGTGCGCTGGAGCATGCCAGGCAGCGCCGCGCTGATGTCGGGCTGGGTCATGCTCGCGTCGATCTGCGGTGCGCTGACATGGCGCCCACACATCTGGCTGACCGGCGTGGCCGGCTCGGGCAAGTCCACGGTACAGAACAAGTTCTGCGCCGCCCTGCTGCGCGGTGTCGGCCTGTACTATTCCGGCGACAGTACCGAGGCCGGTATTCGTCAAGAGCTCAAGGCCGACGCCCTTCCGGTGCTGATCGATGAGGCTGAATCGAACAACGAAAAGGACAAGGCGCGGATCGAGAACATCATCGGTCTGATCCGGAAAACCTCGACCGAGTCGCAGATGCACACGGCCAAAGGTACGGTTTCCGGCACCAGCCAACACTTCCAGATCCGCTCCTCGTTCTGCCTCGCCTCGATCAACGTCAACCTGCCGACCAAGGCCGACATCGACCGCCTGACTGTGCTGGCGATCAAGAAGGCCAAGGAGGGGGACGTGGACAACTGGCCGCAGCTCGAGGCCGAGCTGAACAAGATCGATCAGGACGAGACCATATCCAGCCGCCTGCTGGCCCGCGCACTCAATCTGGCACCGATCATCCTTGATACCGTGAAGGTGTTCCGCAAAGCGGCCGCCAAACACTTCAAGGATCAGCGCTACGGCGACCAGTTCGGTACCCTGCTGGCGGGCTGCTGGTGTCTGCAAAAAAGCTATGTGCCGCAGGAATATGAGGCCATGGCCCTGATCAATGGCTACAAGTGGGACGAGCACACTGAGGACCAGGATCAGGACGACTCGGCTAAAGCCCTGTCGGCGCTGCTGGGCGCGAAAATCCGCATGCCGGGCAACCTGGGCGACATGACCATCTATGAGCTGGTCCGCGAGTCGACTACCTCGTTCAGGATGGGTGGCGGCGTCGATATGGAAGCGGCCGAGCAGACCTTGCGACGCCACGGGATCATCGTCGAGTCAAGCCGACTGGTGTTCGGCACCAGCGTGGAAAACCTCAAACAGCTGCTGGAAAAGATGCCGGCCATCACCAACTTGCGCGACCAGCTGCTGCGCGTGAAAGACGCCGATCGGGCTCCGATGAAAAGCTTCAACGGGACCAAGTCCAAGTGCATCTCCATCCCGCTGGCACCGATCCTGGGCGACGCCAGCAACGAGGATCCTGACACGCCGTTCTGATCAATCAGAAACGAGAAAGCCCGCAGATGCGGGCTTTTTTGTGGGCTGGATTCAGTCGGGCTTGATCGGTTTCCCCAGCAGACCGAAGTCAGCCCAAAGCGCCTGGCGAGTACCGCAGTCGATGCACTCGCGGATTTTCATGCTGATGTAAAACACCCACACGCACTTGTCTTTACAAGCCGCTCCTACAGGGTGCAGCTTCCAGATGTCCTGCAGCGGCGCTGCAACCTTGGCCGCGCCTGGCGTCCACTTGTCGACGTTGACTTGCATTGTGTTCCCCATAAAAAAGCCCGGTCAGACCGGGCGGATATCATTCTGTTCACGCCGCACGCGGTTCCGCGCGGGCCTCCTGCCAGGTTTCCCAGTGCACCTGGACGCCATTGTTGGAATAGCGGCCGGCGACGTTCTTGCGCATGTGCGTGGGCCTGGCGTGCGCAGAGATGCTGAACTTGCGGCAATACCAGGCCTCGAACAACTCCCGTTCAGTCATGCCCGACCCTTCCCGAAAAATGCCTCGAGCTCGGACAGGCCGCGCTTGACCAGGGCTTTGCTGGCGGCCTTGCTGCGCTCCTCATGGTCGCGCTGGCGGGCCGCCCAATCCTCATTGGACTCGGTCCGCTCGACCAGACGCAGTTCGGGCTTGCGGCGCTGTTCCAGGTCGCGATCCAGCTGGCGTGCCTGGGCGCTGTCAGCGTATTGGCTTGCATCGGTCATGCTTGGTCACCTCGTTCGATATCGGCGTCATTCCAGCCGGCCATCCACCAACCGCGCAGGATGCGGTCAAGATCTCGCGGCGGGGAGTTTGCCCGGCAGCTAGCCCACGCCTTCTTGCCGTCAGCATAGGCTTCCTCAGCAGTAACCTTAGCGTCACTCGGGCCGGCCAGCGCAACCTCTATGCGGCGCTGGGTGACCGCCTCGGCCACCTCATTGCGGTAGCTGTCGGTGACCCTGACCAGCTTCCCGGATCCGACGACGCGCAGCCAGCCGCCGCCACCCTCCTCGCGGGAACCTTGCGCGTACCGAACCAGCAGCAGGCGCGGCACCAGTAGGCCCGGTGCGCAGCAGACAAAGCTGGCCCCGAACTCGACTGCCAGGGCGCGGATGGTGTCCTTTTTCGGCATGTGCAGGCTGCGCCCGTCCGCCATGTCGGCCATGACACTTTTGCCCGCAGCGCGGAAGCGAACGACGTTGTCGACCAGGATCTTGGCGATACGATCGCCGTCCCGGCCGGTGATGGACTTGCGATGTGATGTCACTGGATCAGCTCCCGGATGCGGTCGTACACGGTCAGCCAGCCGTCACGCTCATTGGCGTCATCGATCGGTGGGATGTCGTTGCAGGCTTCCAGGGCATCGGCCAAGGCTTGCTCAGCGTCGCTCGCCTGATCGGGAGACGTTTGATCGAGCAGCCACTGGGCTTTCTCGCAGACACCGGCCATCAGTTCGAGCAGGCCGAGCAGCATGTTGTTGTCGATCAGCGGCGGCGCAGCCATTACCGCCTCAATTTCCTTGAGGCTGGCCTGGGCATCGGTGCAGTAGGCCGGATCAAATCCGCCGGGCACTTGCGGGCGACAGCCTGACAGCCAGATCACTTTCTGGCAGGCGTCCAGGTCGCGGTGCCACTTCTTTAACTGTTCATGGGAGACGTTCAGATCGGTCACTGCGCTTGCTCCGTGGCGATCGGCTTCATGCGGCTGATGAAGTCTTCTGGCTCGCGGAAATACATCTTGCCGGTGACGGTGTCGCGGTAGGCGCGGCCGACCAGACCCTTGGACTTGCCAGCCCCGTAGATGGTGCCCATCAGGCCGTATTCGCCGCCCTTGCTGATGCAGGTATAGCGATCGTGGCCGTCCACCTGCGCTTGCAGTGTCGCGTTGATGCTCGCCAGTTTGGTCAGCGCCGCCAGTGCCCAGCTCATCAGGCCGGATTGGTCGACCGGGCGTGCAGTGCGAGCATTGCCCACCAACCAGCTTTGCAGTTCGGCAGCCTCGGCGGCGTCACGGATGGCAGCCTCGATCGCGGCCAGATCGGTCGGCGGTAGCGGTGCAGCAGCGACCATCAGCGCGTAGTCCTCGGCCATGCGGGCGCGGTTCTTGGCTTGGCTGGTGCAGCATTGCGGCTCCATCATGCCAACGAACGGTGCGTTGGCCATCTCCGGCGTGGCGGTGGTTGGCAGCTTTTGCCATTCGATATTCTTTTCCATGTTGCGCCCCTTTTTAGTGTTGTGAACGGATGAAAGCGATGATGAGCACGGCCAGAACCAGCAGCGCCGAAACGGCCAAACTGCGCTTGGTAATTTCCGGCTCTGGATGTTGATTGGTCTTGTAGTTCATCGCCTTCGCTCCTGCGTGTATGTGGCAGAAATAATAACGCCGTTGATCATATTTGAGCAACGGCGCAGGTAGAACTGTTTGGAATATCAGGTTAGCCTAACTCGCACTCAACCTTATTAAAACCCTCCGGAAGGATCAGCCGGCCGGTCTCCTCTTTCAGCAGGGTCTCGCGTACCCGCTCGCAGGTGGCCATCGTCATGCTTGGCGGCAAAGGGATGCGCTGGGTGACGGTGCAGTCGTCAAGGGCGGCGGTGGCGCATGCAGCAATTATCAGGGCGATCATGGGTTGGCTTCCTTGTTGTTGTCAGTAGTTGTTGGCGCCGCAGCCAGGGCAGGTGCCGTAAAAATCAGTTTCCTTGAGGAATCGGCCGCAGCCGAGGTCGCAGCGGTAGGTGTTGCGGTACTGCTTGAGCTTTTCCGGCTTTCTCAGCTTGATCCCCGTGCCGCGCAGGGCTTCTTTGATGTTCACGTCGTCACGCTCCACCAGGCGGCGACTGTGCGCGTCGATGTAGGCGCAGGGCCACGCCACGGCACCGTGGTGGCCGAGGGTGGCGCTAGTCTTGGCGACCAGCGAGGCTGGCACCTTCACAGCTGACCGCAGGTCGCTGGATGTGCGTCCGTTGTCATCCAGCCAGATCAGGTTGTTGCCGTTCCAGACCTTCGGCTTTTGCAAATAGAACTCGGGCGCATCCGGGTGCTGCTCAAAGGCTTCCACCAGGGTGACGCATTGGTGGTCAACCCCGACGCGGGCGCGGGCATCAACGTAGGCTTTTGGCCAGGGGATGTCGGTGTCGCGGTGGTCGCAGGCACCGGACTTGGTGAACAGCTGGGCCTTGTCCAGGTCGGTCACATAGCCAGATCCACCGAAGCCCCAAAACGACAGGCCGTCGCCCACATAGGCGTGATCGCGGCCGTCCTGCAGGTAGAATTCGTCACTCACTGGAATGCACTCCCACATCGGTGGCCAGCGCCTTGATCGCCATGATTGCCTTGGCGGCGTGGTTGATCATGTAGAGGTTGCCGAAGACGCTTTCGCGGGTCTTTTCGATGCTGGACTGCTCCAGGTCATCCAGGCACATCGTCTCGCCGTACTCCTGGGCAAAGAGCATGGCCTGCTCGGTGAACTCGATGTCCTCGGCCTCGACCAGCTGATCAACAAGGTCGCTCCACCAGGTGGTATCCATCTCGGCTTCGTACATGGCCCGGGCAAAAGAAAGGACTTGGGCGTAGAGCTCTGCGTTTTGCTGGTCGTAGTCATTGACCCATGCCGGCCACTTTTCCATCTCCTCATCATTGGAGATCTCGCGGATCCGAGCGATGGCGCCCTGGACGACCTGCTCGCGCCAGCAGTCCTGGTCGAACTCGACCTCCTTGCATTTGGCGTCAAGCTTCGAGTGGATGTAATACTCGATGTCTTTGCCGGCCAGAAACTCCATGCCGTAGCTGTTGCCGACCACAAACGTCATGTTCTCGGTGTCGCCGACGATCGCGATCCCGAACCGGGTCATCATGATGTCGAAGGCGTAGAACGTGCTGCGCGGCGCCTTGCAGCGCCAGACCTCGACGCCATTGCCTGCGACCAGCTGGGTGTAGACGTGTTCAGACAGGTTTTCGGCGGCGCGCGCCCGGCGGCCGTCCTCGATCGCCTTGCGCGCGGCGATGTAGTCCGCTTTGGATTGTTCGGTGTTCATCAGCAGTCGCCCCAGCCTAAGCCTTGAATGTGTTCGTTCGGAATGATCAGCGTTTTTGCCACTGGCGCCTCATTGGTCACCGTCAGGTCGCCGAAGTAGCCCAGTGCAGCCTTGGCGCGCTCCATCGCAGTTTTCGCATGGCCCAACTGGCGAGACTTGCGGATCTTGTAGGAGCGAAGTGCCCGGGCCTTGTCGGTGTAAGCAAAGCGACGCCCCCACGCGCCGCCATCCTTGAGCACACGCTTGCGGCCTTTCTTCACGGCCTCAGCAGTCCAGCTGTACTGCGGGCCGTGAAACATCTCGGCGACGCGCTTATCCGCGAGGTACCAGCACTGATCCGTTTCGCCGATGACCACATAGGTTTCGCAGTGCACCTCAAGGCCATGTTCGGAAATGGTGTCGAAGTAGCGATAGTGGTCGGGGCCGAGCTTGGCAGCAGCAGTCATTGAGGCCTCACCGCGACCAGATAGGCGTCGAACTGGATCGCGTCATCCAGCTGATCGATCAGCTTCTGCGGGCAATCATTGATCAGAATGGTGACCGGGCCGATCGGGTAGCGCTCGGTCACCATGAAGGCCGGCAGGAAACGATCGAGGCCTTTGCGTGGGATCGGCACCGGGTTGTTGACGTAGCGGGCGACCAACTGCGCGATGCCGCGTGCGGTGCTTTCAACGTCAACGACGACCACCTGGCGACCTTCGTCGCGCAGCGCCTGCGCGATGCGGCCGAGGGAAACGGTTTTACCGCAGGCGGCCGGGCCGCTAATGATGGTTACGTTCAGCATGGTTGTTGCTCCTGATCAGTCGAGTAGTTCGGATTCGGCGCGGTCCGCGTCCTGTTTGCGCTTGAGCGCTTCTTTGTAGCTGGCCTTGGCAGCCTTCTTGGTGGGTGCCCATTCGCCTTCGACGTCGCGGCCGGTGTAGCTGGCGTAACTGGACCGATACATGCGGTACTCCCACTTAGGCCAGCTACCACGGTGCTCGAACTTGGGCTTGTTGATCCCCAGCCACTCATGGAAATACATGTCCACGTCGTCGTGCTGGAACTTGTCGTAGTTCGACCGGCGCGGCGGCTTTGGCAGCTTGTCGGCCATGTCGCCATAGACAATCTGGTCTTCTGGGTGGTGCGGACGCTGGCGGGGAGTCGGGTCAGCGTCCAGGACCACGCCGATATAGGCATTGATCGCGCCCATGATGATTCCCGGTTTGCCGTAGGCCACCACACGGCGACCGACCTCGGCCGGCACCTTGTAGTAGTCGCGGATGTAGGACAGGCTCATTCCACGTCGCTCGCTTTCGCCTTATCGGCGGCGTTGATTTCTTCGGATTCTTTTTCGATCTGCCAGTGCTTTACCTCGGTCCAGCCTTCCGGGACAGTCCAGGTCAGGTGGTCCAGGTTGTTATCGCGGCGGGTCTTGGCATCGCGCTCAGCCTTGTAGGCTTCCAGTTCGGCCGGGTCGACATCCAGCCATGGAACGGCGACGAACCAGACGCCGACCGGCTTGCCGAAACCCCACAGGGTTGGCGCGTACCATTTGCAGCCGTGAAACAGGGCAGGGAAATTCGGAGTAAGGTCGACCAGCTTGAGGGCGCTATCCACCGGTGCTGGTAGTGGCACCTGCTCAATGGCGGTCCAGACTTCTTTGCCTTCCGGGGTGTTCTTGCGCGGTACCCACAGGCCATGCTTTTTCAGAAAGCGATAGGTCTTCTTGCACGGGGTTTCTTTGAACGTGAAACCGGCAAATCCGCCATTTGACTGCCAGGTCTTGAACTCGCCGCCGACCTGCTTGGCCACCTTGTCGGCGTGCACAGCAGCAACAGCCATCAGTTCTTGCAGGCGGTCGATTTCGTCGGCAACCGGGCCATCAGTGAAACGGAAGTAGCGCTTGTAAACGGACATAGGACAATCCTTAGCTCAGATGCCAGCCGCCGCAGAACTTGCAGCGCGGGCTAACGGTTTTCGATTCGTGGGTGCGGCGGTAGATCATGTCTACCGCTGCGCGTGCAGTTTCAGCGGACTTGAACCGCCGACGCGGGGCGCACAGCGGCTTTTCTTTGGTGGCGGCCATGCGGACTCCGTCAGAAGTTGTAATCGTGGAACTTGCACGGCTTGTCGCTCAGGCGGTGGTGCCCATAAGCCGACTTCCAGGTCATCATGCGGTTGGAGTGCTTCGGCTTGACCTTGCGTATCCGGACGATCGGGGCGCTTTCGTCGCTGGTGTAGTCGTAGGTTTGGGTTTCCTGGTTGTTGCAATGGCCGGCGAATCCGCCAGGGCTGATGTCCGGCTTCCAGCCATTCGACAGCTTGGCCGTCATCCGGCGGATCTCCATGGTCTGCTCCGACACCACGCGCACGACCTCGTAGGGTTCGATGTCGGTGTAGCCGTGCATGTTGGCGTAGGCCTTTTTAGGATCGATCGCCGGGGCCGCCTCGGCGACAGGAGCAGGAGCAGCGGCGTCCTTCTTGGCAGCGGCACGCTTGGCGCGAATCTTGGTCCAGCGATCAACGACAGCCTGGGCCGCCTTGATGCCTTCAGGGCTGTATTTCTCGCCCTGAGCGGCCTGATGGATGATGTATTCTGCGGTTCCGAGTGTCATGGTCATGGCTGCTGCTCCGTGTTCATGTTTGATGGAGCAATCATAGCTCCATTGATCAAATTTGATCAATCACTATTTTCAACTTTCTGGATATTCTTTTGCGTAGCTGTCGATGATTGCCTGCTGGTGAACGGGCAGCAGCTTGGTCCAAACCTCATCGAGCGTCGGTTGAAGGCCGTCTTCGATGAAGGACCAGAGCACCTGGTAGGCGCCGCACGCGGTCATACCAGGTAGGCATTCAGCGACCTCATCGACGGTCCAGAACTCGGCAAAATCAGGAGTTTCAATGCTCACAGACGGCTCCTTTACGTTGAAGGCCAGACCGCATCAGCGTTGCCTGGTAGGCAAGGGCCAGGACCAGATTGGCGGCCTTGGCGTCGTCGGTGATGGGATCGGTGCGCAGACTGCGCAGGTATTGAGCGGCCAGAAAGCCGCGCTTGGTCAGCTGGTAGCCGGATCCGCCGCAACCCTTGCACCGGTTGTCACCGTGGTGGCCGAAGCCACCGCAGCCCTTGCAGGTGTTGTGCTCGAAGACCGGGGTGGACTTGTTCATCAGTAGTTGTACGACCGGCGAATGATGACGGTGAACTCGCGGCGCTTGGTCTGGTAGGCATCGGCGTATGAACTGGCGCAGCCGCAGCAGTCGTATTCGTGGTGACAGCCGGCGCTGGTGTAGTTGGTTTCGATCGCCCGGCGCAGCCAGTGGGTGAAGGTCGAAGGGATGGTAGAGCGACCGCGTGGGCCTTTCAGGCGCAGCTGGCGGTAGGCTTTCTTCGCCATGGCGAGGCTGGTCGGGCTCAGCACCAGCAGGAATGCGCTGGTGTTGCCTTCGGATGCTTCCTCGCCATCAGCAGTCTTGATAGTTTGCGGGGCGGTCACGCGGGCGTTGCAGACAGATGCCCAGCGGTCCAGGTGCGCGCAGCTGCCCACATAGCCGTGGGTCAGGCGGGTTTCGATATGGGTAGGCGTTTTCATGCGGCTTGCTCCATCGAGTTGTTCAATGGAGCAATTATGCGCGCATTACTCAAATATGATCAAGCACTTTAAAACGGTTTTAACGAATAGCCTTCGCTGCTCCCCAGCTGCGCTTGCGGTGGCTCCATCGCTGCATCGACCTTCTTGTCAGCCTCCTCGCCAGCCAGCCAATAGGATTCGTTCTCACGATGGACGATGCCGACCTGCTGCATTGATCCAGGCCACGGGCAATCACGCATCGACAGGTACCGCGCCGCGTTCGGACGCAGTTCGGCTACCTCGGCGCGAAGGGCGGCGATCTCCAGCTGCTGCGCGTCGTCACCATTGATGACCTCGCCATGTAGGTCGATCGCACTGCGCAGCGAGATCTTGGCGATGGTGCCGGCCTTCATGTTCTCGAACACCAGACGCGGATCGGCGATCGCTTCATGGATCTTGCGGGACTCCTGCAGCATGGTGACCATGTCGGCCAGGATCATCAGCAACTGCGGGCCGTCCAGCTGGTGACCAGGTGCGATATGGCCGCTCTCGACGCCAGCATCAGCGATCGCCCGGGCCAGCTTCTGGCAGTCGCGGTGCACCTTGGCGATGTGATCGAGCAGGATGTCGTCGCCGTAGTGGTAGGACGCCGGCATCCATTGCCCCTCGGCGCGCGTGGAAACGCGCCGGTAGTCAAGCTTTCCGTCCGGATGGGACCCATTGTCAGCGAAAAACTGCCAGCGTTGTTTGCTGCTGATGTTTGGGGGGCCACGGCGGAACAGGACGCCGGGGTAAAGTTCGATGGTGTCGGTGGTGTTGGTCATGCGGACGCCTCCTGGCGCTTGCGGATCTGTTCGGCACGCTCCAGCAACTCGGTCAGCGCTTTGTTAAATCGCATGCCGGTGCTGATGCTGGTGAATTTGGTCACGCTATCGCCGAGGGCGGCCAGGGCTTCGGCTGGGTTCGCGAGGTTGAACGAATTGAGCCGTGGCCAGATGACATCCTCCCACGTTTCCGTTTTCTCGTTGTAGCGCCTGGACTCGAGGAACCAGTCAGGGCCAAAGCGATACTGGAACTCATAGCTGGCTTTTTCCAGGGGGAGCTCAATCTTGTCACGCTCGAACCAGTCGAGCACATAGCGATGGCGCTCGACGATGGCGGTGGTGGGTTTGTCGCTCAAGTGCGGAACTCCAAAGAAAAGGGCCATCGCTGGCCCATGGGTTACAGGCCGTGGGCCTTCGACTTCCAGTGGTGGGTGCAGAAGACGCTGGCCACGCCGCCATCGTAGGTGTAGACCTGGCGCCACGGCAGGCCGACCTGCTCGCACTTCATCGCCTCGGCAATGATCTCGTCGTTGTTCATGTGAGCCGGGCCGGAACAGCCAGTCAGCGACGCGGCCAGGGCCAGAAGTAGGAACAGGTTTTTCATGGTCAGCTTCCTTTTTTGGGTTGAAGGCTTGCGCGCAGCTGGTCGATCCACTGGTTGCGCTCAGTGGTCGTCTGGATCTCGGCCACGCTCTTTTTGTTGTGGTATTCGATGTTGTTCAGCACGTCGATTTTCTGCCGCTCCAGCCACTCGATCGGCAGAAGGGGTTTCGCCGGGGTGTCGAAGTTGGTGTGATCGCAATCGTGCGCAATGCTCGCGTCGATCTGCTCAAGCATGAATTCGCGCAGCCTGATATGGCGCTCGCTCGGGATGCTCCAGTCCTTAATCTTGCCGCGCATCTCGGTGTAGCGCTCGCGCAGGGTGTTCATGCGAGTCAGGCCTTCGATGCGGTGCGCCTCGACCTTAGCGTTGTACGCGGCGCAGCCGGCGACGCGATCCTCGACGCTCATCGTTTCCAGTTCGACCAACTTGGCGCGATTGTCCTCGAGCGCCTTGCCGTGATACGGGTCGACCTCAAAGCGTTCCGGCACCGGCTGGTTGCCGGGCATGAAGTCGCGGGCGCAGAACAGCACGAATTCTTCAAAGGTCGGGCCGGTCTGGATCATCGCGGTGTATTCAGTTGGCATCGGTGGGGCTCCTATTTTTCGGCTTTCATGCGCAGTGAGGCCAGGGTGATTTGGTTGTCGCGGTGCCGGGCTTCGTCGATCTCGAACGGCGGGCGCAGGTCATTGGGTAGACGCTCGCCAGTTTCCACCAGGCGGGTGATCTCCTTGGCCAGGGTCTTGGTGTCGAGCAGCCGCTCGAACTTGCGACCGGTCATGATGACGCTGCCGGCCGTGACGATATCGGCCTGATTCTCGAACAGGGTCCAGCCGATCGAGTTCGCGCCGACAGCGTGGAAAAACCGGTCGCCCAGCACGGTAGAACGCTCGCGGCTGCCGTGGAGGGTGAAGGTCATCCCGGCGGCTTTCACGGTGCGCAGGCCTTTCGCCGGCTCATTGCAATGCGGGCAGACGCTCAGGCCTTTCGGGTTTACTGCCTGGCAGCTGAAGTTGGTGCAGATGGCCAGGTTCCAGCGGATCTTGCCGTTGTTCTCAGTGCTCATTCAGCGCTCGCCTTTGTTGCCTTGAATTCACGCAAAACCTTGACCGCCTCGAGCATCGCGGCGATCTCATCGGCGGGCAGGTTATCCGGACGATAGGTCAAAGCGCTGAACTCTGCGCGGTCCCGGTGTTCCTTGATCGAAGCGCGGATCTGCGGAGTAATTTCCTGAATTTCCGAGCGGCCAGAACCGACCTCGCGGCCAGAGTCGCGGTTAAAGCGCAACTCGCGACCGACGTAGTTGGTGATGATCAGCTGCGTCGCGGTGACACGGCTCACGGTGCCGGTGGTGTAGCGGTCACGGCGAGCCATGTTGTTGCAGATGGCGACGCCCTTGCCTTCATGCAGGTCGCGGCGCCAGGCCTTTTCCTGCTCGTACTTGTCATTGCTCATTGCGCGTTGCCCTGTTGCAGATTGACGAATTCGTCCAGCAGCGTCTGGCGCTCGGCTTCGGCCTTCTTGCTGTCGATGCCATAGAAGGAATGGATCAGGCCCATGGTGCAGGAGCCGCGTTGCGAGACGCGCAGTGACTGCGGGCCTTCCCATTCAGCGATGACCAGGCCTTTCTCCTGCAGGTGTTCCAGGAACTCGCCGATGACCTGGCTGCCGTTCTGCTTGGCCAGGGTCTCTTTGGCCAGCTCGGGGAAACGCGGCTCGCAGGTCTCGTAATGCAGCACCGGGTTCCGCTCGTTCAGGTGGAAGTGACCCCAATTGATGCCGCCAGCGCGCTGCGGCGGGCAGGTGAAGTTGTTGTGAGTCCAGGTGACGCGGACGATTTCATCCTTGGCGATCGGGCACTCGCCAAACTTCATGTCGGTGTGGCGGGTCCAGGTCAGCTGCTCGCCGATCAGGGCTTTATAGCGGGCTTCTTTCATTACGACTCCTGGGTATCTGGAAAGCCTAGGCGCAGGCCGTTTCCGACCACGTCGAGGATCAGGGCGCGCGGTTTATCACTGGCGGCGATCGAGGCGCGGCGGTCAGCGACGGTGCGTTGCATCAGCCGGTTGTTGTAGTCGACGCTGCTTTCACCGGGCTGGCGCGGCTCAGGGCGCGGATGCATGGCGGCGGCCACAAACGAGGTGTACCGCGATGGGCTGTTGGTTTGCGTGGCGATGATGACTACATCGACTTCCGGCATGCGGGCCGAACTGTCGAGCAAGACGTTGCAGCTGGTCAGCACCATCAGGTCGCCAGCCTTGAACCGCTCGATATTGGCCGTGCGCTCGCCGTGGTTCTGTTTGGCCAGGACAGCTGCGGCGGGAATGCCGTGGTTGACGAACTCGGCCGTGACCATCTCGCATTGGGTGGCGCTGTTGCAAAACACGATCGCGCGCTTGCCTTCGCAGTGGCGCAGGTACGGGTTGACCAGGTAATGCGCAATGCCGGATTGGGCCAGGTCCATGTCAGGCAGGGCAGCCGGCATGATGTAGGTCGGCGGCACCAGGTAACCCTGTTCGATCATGTCGGCCATGCTGATGCTTTGCAGGCTTGGGGCGTTCTTCATTTCGTTGCTCCATGAATGTAAGTAGCCGGGGCCGCGCCACCTTCAATGCGCACGGTGTTGCGGACCACGGTGATGATGCTGTGATCGGCGAAGTAGTAGCGATCCTTATCGGCACGGTGGTCGCGGGTCATGTGCGAGCACTGGGCCTGCGCAGCGCGGCGGACGCGCTTGGGAGTGGTGTGCTCCCGGTTGATCTGGGCCGCCATGCTCATTGATTCGATTCCGGCACGTTGAGGCCTTCGGTGAACAGCGCGGTGTTGATCGGCGCGTCGATGATGTTGAGGGGGACGCCGAAGTATTTCGCTATCAGCGCGGTTGTCATGGCCGAAGCCCCTTCCCCCGCGCCCCCTTCCCGGGTAAGAAGTGGCAGCGCGGCGTCAGTCCACTGGATCCGGTTGGCCCGGCCAACGGTTTGGATGGCCAGCGTAACCGAGCGCAGCGGGCGGATGTCACGCGGGCAGAAGTGCCGACCGTGCGCCGTCATGGCGACAACCGAGCCGTCAGGCCGGCGGTAAACGGTGGCGCCGATCGATTGCTGGTAGTGCGTGATCAGCAGGCCGCGTCGGGTGTAGCCAACGATAAGGCGATCCAGATCGGACTGGTCGATCTCGCAGATGATGCCAGCGAACAGCGCGGTCTTGCGCTTGATGTGATTCCAGGCTTCGGCCGGGAACGGGCTGGCCTGCTCGACATCGAAGGCGGTGGCGAATGCAGCGGCCGGTGCCTTTTCGGCGGCCAACGCGGCGCTGATGTCCTGCAAGTCGCCGAGCAGGCTGCTGACTGGTGCGGTGAGGTTGATTTGCTGGTTCATGGCGTTGATCCCCGTCTGGTGGTACCGGCAAAGCCCCAATTAAGGGGCGGTGGTGCGCTTGCTGGGGTTAGCGGCCGATCTGGTAGGCAACGAACAGACCATCCTTTTGCTTCACGCTGAGCGCCTTGCGGTTGAAGCCGGCCGAGGCGCAGTCAGCGGTCAGGATCGCAAGCGCCTCCTTAATGGTGGTCTTGCACGACAGGTTGTTCAGCTTGTCCGAGGTCGCGGTGAGGAAGTCCTTTAAGGACTGCGGGGCGGTTTGCTTGGTCATGGTGGTGGTCCTTATTGCGGTTTGGTCATGGTGGCGAGGTTGAAGCTGCGCAGCAGGTCAGCCTTTAAAGCAGCGATCGTTTCGGTGCTCAGGCCATCGCGGATAACCACCGGATTGATGATTTCGCTGCCACCCAACGCGGTCAGTTGCAGCAGAACACCGGAACCCATCAGCGCATCACCGGCCTTATGCAGGTCTTTCGATGCGAATGAGCAGGCGCTTGCCAGCGCGGCTTTCAGTTCGAGGTTCTGGCGCACCAGGTCTTGGTAGGTTGGTTTTTTGGTCTTCGTGGCCATGGTGGCTGCTCCGGCGTTGCGTTTCTGATGGGCTCAGTATGCAGCGTTACTCAAATTTGAGCAATGCCCCAACGATAATTATTTGTTCTAAGACGATTCAAAGCCCCAGCCGCGCCGGCATATGCCCGACAGGCCTGAGCGCGCCGCCGGACTGCGGAAATTACCTATAAAGGAAAAAGTTCCCCGGTTACCAATGGCGACCGAGGCCGGTGACCCCC
>Ga0247818_10000324_pt1 | contig 29151 bp, 22 predicted proteins | sample 13C_Glucose_Day1_FD_192424 | JGI IMG/M metagenome (GOLD analysis project Ga0247818, IMG submission 192424) | Soil microbial communities from agricultural site in Penn Yan, New York, United States - 13C_Glucose_Day1 | ecosystem: Environmental > Terrestrial > Soil > Agricultural land | place... | reverse complement strand
CTGGCGCTGGCCATCGCTCTGCAAGAGCGTGGCCCGACCCACGGCGAGCTGGATGTGCTGTTCCTCGACAAACAAGCCGACTACAGCTGGCACGGCAACACCCTGTCGACGCAGAGCGAGTTGCAGATTTCCTTCCTCAAGGATCTGGTGACCCTGCGCAACCCGACAAGTCCGTATTCCTTCGTCAATTACCTGAAGTACCACGGTCGCCTGGTCGACTTCATCAACCTCGGCACCTTCTATCCGTGCCGCATGGAATACAACGACTACCTGCGCTGGGTCGCCGGGCAATTCACCGAGCAGAGCCGTTACGGTGAAGAAGTGCTGACCATCGAGCCGGTGCTGCACAACCATCAGGTTGAAGCGCTGCGCGTGATTTCCCGTGGCAGCGATGGCCAGCAGCACGTGCGGACCACCCGTTCGGTGGTGGTCAGCGCCGGCGGCACGCCGCGCATTCCGCAAGCGTTCAAGGCACTGAAGGGCGACACCCGCGTGTTCCACCACTCGCAATATCTGTCGCAAATGGCCAAGCAGCCGTGCGTGAACAATCAGCCGATGAGCATCGCGATCATCGGCGGCGGGCAGAGCGCGGCGGAAGCCTTCATTGATTTGAACGATTCGTTCCCGTCGGTGCAGGTCGACATGATCCTGCGCGGCTCGGCCCTGAAGCCTGCGGACGACAGTCCGTTCGTCAACGAAGTGTTCTCCCCGGAATTCACCGACCTGGTGTTCCAGCAAAACAGCGCCGAGCGTGAGCGTCTGGTCAACGAGTACCACAACACCAACTACTCGGTGGTCGACATCGACCTGATCGAACGCATCTACGGCATCTTCTATCGTCAGAAGGTCTCCGGGGTTGCCCGTCATGCGTTCCGTACGTTGACCACTGTCGAGAGCGCTACCGCGACCGAAAACGGTATCGAACTGGCCGTGCGCAACAACGCCACCGGCGAAGTCACCGTGCGCAACTACGACGCGGTTGTCCTGGCCACCGGTTACGAACGGCAGATGCACCGCAAACTGCTGGCACCGCTGGAAGAATACCTGGGCGACTTCGAGGTCGATCGCAACTACAAACTGATCACCGACGAACGCTGCAAGGCCGGCATCTACATGCAGGGCTTCTGCCAGGCCAGCCATGGTCTGAGCGATACGCTGCTGTCGGTGCTGCCGATTCGCGCGGACGAGATTGCCGGTTCTTTGTATGACCATGGCAAGAACCGTGGGCACCGGTCGATGGCGGATCTGCTGTTGGCGACTGCCAGCTGATTTTTTAGCGCCTCACATACCGCTTTCGCGAGCAGGCTCGCTCCCACAATGGTTCTGTGTACGCAGGACAAAATGTGGGAGCGAGCCTGCTCGCGAAGGGGGCCATCAAAATCACCGCAAAATCCGAATCCTGAACCCTTCCTGAACATCCTCCACATTCCCCGACACACCTCCTTTTGCGGGTTTACTCTCCAGGCATCGGGGCGTAAGCTTCGCGCGTTTTCATCAATAGCGGAGACCCACAGTGGGTACTTGTTCGAGTGACAGTTGTCGGCCGGTCTCGATAACCGGCAGATTCTCGGCAAGATAACGCGCAGACTTTCTCTGTCGTTGTCTCGCCGTAAAAGCGAGCAGCGGCATCCCGTGCATGGCCCGTCCGTGGTCATGTCTGGACGTTCCTTCTCATCGACGCTGAACAGAGCGTGGTTTCGACTTCACTGTCGAGATCGCAGCCCTATCGACACGCCTGTCTTTTCTGACCGGCGCGCCAGGCCTTGCCGTGCCGGTTTTTCCGGCGGACGAGGCGCGGCCGTACCTGCTTGACGGTTTCCCGGCTGACCATAGGGGCAACAGCCATGAAACTTACGCTCAAGGAATTTTTTGCAGGCTTCCTGCGCACCCGCCACATCGCCCGGCACTTCCGTCGCCTGGCGCTGCTGGAATCGATCAACTACACCACGGTCAGCCGTGAAGTCCCACCCACTCTGGCCAACACCCTGGTCGATGCCGCGCATTGCGACAGCGGTGTGTTGCTGTCGTCACTCGGCACGCATTCCGATGGCCTGACCGATTTCGAAGTCGATGCGCTGCGTGCGCAATACGGCCTCAACGAAGTCGAACACGAGCAGCCGCTGCCATGGTGGATTCACCTGTGGCACTGCTATAAAAACCCGTTCAACCTGCTGCTGACGTTGTTGGCGGTGATCTCGTGGCTGACCGAAGACCTCAAGGCCGCCGTAGTGATTTTTTCCATGGTGGTGCTGTCGACGCTGCTGCGTTTCTGGCAGGAAAGCAAATCCAACCAGGCCGCCGACGCGCTGAAAGCCATGGTCAGCAATACCGCGACGGTGATGCGCCGTGACGCGCCGCGCAGCGAGTTGCCGATCAAGCAATTGGTGCCGGGCGATCTGATCGTGCTCTCGGCCGGTGACATGATTCCTGCTGATTGCCGCGTGCTCAGCGCCAAGGATCTGTTTGTCAGCCAAGCGGCGATGACCGGCGAATCGATGCCGGTGGAGAAATTTCCACATCAGCAGGATCGCGATACGCGCAATCCGCTGGAACTGGACAACATCCTGTTCATGGGCACCAACGTCGTGTCCGGCACAGCGGTGGCGGTGATTCTCACCACCGGCAACAGCACTTATTTCGGTGCGTTGGCGCAGCGTGTCGGCGCCACTGATCGTGCAGTGACGTCGTTCCAGCAGGGCGTCAACAAAGTCAGCTGGCTGTTGATCCGTTTCATGTTCGTCATGGCGCCGCTGGTGCTGTTCATCAACGGTTTCACCAAGGGCGACTGGACTGAAGCACTGCTGTTTGCGCTGTCGATTGCCGTCGGCCTGACCCCGGAAATGCTGCCGATGATCGTCACCTCGACGCTGGCCAAAGGCGCGGTGTTCCTGTCGCGCAAAAAGGTCATCGTCAAACGTCTTGATGCGATCCAGAACTTCGGCGCCATGGACGTACTGTGCACTGACAAGACCGGCACGCTGACCCAGGACAGGATCTTCCTGGCGCGCAATGTCGACGTCTGGGGTGAAGACTCCGATGACGTGCTGGAAATGGCTTACCTCAACAGCTACTACCAGACCGGCCTGAAAAACCTGCTGGATGTCGCGGTGTTGGAACACGTGGAAATTCACCGTGAATTGAAAGTCGGCACGGCGTTTCGCAAGGTCGATGAGATCCCGTTCGACTTCAATCGTCGGCGCATGTCGGTGGTGGTCGAAGGCCGTGGCCAGCCACATCAGTTGATCTGCAAAGGCGCGGTGGAAGAAGTGTTGGCGGTGTGCAGCCGCGTGCGTCACGGTGAGGTCGATGAAGCCTTGAGCGATGAATTGCTGACCCGGATTCGTCAGGTCACCGCAGCATTCAACGCTGAAGGCTTGCGCGTGGTGGCCGTGGCCGCACGCTCGATGCCGGAAGGTCGCGAAGTTTATAGCCTGGCCGATGAACAGGAACTGACGCTGATCGGCTATGTGGCGTTCCTCGATCCACCGAAGGAAAGCACCGCGCCAGCGCTCAAGGCCTTGGCCGAGCATGGTGTGGCGGTGAAAGTGCTGACTGGCGATAACGAACTGGTGACCGCGAAGATTTGCCGCGAAGTCGGTCTCGCGCAACAGGGATTACTGTTGGGCAATGACGTTGAGCGCATGAGCGATGCCGAACTGGCGGTGGCCGTGGAAACCACCAATGTCTTCGCCAAACTGACGCCGTCGCACAAGGAGCGCATCGTGCGCATCCTCAAAGGCAACGGTCACGTGGTCGGGTTCATGGGTGACGGCATCAACGACGCACCCGCGCTGCGCACCGCCGACATCGGCATTTCCGTGGACAGTGCGGTGGACATCGCCAAGGAAGCGGCCGACATCATCCTCCTGGAAAAGAGCCTGATGGTGCTGGAGGAGGGCGTACTCGAAGGGCGTCGCACCTTCGCCAACATGCTCAAGTACATCAAGATGACCGCCAGCTCCAACTTCGGCAACGTGTTCTCGGTGCTGGTCGCCAGTGCGTTCATTCCGTTCCTGCCGATGCTGCCGATGCATCTGCTGGTGCAGAACCTGCTCTACGACATTTCGCAGATTGCGATTCCGTTCGATAACGTCGACGAGGACATGCTGAAAAAACCACAACGCTGGCAGCCGGGTGACGTCGGGCGCTTCATGCTGTTCTTCGGCCCGATCAGTTCGATCTTTGACATCACCACGTTCGCCTTGATGTGGTACGTATTCGATGCCAACACCCCGGATCACCAGACGCTGTTCCAGTCCGGTTGGTTCGTGGTCGGGTTACTGACCCAGACCCTGATCGTGCACATGATCCGCACGCCGAAGATTCCGTTCCTGCAAAGCCGTGCAGCCATGCCGCTGCTGGTGATGACCGGGATCATCATGGCGGTCGGCATCTTCCTGCCGATGGGGCCGCTGGCGCACTACTTCAAATTGCAGGCGCTGCCGTCGCTGTACTTCGTGTTCCTGCCGGTGATTCTGCTGGCGTACATGGCGCTGACCCAGGCAGTGAAAGGTTTTTACATCCGCCGGTTCGGCTGGCAATAACAGCACGGCCAACACCGTTCCCCTGTGGGAGCGAGCCTGCTCGCGAAAGCGGAGTGTCAGCCACTACAGCTGTGGCTGAAAAAACGCCTTCGCGAGCAGGCTCGCTCCCACAGGGGGACTTTGTGTTCTCAAGGATTTCATCATGCAAGCCATCAACAACCTCAACCTCGATTCGCTGCTCGACACCCTGGTCAGCCTCAGCGCTGCGTTCATTCTCGGCGGTCTGATCGGCTTCGAGCGCCAGTACCGGCAACGCACCGCCGGCCTGCGCACCAATGTGCTGGTCGCGGTCGGTGCGGCGATATTCGTCGACATGGCCAACCGTCTCGCCGGCGCTGAAGGCGCGGTGCGTGTGGTCGCCTACGTGGTGTCCGGCATCGGTTTTCTCGGCGCCGGGGTGATCATGCGCGAAGAGGGCAACGTGCGCGGCCTCAACACCGCCGCGACCCTGTGGACCTCCGCAGCGGTGGGCGCCTGTGCCGGGGCCGATCTGCTTGCCGAAGCCGTACTCGGCACGCTGTTCATTCTCGCCGCCAACACCTTGCTGCGACCGATCGTCAACAACATCAACCGCCAGCCACTGGATGTGGTTTCGGCGGAAGTCACTAACATCGTCTACGTCATCGCCCGACGCTCCCAGCAAACCGCCGTGTTCGCCTTGCTCGAAGCCGAGCTTGAGCGCAGCAACTACCCGGCCAGCGACGTCGATGTGCATGCCTTCGGTGCCGATGAAATCGAGATCGAAGCGACGCTGGCGACGACATCGGTCGATGGTGATGAACTGGATGCCCTGGTCGCAAGAATCTCGACGTCGGCATTGGTGGTGCAGGCGTTCTGGAGTCCGAGTACCACGGAATAACCCTTGAATCAGTGCCAGCTTGGGAAATTTCCTACAAGTCGACAGGATTAATCTGTCAATGCAACACCTCATCCGACGCCACTATGCCGCCTCTCAGGTCTGCGCAGCGATGGATGAAAGATGACCTCACCCCGTGTTCTGGTACTGGAAAATCATGCGTTCGCACGCAGCGTGATGGTCAGGATGCTGCACCGTCTCGGTGTGCGCGATGTGTTGCAGGCCAGTGATGGCGAGCAGGCGCTGGTGCAGATGCATTTGTCGGGCGGGGTCGACATCGTGGTCTGCGATTTGCTCGATAAAGGCCTCGACTGCCTGGGGTTTCTTGGCCATGCCAATGAAACCGGCATGGTGCGCGCCGTTATCCTCAGCAGCGAATTGCGCCCGGGCTTGCAGCGTACTCTCGGGCAGATGGACACGCTGGCGGGCTTGCAGTTGCTGGGAGTCATTCAACCGCCGGTGCCTTTACGCGTTTTGCACCGAGCGTTGCATCGCTACCGGACACCGCATCCGGCGCTGAATGTGCGGGTGCCGCCAAGGGAATTGCCCAGCGAAGACGAGCTGCGTCGGGGACTGGCACTGGGCGAATTTCGTGCATGGTTCCAGCCCAAGTTCTATCTGGCGAGCAACCAGGTCGCTGGCGCCGAGGCGCTGGTGCGCTGGGAACATCCGGCCAGCGGCGTGTTGTTGCCGGGCGAGTTTCTCGCCGCGTTGGTCGCCTATGACTTGATCAATCCGATGTTCAAGCAGTTGCTCGAACAGGGCTTGTGCCTGCTGGGAATCTTGCGTCATCAGGGTCTGCAGCTGGAACTGTCATTCAACCTGCATGCATCGCAACTGGCTGACCACGAACTGGTCGGGCATATCCAGAGCGCATTGCAGCGCCACGGGTTTAGCGGTTCGGTCTTGCAGTTTGAGCTGAGTGAAAACGGTTTGCTGGAAATGGCGCCCGGCACGCAAGAAAGCCTGTTGCGCCTGCGTTTGCTCGGTTGTGGTCTGGCCATCGATGATTTCGGTGCCGGCTTTTCTTCGTTGAAACTGCTGTGCCAGTTGCCCTTCAATCAGCTCAAGTTCGACGCCGAACGGGTCCAGCATTTGTACCAGCCCTGTTGGCAAACCATAATCGCCACCACGCAAGCGCTAGCCCATTCGCTGGATATGCAACTGGTGATTGAGGGGGTCAGCAGCCGCTCGATGAAGGAGGCGCTGGTCGGGCTGGGTTGTGAGGTTGGCCAGGGTTTTCACCTCGCCCGGCCCATGACCGGGCATGATTTGTTGCAGTGGCTGACGTCTCGCGATCAACTGGATTGAGCCGCTTCGCAAAGCGTGCGGAAAAGGCCAAGATAGTTCCTACACTGTGCGGAGTCTGGTGTATTTTTGAGCCACGCTTCGGACCGTCATTCATTCGAGTTTCTTCCAGGCCATGGACGATTGCATTTCCGAGTCTTTCGGCGGGTCCTACAGGGGTTCATATGTTCAAAGCGTTGGTTGTAGACGATCACCCTTTCATTCGTTCGTCGGTCAGGATGCTCCTTAAGCTGGAAGGTTTCGAGGTGGTGGGCGAGGCCGACAACGGTGCCGATGCGGTGCAGTTGACGCGCGAGCTCACACCCGACTTGATCATCCTCGACATCGGCATGCCCAAACTCGACGGGCTGGAAGTGATCAGCCGCATCTGTGCACTCGGTATGAAGAGCAAGATTCTGGTGCTGACCTCGCAATCTGCATTGTTCTATTCAGCGCGCTGCATGAAGGCCGGCGCCGCAGGCTTCCTGTCCAAGACCAATGAGCTGGATGAGTTGATCAAAGCGATCAAGGTCATCATGGATGGCTACACGTTCTTTCCCAATCTTTCGACCAGCAGTGTCCGACGCAGTGATTCGCAGGCCAGCGATCTGGAATTGATCCAGAGCCTTTCCGATCGTGAGCTGACCATTCTGCAGCAGTTGTCCAACGGTCTGACCAACAAGGAAATCGGCGAAGCGATGCTGCTGAGCAACAAGACGATCAGCACCTACAAGACGCGCCTGATCGAAAAACTCAACGTCAAGTCGGTGGTTTACCTCGCCGATTTTGCCAAACGCAATAATCTGATCTGAATGCGCCATTTCACGCGATGCTGGTTGCTGGGCCTGGCCGTTTTTGCCAACACGGCGCTGGCGGCGCCGGTGGAAACCCTGCATGTGCTCGGCCGTTCGACCGTCGACGGCTACAGCGTCCAGCTCGATGGTCAGGACTGGTCCTGGCTGCGCAGCAAAGGCACTTTGCGCCTGGGGGCCTCGGCCCCCGATTATTCACCCTTCGCGATCACCAGCAACGGTAACGATTACGAAGGGCTGACGGCCGATTACGCAGCGTTGCTCAGTCAATTGCTGAATATCCACATCGAAGTGCGCCGCTATGCCTCGCGCTCCGAGGTGCTGGCAGCGCTGAAAAGCGGGGAAGTGGACATGCTTGGCACGTCCAACGGCTTCGAAGCCGCCGACCCGGATCTGGCGATGTCCCAAGCCTATGCCGACGATGTGCCGACGCTGGTAACGCGCGTCGGCGACAGTCAGAACCTGTCCCCGGACCTCGCTGGCAAACAGGTGGCGATGCTTTATCACTACCTGCCGCCCGAGCAGGTCAAAGCGTTCTATCCACACGCCAATGTGCGGCTTTATCCTTCGACGCTGAGCGCCATCGGTGCCGTGGCGTTCGGCAGTGCCGACGTCTATCTCGGAGACTCGATCAGTGCCAATTACCTGATCAACAAGAACTACCTGAACAACGTGCAACTGGCCGACTTCTCGCAAATGGAAGTGCAGAACTTTGCCTTCGCCATGCCTCGCGCCAATGAGCGGTTGTTGCGCATTGTCAACGCCGCCCTGGAGAGTATTTCGCCCGGCGAGCGCATGACCATTCTGCGCCGCTGGAGCGCCGGCGGCGCGAGCATGCCCGGGCAGCAGGCGCTGCATTTCAGCGCCAGCGAGCAGCGCTGGATGGCCCAGCATCCGCGCTTGCGCGTGGCCATCGATGACAGCTTTCTGCCGCTGTCGTTTTACAGTCAGGACGGCGAGTTTCGCGGGATCAGCGCCGATGTGCTGGCCAAGGTCGCGTTGCGCACCGGTCTGAAGTTCGATGTGCAACGCGCGCAATCGGTGCCAGAGCTGCTCGAGCAGATTCGCGGCAACCGTGCGGACGTATTGATCACCCTGACCCCGAGTGTCGAACGCGAGGACACCCTGCGCTTCACCCGGCCGTATCTGAGCACGCCGTTTGTGCTGGTCAGCCGCATCGATGCCAACAGTCCCGGAACCCTTGATGACATGGTCGGCAAACGGCTGGCGGTGATTCGCGGCAATCCGGTGCGCGACATGCTGGTCGAGCAATATCCGCGGGTGACGCTGGTCGATGCCGACAATGCCCAGCAAGCCATGGACATGGTCGCCAATGGTCAAGCCGAGGCGGCGGTCAATTCGCTGATCACCGCGCGCTATATGATTTCCCGGCAGTATCGCGATCGGTTGCGCATCACCAGCACCGTCGGTACGCGGTCGGCGCAAGTGGCGTTCGCTACCGCGCGTGGGGCACTGGAGCTGTACTCGATCCTCGACAAAGCACTGCTGAGCATTCCCCCGGAAGAGTTGGATGAGGTGACCAATCGCTGGCGCAGCGAAGTGGTGGTCGATGACAGTTACTGGCTGCGCAATCGCAGCGCTATCATTCAGGGCTTTGCCCTCGCGGCGGTCCTGTTGTTGCTGGCATTCGGCTGGATCGCCTATCTGCGTCTGCTGATGCGCAAACGCCGGCAGGCGGAAATCGCCCTCAACGATCAACTCGAATTCATGCGCGTATTGATCGACGGCACGCCACATCCGATCTACGTGCGTGACCGCGCCGGCAAGCTGCTGGTGTGCAACGAAGGCTACTTGCAGGTCTTTCAGGTCGAGCGTGAAGTGGTGATTGGCAAGACCGTGCTTGAAGGTGTCCTGGAGAATTCTGCGGAAGCTCAGGCCTATCACGATGATTACCTGCAAGTGATGAGCGAAGGCTTGCCGCGTGTACAGGATCGCAGCCTGAGCATGGGCGACAGCGTGTTGACCATCTATCACTGGATGCTGCCGTATCGCGGCAGTGATGGTGAAGTCAGCGGTATGATCGGCGGCTGGATCGACGTCAGCGAACGCCAGCGCCTGCTCGAAGCCCTGCGTGAAGCGAAGGAGGGCGCCGACGATGCCAACCGCGCCAAGACCACGTTCCTCGCCACCATGAGCCATGAAATCCGCACGCCGATGAATGCGGTGATCGGCATGCTCGAACTGGCAATGAAGAAAGCCGAACAGGGCATCATGGATCGCTTCGCCATCGAAGTCGCGTCCGGTGCTGCGCGTGGCCTGCTGGACCTGATTGGCGACATCCTCGACATCGCCCGTATCGAATCCGGGCGCCTGTCCCTGACGCCGGAACGGGCCAACCTGCGCGAACTGCTGGAGTCGGTGGTGCGCATCTTCGAAGGCCTGGCGCGGCAAAAACAGTTGCGCCTGGTACTGGAGCTGGACGCCGCGGCGAACCGCGATGTGCTGGTCGATCCGCTGCGCTTCAAGCAGGTCTTGTCGAACCTGTTGAGCAACGCCATCAAGTTCACCGAAAAAGGCCAGGTGCGCGTCAGCCTCAAGGTCAATCCTGGCACCGACGAGGAACGTCTGGCCGTGTCTCTGCGGGTCGAAGACACGGGCAGCGGCATCAGCGTCGAAGACCAGCAGCGACTGTTCAGCCCATTCACCCAGGCCAGTAACAACACGCAATCGGCACGCAGCGGTTCCGGTCTGGGCTTGGTGATCAGTCGTACGTTATGCGAAATGATGGGCGGTCATTTGCGTCTGCACAGCACGCTGGGGCAGGGCACGCAAATCGCAGTCGACGTGGCGTTGCCGACCTTGCCGACGTTGATCGAGGTGCCGGCGGAGGCCGCCGAACCGGCCGTTGCCCGGTATGCCTTGAACATTCTGGTGATCGACGATTACCCGGCCAATCGGCTGCTGTTGTCGCAGCAACTGAGCTACCTCGGGCACCGCGTCAAAGACGCTGAAGATGGCGCGCACGGTCTGCGAGCATGGCGCAACGAGACTTTCGATGTGGTCATCACCGACTGCAACATGCCGATCATGAACGGCTATGAACTGGCGCGGGCCATTCGCGAAGAAGAGGCGGCGAAAGCACTGACGCCGTGTCTTGTTCTCGGCTTTACTGCCAATGCGCAGCCCGAAGAGATCGGCCGCTGTCAGGCGGCCGGAATGGACGATTGCCTGTTCAAGCCGATCAGTCTCAAAGACCTCAATGCCCGGCTGGCGCAAGCCACGCCGCAGCCTGTCGCAGACAGTGCGCAAGCAGCGGTTGCTGCGTCTGCCGATGACATCGATCTGAGCAGCCTTGAGCAATTGACCCGAGGCGATCCGGCATCGATCAAAAGCCTGCTCGGCGATCTGGCCCGCAGCAATGACGACGACATGGCGCGGTTGCTGCGCCTGTTCACTCAGCATGATCTGCCGGGGTTGGCGGATCTGGCGCATCGGGTCAAGGGCGGCGCACGGATCATCAAGGCCGACGCTTTGATCAAAGCCTGCGAACAACTGGAAGCCGCCTGCAACGGGCTGGATTCCAATCAACTGACCGTCGCAGTGGATGCCTTGCAGCAAGCCATGGAACGCTTGGCCGAGGAGTTGGAACCGTTGCTCGTTTAGCGCGAGACTTAGGCCTAGTCTCTAGGAAATATCCTACACGGCGCAGGGAATGCGCCTACAGGAACCCCTCACCCAAAAGACCAAGATTGTTTCGTCGCCCAGGCAGATGGCTGCTAACACACGATGCATTCCGCGTCGGACAACCATCCAGACTTTCGCGACAGATTCGTCACTTACTTTTGGAGTTGTCCCATGAATCGCAAAGCTCTCGCCATCGCCGTACTGGTTTCCGCGTCCGGCGTTCAATTCGCCAATGCTGCCGACGGCACCATCAACTTCAACGGTGAACTGGTCAACCAGACCTGCACCATCGCCGTTGATGGCGTGGTTTCGCCAGCCGTTGCGACCGTGACCCTGCCAACCATTTCTACCGGCTTGCTGACCGCCGCCGGCCAGGTTGAAGGCCAGACCGGTTTCAACATCCAGCTGACCAACTGCGTCGGCACCGCTACCACGGCGGCGGCGTTCTTCAACTCCGGTGCAACCGTTGACCCGATCAGCGGCAACCTGAAGAACATGACCGGTTCGGCGAGAAACGTGCAACTGCAACTGGTCGACCAGCAGAGCGGCACAGTGATCCAGGCGGGTAACACCAACCAGATCACCAACACCACCCGCAACACCATCGACGGCACTGGCGCGGCGAACATGCCGTACGCCGTGCAGTACTTCGCCACTGACGCGACCACGCCGGGCACCGTGGTCAGCTCCGTGACCTACAACGTCGATTACCAGTAAGCCGATTTCACGATGACGCGCCCGGCCAAGGGGGGCAACGGCGCGTCAACGTGTGGGCAATGAGGTGCGCATGCGTTTTTCAGGTGTTATTCGAATCAGCGCAATACTGATGCTTTCCACGCTGATGTATTCGCAAGCCAAGGCCGGTGTGGTGATCACCGGGACGCGTCTGGTCTATCCGGCGAGTCAGAAGGAAGTCACCGTCAAGTTGAACAACAACGGCGCCCGTCCGGTGCTGGTGCAATCGTGGGTCGACGACGGCGACCTGCAATCCAGCCCGACCAGTTCCAAGGCGCCGTTTGTGCTGTCGCCACCGGTCTCGCGCATCGACCCGAGCAAGGGCCAGAGCCTGCGCCTGATGTTCACCGGCGCGGCGCTGCCGAGCAGCAAAGAGTCAGTGTTCTGGCTCAACGTGCTGGAGATTCCGCCGAAGGCCGATGGCCCGACGGACATGAACGTGCTGCAAATGGCGTTTCGTTCGCGGATCAAGATTTTCTACCGCCCCAACGGTCTGCCGGGCAATGTCAATGACGCGCCGCAGCAAGTGCAGTGGAAAGTCGTCGCGGCGGACAAGGGTTATGCCCTGCAAGCGTTCAACCCGACGGCGTTCCATGTGTCGCAGGTCGAGCTGGCGCTGACGGTCGGCAGTCAACGTTTCGACAGTGAGAATGGCATGGTCGGCCCGGGCGAAACCAAAACCTTCGTCTTGCCATCGCTGAAGTCGATGCCCGGTGCCGGGGCTCAGGTCGAGTTCAATGCGATCAACGACTACGGCGCTCTGGTACCGACCAAACAACCGCTCAAGCCTTGATCTTTCCGCGAACGTTTTAGCGCACGAGTAACCTATGAAAACTCTTCCACGCCTGGGGGCGCGCCCACAGGCTCGCCCTCGCTTTGCCTTGAATCCCGTGGCCGTTCTGGTGTTCCAGGCGCTGGCGGGGGTTTCTGCGGTGTTTGCGGCCCAGGCGGCGTTCGCCGAAGACGTGCAGTTCAACGACGCCTTCCTTCCCGAGGATTCGCAGACCCTGGATCTCACCGCTTACCAGCAGGGCAACCCGGTGTTGCCCGGCGAGTACCGCGCCGACATTGCGGTCAACGGCAAACTGGTGACCCGTCAGGACATCCGTATCCATGCCGACGCCGATGGCAGCCACCCGACGGTGTGTTTCAGTCGCGGTGTGCTGGAGTTGATTGGCGTGGATTTGCGTCGGCTGTCCGCCGAAGCCATGGCCCGCGTGGAGAGCGGTGCTTCGTGCCTGGACATTGCGCAATTGATAGACGGCGCGACAGCGATGTTTTCGCCGTCCACGCAACAACTGGACATCAGCATTCCGCAGGTCGCCCTGCGTCGCGATGCCCGTGGTTACGTCAGCCCTGAGCTGTGGGATCGCGGCGTGACCGCCGGCACCCTGAGCTACAACTTCAACGCCAACCACAACAAGACCGACACCGGCAATTACGACTCGGCCTACCTCGGCCTGAACGCCGGGCTGAACATTGGCGACTGGCGTCTGCGCCACAACGGCTCGGCCAGTTGGGACAAATTCAATGGTCAGGATTATCAAGTCCTCAACACCTATGCCCAACGCGACATCACTTCGCTCAAGAGCCAGTTGACCGTCGGCGAAGCCAACACCAGTGGCGAGATTTTCGACACCCTGGCGTATCGCGGTGTGCAACTGGGCACCGACGATCGCATGTTGCCCGAATCCCAGCGTGGTTATGCGCCGGTGATCCGTGGCATTGCCCGCACCAGTGCGCGGGTGGCAGTGCGTCAGGCCGGTAATCTGTTGTATGAAACCACGGTGGCGCCGGGCGCCTTCGTCATCGATGACCTGTACTCGACCGGATATGGCGGCGACCTCGACGTCACCGTTTACGAAGCCGATGGCAGTGAGCAGAGCTTCATCGTGCCATTCGCCTCGACCGCGCAATTGTTGCGTCCGGGCACCTCGCGCTTCAGCGTCACTGCCGGTGAAACCCGCAACAACTACATCGACAGCCAGGCCAAGCTGTTTCAGGGCACCTACCAGCGTGGCCTGAACAATATCTTCACCGGTTATGGCGGTGCGCAAGTCAGTGACAACTACCGTTCGGCCCTTGGCGGTTTGGCGTTCAGCACGCCGCTCGGTGCGGTGGCAGTGGACGTCACGCAGGCGCAGGCCGACCTGAAAAGCGGCACTGCCAGCGGCCAGAGTGCACGCCTGAGCTACAGCAAGAATATCCTCGACACCGGCAGTAACTTTGCCGTGGCGGCGACGCGATTCTCCACGGAAAACTACCTCGATTTCAGCAACGCTGTGCAACTCATCGATGCCGAGCAAAAGGGTCTCGACACCAGCCTGTTCGGGCGTCCGCGCAGTCGTCTGTCTTTGACTGCCAACCAGAGCCTGGGCGATTGGGGCCAGGTCGCGTTCAACGGGTTTACCCAGAACTACTGGAACCTGCCGGGCAGCGATGTGCAGTACCAGTTCAGCTACAACAAGCAGGTCGGGTCGGTCAGCTATGGCGTCAGCGCCAACCGTGCACGCAGCGGTGTCGGCGAGATGGAAAACAGTCTGCTGTTCACGGTGAGCATGCCGCTCGAATTCGGCTCCTCGGTCAACCGTCCGCAACTGTCGACGCGGGTCATGCGTGACACCGATGGCAACTACAGCGAGCAGGCGACCCTCAGTGGCACCGCCGGTGCGGACCGCCAATACAACTATGGCGTAACCGCCGGCCGTGACGGCGCGAGCCGCACCAACAGTACTTCGGTGAACGGCCAGTACATCGGCCCGAAAGCCATTGTTGGCGCGACCGTCAGCCGCGGTGAGGGTTACGACAGCCTGTCGCTGAATGCCAGCGGCAGTGTGGTCGCGCATCCAAACGGCGTGACGTTGACGCCGTATCGCGGCGAAACCATGGCGGTGATCACTGCCGAGGGAGCCGAGGGCGCGAAAGTCGTCGGCTTCCCCGGCTTGAAACTCGACAGCCGTGGCAACGCGGTGGTGCCTTACTTGCGCCCTTACGAATTGAACGAAGTGGCCATCGACCCGATGGGCACGTCGCTCGACGTCGAGTTAAGCGAAACCAGCCAGCAGGTCGCACCGCGCGCCGGTGCCGTGGTGGCGCTCAAGTACGGCACGCAAAACGGTCAGGCGGTGTTGCTCAACGTCACGCTGGACGATGGCAGTGCGCTGCCGTTCGGTGCCGGTGTGGTCGATGACCGTGGCGTCTCGGTGGGTGTGGTCGGGCAGGGCGGCCAGCTCTACGCCCGGGTCAAGGATGACGCGCGCCGGCTGTTGATCAGTTGGGGCAGCCAGCCCGGTCAGCAGTGTGCGCTGGCGTTGCCGGCGGGCAAAAGTGCGGGCAAGTCACTGCGTCAGGTGGACGTGGTGTGCTCGGTGAATCATTCAGACAATCGCGTTGCTTCTGTGAACAGCGCACAGGGGTACAAGTGATGAAAAAAATCGGTGTGTTCAAGTCGGGTCTGCTGTTGGCCGGATTGTCGTTATCGGCTGGCGCGGCGTTGGCTGACTGTAATTTCATTGATGGGACATCAACCATGGTCAGAACCCAACCGTTGTTGGGCGGTAATCTGACGGTTGGGCGCGATGTACCGTTGGGTGCGGAGATTTACCGGCAGACCTTCCAGGCGGCGACTTTTGTCAGACTGTCGTGCAGCGCTGGTTTGTACAACATTGAAACCCGCCGAGGTCTGCCGGTCAGGCCGCTGGCCTTGTCTTCTTGGGCAGGAACGCCTTGGTCAGGAAATGTCTATCAGAGCGGTGTTCCCGGCATTGGCGTTGCCATTTGGTATAGCGGTAATGCACTGCCATTTTCCGGTAATGGAACCAACTGTGGCGGTGGAGTCAATGCTTGCATCTGGACGATCCAGAACACCCTGATCTTCGATATGTCCCTGATCAAAATTGGCGATGTTTCTCCGGGCACCATCCAGGGCGCCCAATTACCTACGGCTGACCAGCGCTGGGTGACCAGCAACAATGTCGAGGTCAGTCGTGTGAACTTCTCGGGCAGCATCAACATTGTCTCACGCACCTGCCAGACTCCGGACGTTACCGTGCCGATGGGCACGCACATGCTCAATGAGTTTTCCGGCAAGAACACGTTCACCCAGTGGCAGGATTTCTCTATAGCCCTGAACAACTGCCCGGCGTTCAACGGCTACTACCAGAACACCGGCCCGCGCTGGGCCAGTGACGGTACATCGAGCAACCTCGACTCACGCAAAAACAACGTACTGCAAGTGCGCCTCGACCCGACCCGCACGGCGATCACCCCCAACCTCGGCATCATGAGCCTGAACCCGAGCGCGCCCGGCGCGGACCCGGCCGCCACCGGTGTCGGCCTGCAAATTGCCGACAGCCACGGCACGCCATTGCCACTGGCAACATTGCGCGCCAGCGGCATCACGCCGCGCGCGGTCGAGGGCGCCAGCTACACCATCCCGTTGAAGGCCCGCTACATCCAGACCGGCGACAGCATCACCGCCGGCCCGGCCAATGCCACGGCGACTTTCACCATCAATTACTACTGATCCACCGACTTGTTTGAGCGCCACCCGTGCGGGCCTATAGATCAATAACGACCGGGCCCGGACTTCACTGTTAGGAGTGTTAGATGAGTATTCAACGTGTGTCTTCGCGCGCGCGCCTGTCGGCGTGCCTGTTGATCATGGCCGGGGCCTTGAGTGCCTGCGCCAGTGCGCCGATTCCCGAACAGCAGATCAGCCTGTCGCGCGATGCAGTCAACCGTGCAGTCTCGGCGCAAGCAACGCAATACGCACCGCTGGAGATGAAGGCAGCGCAAGACAAAATGTTCCAGATGGAACGCGCCCTGGGCGAAAAGAACTACCCGCAAGCCAAATTGTTGGCCGAGCAGATCGAAGCCGATGCCAACCTCGCCGAGCGGAAGTCCCGCGCGGTGAAATGGCAGAAACAACTGACCGATGCACGCAGCGGCATTCAGGTGCTCAAGCAGGAAATGCTGCAAGACCCGGTCACCGGTTTCAATCCGCCAGCCAGCGCTCAATAAGGACTTGTTCATGTCGAATTTCAAACTGTTGCCCGTCGCTTCGCTGATCGCTCTGACGCTGGCCGGTTGCGCCACGCCGCCTGAAAACCCGCAACTGCTGCAAGCCCGCGAACAGTTTGCGGCGTTGCAAAACAAGCCTGAAGCCAACACCCTCGCAGCTCTCGAAACCCAGTCTGCATTCACTGCGTTGAACACGGCCGACCAGGCGTCGCAAAAGGACCGTCAGGCACCGCAGGTCGATCAGTTGGCCTATCTGGCCAGCCAGAAAATCGCCCTGGCCGAGCAGACCATCATCGGTCGTCAGGCTGAGGCAGGGTTGAAGAAAATCGACGCCGAGCGCACACAGGTGCAACTTGATGTGCGCACTCAGCAGCTCAAAGCCTTGCAAGCGATGAAAGCGCAGAAAACCCAGCGCGGGGAAGTCGTGACCTTCGGCGATGTGTTGTTTGACACCGGCAAGGCCGATCTCAAATATGGCAGTCAGCGCAACTTCGAGCAACTGGCGCAGTACCTGGTGGCCAACCCTGAACGCAAGGTGCGCATCGAAGGGTTTACCGACGATGTCGGCGCTGACGATTTCAATCAGCGTCTGTCGGAACGGCGTGCCGATGCCGTGGCTTTTGCGCTGCAGCAGATGGGCATCAACGCTGATCGCTTGATCACCAAAGGCTATGGCAAGCAGTTTCCGATTGCCGACAATGGCAATGCCCGCTCCCGTCAGCTCAACCGTCGGGTGGAGGTCATCATCTCTTACGGTTCAAGCGTGGTTGGCGCACGCAGCTGATGATCAATCAAGCGAGCCTGCAACGGGCTCGCTTTCTTGTATCTGAGCATGGGGCAGTACCGATCAATACTCTTGGGAAATTTCCTACAAAGACAAGGAAAAACCCTACTCAGAAAATCCCCTCGCTTCTCTAAATTGCCGGTTCCCCGAGTGCGAACCGGTTCTTTCAGTGGTTCGAACTCAACTCGATTTACGCCGTTGCCCAAGCAGGCGCACGTGAGGTTCTGTTGATGAAAATCACTTCCCGTTGTTCCCGCGCAACACCGTCGCCGTGGCCATCGCCGCTGGGTTTTTGCTGCCGCTGCACGCCAGTGCCGTGCTGAATGCCAGTCTGCAGACCGTCACGCGGAGCTTTTCGGGTGTTTTTTCAGACTCGTCCTACATGCTTTGGCGACGCTTTTGCCTAGTGTGTCGCCTATTACGCCACGAGCGGCGACCTTTTCCCTCACCGTTGAAACCCATGTCCTACAAATGCTGGCGAATTCTGATTGCCGACGAGCAGCCTGCACTGCAATTCCGAATCGGCAAGACCTTTAACGAACTGGGCTATCGAGCGTTGACGCAGGTGCACTCGTTTCGTGAGCTGTTGGGCGTGACCCATTACGCCTGCGACCCCTTCGAGCACTTCGACCTGATGATCATCAACGCTGAGTTGATCGCTGCTGCGGGTGTGGATCCTGTGCGATTTTTTCAGAGCAACGCACAGATTCGCCACGGTGTGATTCACGACACCGTTCGTGGCCAGCCACAACCTCAGACGATTTACGCCAATCACCGACGACAGTTGATGCTGATCCGTAACGCGGATCGGCAAACCCTTGGCCCTCTGCTGGAGCACCTTGATGTTCAGGAATAATTCCACACACCTTGAGGCATCTGCTGGCGAGTCGAATGCGCGATTGGCCACGACACTTCGTGCTCGTTGCATCGACGATTCAGTCCCGATGCCCGCTCTGCCACTGCGTGTGCTGGTACTGGAAGACCACGCTTTCCAGCGATCGGTGGCGGTCAATATGCTGCGTACGCTTGGTTGCCGTGAAGTCTTCGAAGCGAGTGACGGTGCTCAGGCGCTGGCGCTTTTGCAGACGCTGGGTACAGTCGATGTTGCCCTGTGCGATTTGCAGATGGAGGGTATGGACGGGCTGGAGTTTCTGCAGCGGGTCGGCGCGTCAGGCCAGGTCAAGTCGGTGATCATCAGCAGTTCGCTGTCGGCCGACCTGCGACGCGCGGTGCATCAGATGGTGGCGTTGCTCGGCCTTGATCTGCTGGGTGATGTGGGCAAGCCGCTGCATGTTCAGGTGCTGGCGAATCTGCTGGGCAAATTCCTCGACAGACCGACTCAGACACAACCCACGGGCGCTGCCGTGACGCTGGCCAGTGAGGCGGAGGTTCGTCAGGCGTTGGCGCAGCAGCAGTTGCAGGCCTGGTATCAACCCAAATTCAACCTGCAGACCGGTGAGGTCTGTGGTGTAGAGGTGCTATGCCGCTGGCTCCACCCGACTCAGGGCATCCTTTCACCCGCGCTGTTCATGCCTGTGCTGGAGCGTTGCGGGTTGCTCGACGTGTTGCTGTTCACGCAGATCGAGCAGGCACTGGTTGTACAACGAAGTGCTCGCGCGCAGGGGGTTACCCTGAATCTCGCATTCAATCTTCAAGCTGTGCAGTTGGCCAACGCTCAGCTCACCGCCACGTTGAAAGACCTTCTGGTGCAGCATGGCGCATGCGGTGCCGGTCTGACTTTCGAGCTAACCGAAAGTGGCCTGCTCGAAGCGCCGGCTACCAGCCTGGAAAGTCTGGTCCGCCTGAGGATGATGGGCTGTCGCCTGTCGATAGATGACTTCGGCGCCGGCTTCTCATCATTGCAGCGCTTGTGCCAGTTGCCGTTCAACGAGATCAAGCTCGACGCCGAATTCATCCGCAATCTTGAGCACGAACCGCGATGCCGGGCGGCGATCAGCAGCACGCTGGCGTTAGGTGAAACCCTCGGCATGAGCGTGGTGATCGAAGGGATCGAAACCGATGCACAGCGCCATGAACTGTTGGCCTTGGGGTGTTCTCAAGGGCAGGGCTACTGGTACGCGCGGCCGATGGCCGGGGCTGAACTGTTGCATTGGTTACAACAGCACGGTGACGGGCAGGACTCGGATGGGTGACCATTTTTTTAGGAAAAGTCCTACAGAATCTGCCGTATGGCTTGCGTAGCCTTGCCTTACCCAGAAACCGTGACCCCGGGAGATTGACCATGATCAATAAAGCCCTGCGCATCCTGATCGCCGACTCGCAGCACTTCCACCGGATGAAAGTCGAGCGCTTGTTCAACAGCCTCGATTACTACCGCGTGGCGCCGGCGCAAAGCCTTATCGAACTGATGACGCTGGTGGACTACGGTTGCGAACCGTTCGATGTGGTGGTCATCAATGCCGAGCTGGCGGCGGGCTCGCTGGATCTGCTGGGGTTTTTCCTCGATAACCCGCAGGTTCGTCAGGCGTTGATCTACAACGAAGGCACGGCGCCGTTGCAGTCGGCTTCGGGCTTCGCCCAGGAGAATGTGCAAGTCAGCCATTTGGCACTGCCCTCAAAGCAGTCGATCAGTCAGTTGATGGCATTGGTCGATGCACCTGCCGGGCCGCACGAGTTGACCGTGCGCAAGTCATACCCGTCGATGCAAAACGCTGCTCATGCATAAAAAAACACTGGCCGCAACTGTCAGACCTGACAGGTGATTTACCCTGCATTCCATGTAACAGTCTCCGCGCAGCCACTGAGTCTGGATCAGCCCCGATCGGTGGCCTGTTCGTCAGACTTTGCACTGGGAGTGGCCATGAAGTCAGCGCTGATCGTCGACGATCATCCGGTGGTGCGAGCCGCCATCCGAATCGTATTGCTAGCCGCAGGTTTCAAGCTGATTTACGAGGCATCTCAAGGCAACGAGGTGGTGTCACTTATTCGTGAACACGATCCTCAACTGGTGATACTCGATCTGAATTTGCCCGTACTCGATGGACTGGACGTTCTGGAGCGGATCAGGGCCAATAATCTTCGATGCCGAGTGCTGGTTTTCAGTACACACGAACCCATGTTCTATCAGGAGCGCTGCGTGCGTGCCGGGGCCATGGCCTACGTGACCAAAACCAATCAACTGGAACAGTTGCGCAATGCCATTCGGGCGGTCGACTCGGGACATACCTATTTTTCCGCGCTCCCAGACTACGTCAGCACGCTGAATGCCGTGCAAACCACGGAAAAACAGATGATCGATCAGCTTTCTGATCGTGAGTTGAGCATTTTCGTACAGCTGGGGCAGGGCAAGTCCAACAAGGCGATTGCCGAGGACATGCACCTGAGCCACAAGACCGTGAGTACCTACAAGACCCGTCTGATGAAAAAACTCGGGGTCAGTTCAGCGGTGCACTTGCGCGACTTCGCCAAGCGCAATCATGTGATCTGAGCGACCGCACATGAGGCCGGGCCGTTGGATTATGTGTTTGGGCTTGAGCCTGATGGCCACCTGCTGGGCCAGTGACACGCCGCAGGTGCTGCAATTGCTGAGCCGCAGCGGACTGGAAAACGTCCAGCTGCGCCTCGACGAACAGGATCGCCAATGGCTGCGTCAGCACCCGGTGCTGCGCATGGGGATTTCCGGGCCGGATTACCCGCCGTTCGAAATTACCCGCAATCAACAGGAACTCGAGGGGCTGACTGCCGATTACGCCGACCTGCTGGCGCAATTGCTCGGCGTGCGCATCGAAGTCCAGCGTTTTGCCAACCGTGACGCGGTGATGGCGGCACTTAAACGCGGCGATCTCGATCTGCTGGGCACGTCCAACAGTTTTGAAGCCGCCCACCCCGCCTTCATCCTGTCCCGTGCCTACGCTGAAGATCAGCCGATGCTGGTGACCCGGCTCGAAGAACAATTGCCGAGCGATCTGGCCGGCAAGCGTCTGGCCATGGTCGAGGACTATCTGCCGCTGGCGAGCGTGCAAGCGTTTTATCCCTTGGCAAACGTGCAGCGTTACCCTTCGGCGATGGATGCGCTGGGCGCGGTGGCCTTCGGTGCGGATGACGTTTATCTGGGTGACTTCATCAGTGCCAACTACCTGATCAACACCAATTATCGTAACGACCTGCAATTGGCCGGTCCTTCGGGGCTGGATGCCAATTCGTTCGGCTTTGCCCTGTTACGCAGCGATGTTCGCCTCAAACGCATCGTCGACAAAGCGCTGACGGCGATTCCCATGGAGCGTCGTCAACGCATCGAGCAACGCTGGAGTGCCGGTCTTGCCGAGATGGCTGAGCAGTCGCGGGTGCAGCTCAGTGCCAGTGAGCAGGAGTGGCTTGATCAGCATCCCGTGGTGCGCGTAGGTGCCATCGAAGATTTCGCGCCGCTGACTTTTTTTGATGCCGATGGCCGTTTCAGCGGCCTGTCGGCGCAACTGCTGAGTTTGATCAGCCAGCGCAGCGGGCTGCACTTCGAAGTGGTGCGCGGAACGTCGCTGGATCGCCAGATCGAACAGCTCAAGACTGGTGAACTGGATGTGTTGCCGGTGGTGACGCCGAGCAGCGAGCGCGAAACCGAACTGCAATTTACCCGCGCCTATCTGAACAATCCGTTTGTGCTGGTCAGAGCAATTACTGCGCAGGGGTCGTTCAACCTTGATGATCTGAACGATAAAAGGCTGGCAATTTATCGCGGCCACCCGTTGCGTGGATATCTCCTGGAACGGGTGCCGCGCATCCGTCTGGTCGACGTCAAAAGCCCCGCTGAAGGCATGGCATTGATTGCCAAAGGCCAGGTCGACGCCACGGTGAGTTCGTTGCTGGTGGCACGCTTTCTGATCGCACGTCACTACCGCGAGCGCCTGCGCATTACGGGGACCATCGGCGATCAACCGGCGCGCATTGCGTTGGCGACGGCCCCGCAGATGCCAGCACTGCATTCGATCCTGAACAAGGCGCTGTTGAGCATCGCCCCGCAACAGATGGACGAACTGGTGGAGCGCTGGAGCCACGATGTGGTGGTGGAAGGCAGTTATTGGTTACAGCATCGTCGCGAGATTCTCCTGGGCTTCGCCGGCGCGGCGGTGTTGTTGGCGCTGGCGCTGGGCTGGATCGTTTTTCAGCGCCAACAGATTCGCCGGCGACAGCAGTGGCTGCAGCAATTGCAGGAGGCCAAGGACGCCGCTGACGACGCCAATCGGGCCAAAACCACGTTTCTGGCGACCATGAGCCATGAAATCCGTACACCGATGAATGCCTTGATCGGCATGCTCGAACTGGCCTTGAAGCGCGCCGAGGAAGGCGTGACCGATCGATTGGCCATTCAGGTGGCGTCCAATGCCGGGCAACAATTGCTGGCGCTGATCGGCGACATTCTCGACATTGCGCGAATCGAGACCGGGCATTTGTCCCTCGCCCCCGAACGCGCCAACCTGCGTGACCTGGTGGTGTCGGTGTGTCGGGTGTTTGAAGGGCTGGCGCGACAGAAGCGTTTGCTGTGGCACATCGAACTCGATGCGTGCAGCAATGTGGACGTGCTGATTGACCCGACGCGCTTCAAGCAAGTGCTGTCGAATCTGCTGAGCAATGCGATCAAGTTCACCGAGGAGGGCGAGGTGAGCCTGCGGCTTGTGGTGACCGCAATGGCCGCCGAGCACTTGGCGGTGAAAGTACTCATTGAAGACAGCGGTGTGGGGATCAGCCAAGACGATCGGCGACGGCTGTTCAGCGCGTTCGTACAGGCGAGCCATGATTCGAAAACCGCACGCAGCGGCTCCGGGCTGGGGCTGGTGATCAGTCGCAGCCTCTGCGAAATGATGGGCGGCACGCTGCGACTCGACAGTGCACCGGGTGCAGGAACGCAAGTCGAAGTCAGCCTCGAACTGCCGCTGTTGGAAGCCCTCGCACAGGCCCCGGAGCTCTCAGACACTGTGCTCACCGCGACGTGTTCACTGAATGTTCTGGTGGTGGACGATCATCCGGTGAACCGCTTGCTATTGTGCTGGCAGTTGAGTGAACTCGGCCATCGTACGGTCGACACCGAGAACGGCGATGAAGGGCTGGAGCGCTGGCGGGCGCAAGCGTTTGATGTGGTAATCACCGATTGCAACATGCCGCGGCGCAACGGTTATCAACTGGCGCGGGCGATCCGTGATGAGGAAGCGCTTGCCAGCCGCCAACCCTGTCTGATTCTTGGTTTTACCGCCAACGCGCAGGCCGAGGAGCGGACGCGTTGCCTGCATGCCGGCATGGACGAATGTCTGTTCAAACCGATCCGCTTGCATGACCTGGCGCAGGCGTTGGCGGCGGCCAGTCATTGCGACATCGCGGTTGACCCCGTTGAGGTGCTGGCGCTGGCGGAAATCGATCTGAGCACCCTGGAGCAAATGGCCGGGGATGATCGTGGCTTGATCGAACAATTGCGCAAGGAAGTGTTGAACAGTTTGCAACTCGATCTGCAACGTCTTGATGATTTGCAGCCTGAGCAGGATCGCGCAGGGCTGCGTGAACTGACTCATCACATCAAGGGCGGGGCGCAGATGGTGGGCGCGGCACGGGTAGTGGCGGCATGTGTTGATCTGGAGCTGGCGAGTCAACAAGCGCAAGCGGCCACGCTGGGCATCGCAGTCGAGACGTTGCGCAAGGCCATGACCGGTCTCGCGCAACGTCTGCAGGCCTGAACGGGCAATATCGCCGGATCAGTCCCAGTCTGGCGCGATGCCTTTCGGGCTGGTCAGGCGATGGCCGCGATCGAGCGTGGCAATCAGCATCATGTCGTTTTCGCTCAACGTCAGCGCGGTGGCGGCAAGGTTGCTTTGCAGGTTGGCGCGTTTGGTCGACGACGGAATCACGGCGTAGCCCGACTGCATCGCCCAGGCGAGGGTGACTTGCGCCGGGGTAGCCTGCAGGCGCTCGGCGATTTGCTGGATCAGCGGATCGTTCAGCACTTCACCGTAAGCGAGGGTCATGTACGAAGTGATGTGGATGCCTTGGCTCTGTGCAAACTCGACGACTTTACGGTTTTGCAGGTACGGGTGCAGTTCGATCTGGTTCGTCGCGATGTGGTCGGCACCGACCGCCGCAATCGCCTGCTTCATCAAATCGATGGTGAAGTTGGACACGCCGATCTGCCGGGTCAGGCCCAAGCGCTTGGCCTCCAGCAGGGCGCCCATGAATTCTTCGACCGGGACCTGGTTTTCCGGCGATGGCCAGTGAATCAAGGTCAGGTCGAGGTAGTCGGTCTGCAATTTCTGCAGGCTGTCCTTGAGGCTGTCGATCAGGCGATCCTTGGCGAAGTTGGCGACCCAGATCTTGCTGGTGATGAACACCTCTTCACGCGGGATGCCGCTGGCCGCGATGGTCTGGCCGACCTCGGCTTCGTTTTCGTAGATTTGCGCGGTGTCGATGACCCGGTAGCCGAGTTCAAGGGCGGTGCTCACTGAGTCAGTGACGACCTGGCCTTGCAGGCGAAACGTGCCAAGGCCGAAAGCGGGAACAGACATGAAAGACTCCAGGGGTTGCAGTGGGAATGGGCAGGAGTATCCGCGTCTGTATCGTTGAGAAAAACCGCTGGTGGGGCAAAGCACTGTTGATCAGAAGTCATGAATCATTTCCAGGATTTGTGTTGTCCGGGCTGGCCTCTTCGCGAGCAGGCTCGCTCCCACATTGGAATGCGTGCTCTTGTGGGAGCGAGCCTGCTCGCGAAGGACGCACCACCGATTCAGGCAATGTCGCTGTGGGCAAACTCCTCCCCGAGAAAATCAATCAACGTCCGCACCGACGGCAACAGCCCGCGCCGCGACGGAAAGATCGCATGCACCACCCCGCATTTCGGTGCCCACCCCGGAATCAACTCCACGACTCGTCCGGCGGCAATGTCCTCTCGCACGACTACGCTTGGCAGATGCGCCACGCCAACGCCGGCAATCACCGCCTGACGCAAGGCAATCAAGTCATCGGTGACCATTCGTGGCGTATGGCGAATCAGCGCCGTGTTGTCATTCGGCCCGAGCAGTTCCCATTGATATTCGCGCTGCGCCGCGCCCCAATGCAGGCTCGGCAGGCCATTGAGGTCAGCAGGCGAGGGCGGTGACGACAGACGTTCGACAAATTGCGGGCTGCCGACCACCGATTGCATGCTGTTGCCGAGCACCTTCATGACCATGTCGGTGTTTTCCAGCGGCGGAAAACGCACGCGCAGCGCAATGTCGAAACCTTCGTGCAGCAGATCGACACGGCGGTTGGTGCTCTCGATGAACAGTTCCACCAACGGATATTTGAGCATGTAGCGCGTGAGCATCGGCCCGACCCAGGAGTTGAGCAGCGCCGTCGGGCAACTCAGGCGCACCAGCCCTTGCGGCTCGGAACGGTTGCGCTCGATCAGCTCGGCGGCGCTTTCGGCTTCGACGCGCATGGCCAGGCAACGCTGGTAATAGGCCTGGCCGATTTCGGTCAATGAACAATGACGGCTGGTGCGATGCAGCAGGCGTACGCCGAGGCGTTCTTCCAGTTCGGAAATCCGCCGGCTGAGTTTTGATTTGGGCATGTCCAGCGCGCGCCCGGCGGCCGCGAATCCGTGGTGCTCGACCACTTGGGTGAAGTAGTAGAGGGTGTTGAGGTCTTCCACCATCGTTCTCCAGATAGAACGCTAAGGCTGATTTTTGCAGTCTAGTGCATTAATGCCCATGGATTTAAGCTTAATCCATCGCGTCACTCACCCAAATTGGAGACAACCATGAAAAACATCATCGGTATCTACACCAGCCCGCGCGGCCATTGGGTCGGCGATGGTTTCCCGGTTCGCACGCTGTTTTCCTACGACAACCTGGGCAAACACATCAGCCCGTTCCTGCTGCTCGATCACGCCGGCCCGGCCGATTTCACCCCGACGACTGAACGACGTGGCGTTGGTCAGCATCCGCACCGTGGTTTCGAAACCGTGACTATCGTTTATGAAGGCGAAGTGCAGCACCGCGACTCGACCGGCAGCGGCGGCGTGATCGGCCCGGGCGATGTGCAATGGATGACGGCCGCTTCCGGGATCCTCCACGAGGAATTCCATTCGGAAAACTTCGCCAGAACCGGCGGCAAACTGGAAATGGTCCAGTTGTGGGTCAACCTGCCGGCCAAGGACAAAATGGCCGCGCCGGGCTACCAGACGATTCTCGACAGCGATATCCCGAGCATCGCGCTCAAGGACAACGCGGGCAGCCTGCGCCTGATCGCCGGTGAGTTCGAGGGCCACAAAGGCCCGTCGCGCACCTTCACACCGATCGACGTGTGGGATCTGCGCCTGAACGCCGGCAAGTTGCTGACGCTCGATCTGCATGAAGGGCGCAATACCGCGCTGGTGGTGTTGAAAGGCTCGGTGCAGGTCAATGGTGTGGAATCGGTGCGTGAGGGGCAATTGGCGCTGTTCGAGCGTGACGGCCATCAACTGACCCTCGAAGCCAGCCAGGACGCGGTGGTGTTGCTGCTCAGCGGCGAGCCGATCGACGAACCGATCGTCGGCCATGGCCCGTTCGTGATGAACACCGAGCAGGAAATCCACCAGGCCTTCGCCGACTTCCAGTCCGGCCGCTTCGGCCAGATGCACGCTTAACGCAAAACCACTCCGCTCTACACAGGACGCGTAGGCCGGTTCGCAGGCCAGGGATGGCTGTTGCCTATAGAAAAGAGGAAACGCACATGAACACTGTCAATGCAGCGAACTTCGACGGCCAGAAACCGACCATCGATGCCAGCGACGCAGCGATGCTGCTGATCGACCACCAGAGCGGTCTGTTCCAGATCGTCAAGGACATGGACGTGCCGCAACTGCGCGCCAATGCCATCGCACTGGCCAAAGCCGCGACCCTGTTGAAGATGCCGGTAATCACCACCGCCTCCGTGCCGCAAGGGCCGAACGGGCCGTTGATCCCGGAGATTCACGAAGCGGCGCCGCATGCGCAATACGTGGCGCGCAAGGGCGAGATCAATGCCTGGGACAATCCGGAGTTTCACGCGGCGGTCAAAGCTACCGGCAAGAAGACGTTGGTGATCGCCGGAACCCTGACCAGCGTCTGCCTGGCGTTCCCGTCCATCGCCGCCGTGCACGAAGGCTACAAAGTGTTTGCCGTGGTCGACGCGTCCGGTAATCACTCGAAACTCGCCACTGATCTGACCGTTGCCCGTTTGGCCCAAGCCGGGGTGGTGCCGATCGACATCATGGCTACGCTTTCCGAGCTGCAAGGCTCGTGGAACCGTCCCGATGCCGAGCAGTGGGCGGCCGTCTACGCCCAGGCCATGCCGCATTATCAATTGCTGATCGAAAGCTATCTCAAGGCTCAGCAAGTCGCGAACGAACACGAAGTGCTGGATTCCCAGCGCTGATCGAGTCTCCTGAGGCCGACCCCCGTCGGCCTCTACCACCCGCGAGGATTACTGCAATGACCACTCAATACAAACGTCTGGACAAGAACAATGCTGCGGTACTGCTGATCGACCATCAGGCCGGGCTGCTATCGCTGGTGCGCGACATTGAGCCGGACAAATTCAAGAACAACGTGTTGGCGCTGGCCGATCTGGCCAAGTACTTCAAACTGCCGACGATCCTCACCACCAGTTTCGAAACCGGCCCCAATGGCCCGCTTGTGCCCGAGCTGAAAGCGCTGTTCCCGGAGGCGCCATACATCGCCCGTCCTGGCCAGATCAACGCCTGGGACAACGAAGACTTCGTCAAGGCGATCAAGGCCACCGGCAAGAAGCAGTTGATCATTGCCGGTGTGGTGACGGAAGTTTGCGTGGCGTTCCCGGCGCTGTCGGCGCTGGAAGAGGGTTTCGATGTGTTCGTGGTGACCGATGCCTCGGGCACGTTCAATGAACTGACTCGCGAATCGGCGTGGAACCGCATGTCCAGTGCCGGTGCGCAATTGATGACCTGGTTCGGTCTGGCCTGCGAGCTGCACCGCGACTGGCGCAACGACATCGAAGGGCTGGGCACGCTGTTCTCCAACCACATTCCGGACTACCGCAACCTGATGACCAGCTACAGCACCCTGACTAACGGTAAATAACCCCGGGCCACACCGCAGTCCCCTGTGGGAGCGAGCCTGCTCGCGAAGGCGTCATGTCAGTCGATGCACCTTTGACTGATCGACCGCATTCGCGAGCAGGCTCGCTCCCACATTTCGTTTCGCAGTGTTTTTGCGTGGGCGTTCATCCTCTGAAATCAATTGCTCCTACACTTGCTCAATCTGTGCGATCTTCTCGCGATTGGCCCCCGTCGGAGTTGTTTGATGCTGTCTCTGCTCACCGAACATCCGTTGTTTTGCGCGCTGATCCTGATCCTCCTCGATCTTGGGTTATGGCGCTTGATCAGCTCCCATGGGAGTGAGTGGAAACTGCTGGTGCGGGTGCTGATTTTCACTTTGTTCAGCGTGCTGCTGTTCAACGAAGGTCTCAACCCGATGGAGCCGGCGCCGTGGGCCG
>Ga0247818_10000322_pt1 | contig 29188 bp, 27 predicted proteins | sample 13C_Glucose_Day1_FD_192424 | JGI IMG/M metagenome (GOLD analysis project Ga0247818, IMG submission 192424) | Soil microbial communities from agricultural site in Penn Yan, New York, United States - 13C_Glucose_Day1 | ecosystem: Environmental > Terrestrial > Soil > Agricultural land | place... | reverse complement strand
CCATGCCCATCGTGCCGGACGTTCCCGACGCAGGTAGAGACGCTGACGACCGCGACGACCGGAACGGGGACGCCGCGCGCGTCAGCGGCCCCCTGTTCCGTGACGAGAAGCCGCAGGAGCCCATGTCGACCCCGCTGCCGCCCCCGCCGCAGAAGAAGCGCGCGGGGCGTGACCTCCGCGCCGCCATAGGCGTCGGTGTCGGTCTCGGTGCCCTCGTCGTCGGCTCCCTCTTCATCGTGAAGGCCGTCTTCGTCGGCGTGGTCGTGCTGGCGGTGGTGGTCGGCCTCTGGGAGCTCACCTCCCGTCTCAAGGAACGCAAGGGCATCAACGCCCCGCTCGTGCCGCTCGCCGTCGGCGGCGCGGCCATGGTGGTCGCCGGTTACGTGCGGGAGTCGGAGGGCGCCTGGGTCGCCATGGCGCTCACGGCACTGGCGGTGCTGGTGTGGCGTATGACCGAGCCGCCCGAGGGATACCTCAAGGACGTCACGGCCGGTGTCTTCGCGGTGTTCTACGTCCCGTTCCTGGCGACGTTCGTCGCGATGATGCTCACCGCGGACGACGGCGCGTGGCGCGTGCTGACCTTCCTGCTGCTGACGGTGGTCAGCGACACCGGCGCGTACGCCGTCGGCTGGCGCTTCGGCACCCACAAGCTGGCGCCCCGCATCAGCCCGGGGAAGACCCGTGAGGGTCTGTTCGGCGCGGTCGGCTTCGCGATGGTGGCCGGCGCCCTGTGCATGGAGTTCCTGATCGACGGCGGGACCTGGTGGCAGGGCCTGCTGATCGGCCTCGCCGTCGCCGCCAGCGCCACGCTGGGGGACCTGGGCGAGTCCATGATCAAGCGGGATCTCGGGATCAAGGACATGGGCACGCTGCTGCCCGGCCACGGCGGCATCATGGACCGGCTCGACTCGCTCCTGCCGAGCGCGCCGGTCGTATGGCTGCTGCTGGTGCTGTTCGTCGGGTCCGGCTGACCCGCCGGACCCCGGTTCACGTGTGTGGGGGCCGTCGCCCGGAGCGACGGCCCCCACTGCTGTCTCCGCGGGCACCCTCCGGAACCCCTCTCCCCTGAGCCGGTCCGTCAGTGCGATCGGTCACGGCCCGGGCCGTGACCGGGCCGTGAAAGGCCTGTCCTTGCTGCTCCCGCGGGCTCTCGTGGCCTGCCCGGTTCGCGGGCGGCCCTGAGTACCACGGCGTGTCTGCGACACTGGAGGAACCATGCCTAAGCCCGGAGAACTCACTTTCGTCGCGCCCCGTGGAGCCAAGCGGCCGCCGCGGCACCTCGCCGACCTCACGCCCGACGAGCGCAAGGAAGCAGTCGCCGCGACCGGCGAGAAGCCCTTCCGCGCCAAGCAGCTGTCGCAGCACTACTTCACGCGGTACGCGCACGATCCGGCGGAGTGGACCAACATTCCGGCCGCCTCGCGCGACAAGCTGGCCGAGGCGATGTTCCCCGAGCTGATGTCGGTCATGCGCCACATCAGCTGCGACGACGACACCACCCGTAAGACGCTGTGGAAGCTGCACGACGGCACGCTCGTCGAGTCCGTCCTCATGCGGTACCCGGACCGGGTGACCATGTGCATCTCGTCCCAGGCGGGCTGCGGCATGAACTGTCCGTTCTGCGCGACCGGGCAGGCGGGGCTCGACCGCAACCTGTCGACCGCCGAGATCGTCCACCAGATCGTGGACGGCATGCGGGCGCTGCGCGACGGCGAGGTCCCGGGCGGGCCGGCACGGCTGTCCAACATCGTCTTCATGGGCATGGGCGAGCCGCTGGCCAACTACAAGCGCGTGGTCGGGGCGATCCGGCGGCTGACGGATCCGGAGCCGGACGGCCTGGGTCTCTCGCAGCGCGGGATCACCGTGTCCACCGTGGGCCTGGTGCCGGCGATGCTGCGCTTCGCCGACGAGGGCTTCAAGTGCCGGCTCGCGGTCTCCCTGCACGCTCCGGACGACGAGCTGCGTGACACCCTCGTGCCCGTGAACACCCGCTGGAAGGTCCGCGAGGTGCTCGACGCCGCGTGGGAGTACGCCGAGAAGTCGGGCCGCCGCATCTCCATCGAGTACGCGCTGATCCGGGACATCAACGACCAGGCGTGGCGGGGCGACCGGCTGGGCCGGCTGCTCAAGGGCAAGAGGGTGCACGTCAACCTCATCCCGCTGAACCCGACCCCGGGCTCCAAGTGGACCGCCTCGCGGCCCGAGGACGAGAAGGCGTTCGTCGAGGCCATCGCGCGTCACGGTGTGCCGGTCACGGTCCGGGACACCCGCGGCCAGGAGATCGACGGGGCCTGCGGGCAGCTGGCGGCCTCCGAGCGCTGAGACGGTTCCGGCGGGCGTACACGATCCGGCCGGTGCGACGTGATCCGGCCGGTGTAGCCTGGCCCGGAGACAACTTCACATTCCGACAGGGGAGCGCCACAGCGCTGAGAGTGCGGCACCGAGGACAGGTCGGCCGCAGACCCTCTGAACCTCGCCCGGGTCATTCCGGGTAGGAAGTTCGGACCTTACTCAAGCTGTTGCGCCCTGCCCGCTCGCCGAGCGGGTGGGGCCGCGTCTCTTCCTGGTCATCTCCAGGAGGATCATCATGAGGACCACCACGACATACGCGGCGACCGCCCTCGCCGCCGCGCTCGGTGTCACCGCGCTCGCGGGCTGCGGCGGCTCCGGCGACGAGGCTTCCGACGGCACGGGGGGCGGGTCGAAGACCGTCACCCTGGTCAGCCACGACTCCTTCAACGCGTCGGACGCCGTCCTGAAGGCGTTCACCGAGGAGACCGGCTACAAGGTCAAGGTGCTCAAGAGCGGTGACGCCGGAGCGGCGCTCAACCAGGAGATCCTGACCAAGGGTTCGCCCCGGGGCGACGTGTTCTTCGGTGCCGACAACACGCTGCTCTCCCGTGCCCTCGACAACGGTCTGTTCACGCCGTACGAGGCGAAGGGGCTGGACCGCGTCCCGGCCGACGTCCAGCTCGACGCCGATCAGCACCGGGTGACGCCCGTCGACACCGGTGACATCTGCGTCAACTACGACAAGAAGTACTTCGCGGACAAGAAGCTCGACCCGCCGCAGACCTTCGACGACCTGCTGAAGCCCGCGTACAAGAACCTCCTCGTCACCGAGAACGCCGCGACCTCGTCGCCCGGCCTCGGGTTCCTCCTCGGCACGGTCGCCGCCCACGGCGAGACCGGCTACCAGGACTACTGGAAGAAGCTGAAGGACAACGGCGTCAAGGTCGTCGACGGCTGGGAGCAGGCGTACAACGACGAGTTCTCCGGATCCGCGGGCGGCAGGAAGGCCAAGGCCGACCGTCCGCTCGTCGTCTCCTACGCCTCCAGCCCGCCCGTCGAGGTGCTCTACGCCGACCCGCAGCCGGCCGAGGCCCCGACCGGTGTCGCCACCGGGACCTGCTTCCGCCAGATCGAGTTCGCCGGTCTGCTGGACGGCGCGAGGAACGAGGCGGGCGGCAAGGCGCTGCTGGACTTCCTGATCGGCAAGCAGTTCCAGGAGGACATGCCGCTGAACATGTTCGTGAACCCGGTGGCGAAGGACGCGAAGCTGCCGGAGCTGTTCACGAAGTTCGGTGCGACGGTGGACGAGCCGGCCACCGTGGCCCCGGAGAAGATCGCCAAGAACCGTGAGCAGTGGGTCCAGTCGTGGTCCTCGCTCGTCGTGAAGTAGCCGCGCGGCCCCCGCGCGGGGGGGACGCGACGCGGCTCGGGCTCATGGCCGTGCCCGTCGCGTTCTTCGCGCTGTTCTTCGCCTATCCGGTCGCCGCGATCGTCGGCCGCGGGCTGAAGGCGGACGGCGTCTGGCAGTTCGGCCGGATCGGCACGGTGCTGAGCCGCCCGGACATCCTCGACGTCCTCCGGTTCACCACCTGGCAGGCCCTCGCCTCGACCGCGCTCACCCTCCTGATCGCACTGCCGGGCGCCTATGTCTTCGCCCGCCTCGAGTTCCCCGGCAAGCAGCTGCTGAGGGCCGTGGTGACCGTGCCCTTCGTCCTGCCGACCGTCGTGGTGGGCACGGCGTTCCTCGCGCTGCTGGGACGCGGCGGGTTCCTCGACCAGCTCTGGGGGGTCCGGCTCGACACCACGGTGTGGGCGATCCTGCTCGCCCACGTGTTCTTCAACTACGCGGTCGTCGTACGGACGGTGGGCGGCCTCTGGGCCCAGCTGGACCCCCGGCAGGAGGAGGCCGCGCGGGTGCTCGGCGCCGGACGTCTCGCCGCGTGGCGGCGTGTGACGCTGCCCGCGCTGGTCCCCGCCGTCGCCGCGGCGGCGCTCATGGTCTTCCTCTTCACCTTCACCTCCTTCGGGGTCGTCCAGATCCTCGGCGGCCCGGGTTACTCCACGCTCGAGGTGGAGATCTACCGGCAGACCGCCCAGCTCCTCGACCTGCCGACGGCCGCCGTGCTGACCCTGGTGCAGTTCGCCGCGGTCGGCGGGATCCCGCCGACCACGCGTGGACCGTTCGGCGCCGGGAGACGGCACTGAAACTCGTCGATCCGGCGCAGACCGCGCGGCCGCCCCGGGGAGCCGGGCAGCGTGCGCTGCTCGGCGGTGTGCTGCTGACCGTGCTGCTGCTCGTCCTGCTGCCGCTCGGCGTCCTCGTGGAACGCTCCCTGGACACCTCCGGCGGGTACGGGTTCGGCTTCTACCGTGCGCTGGGGTCCGCGGACGCGAACGGCTCGACGTTCCTGGTGCCGCCCGTCGACGCCATCGGCAACTCCCTGCGCTACGCACTGGCCGCCACCCTCATCGCCCTCGTGATCGGCGGGCTCGCGGCCGCCGCGCTGACCAGGCGGGCCGGCCGGCTGGTGCGGGGATTCGACGCCCTGCTGATGCTGCCGCTCGGGGTGTCGGCGGTCACCGTCGGCTTCGGCTTCCTGATCACCCTGGACGAGCCGCCGCTCGACCTGCGTACGTCCTGGATCCTCGTGCCGCTCGCCCAGGCCCTGGTGGGTGTCCCCTTCGTGGTGCGGACCATGCTGCCCGTCCTGCGCGCGGTGGACCACCGGTTGCGGGAGGCGGCGGCGGTGCTCGGTGCCTCGCCGCTGCGGGCCTGGCGCGAGGTCGACCTGCCGCTGGTACGGCGGGCGGTGCTGGTGGCCGCCGGGTTCGCCTTCGCCGTGTCGCTCGGGGAGTTCGGCGCCACCGTGTTCATCGCACGCCCCGACAACCCCACGCTGCCGGTCGCCGTCGCCAGACTGCTGGGGCGCTCCGGGGAGCTCAACTACGGCCAGGCGATGGCCCTCAGCACGATCCTGATGCTCGTCTGCGCGGTGTCGCTGCTGCTGCTCGAACGTATCCGCACCGACCGATCCGGGGAGTTCTAGAGATGCTGGCAGTGGAGTCGGCCACGGTCCGGTTCGGGAAGCGGACCGCGCTGGACGCCGTGGACCTGGAGGTCGCGGACCACGAGATCGTCTGTGTGCTGGGACCCAGCGGCAGCGGCAAGTCGACGCTCCTGCGGGCCGTCGCCGGGCTGCAGCCCCTGGACGACGGGCGGGTGTACCTGGACGGCGCCGACCAGACGGCCCTGCCCGTGCACCGGCGGGGACTGGGCCTGATGTTCCAGGACCACCAGCTGTTCCCGCACCGGGACGTCGGCTCCAACGTCGCCTTCGGGCTGAAGACGCACGGCGTGCCCCGGGCGGAGCGGGACCGCAGGGCCGGTGAACTCCTGGACCTGGTCGGCCTGCCGGGCGCGGGCCGACGGGCCGTCGCGGCCCTGTCCGGCGGTGAACAGCAGCGGGTGGCGCTCGCCCGGGCGCTGGCACCCCGTCCGAAGCTGCTGATGCTGGACGAACCGCTGGGCCAGCTGGACCGGAGCCTGCGCGAACGGCTCGTCGTCGAACTGCGCACCCTCTTCGGCCGGCTGGGCACCACGGTGCTCGCCGTCACCCACGACCAGGGCGAGGCCTTCGCGCTCGCCGACCGGGTCGTCGTCATGCGCGACGGACGGATCGCCCAGGCGGGCACCCCCCTGGAGGTCTGGCAGCGGCCCGCCTCCTCCTTCGTGGCCCGCTTCCTCGGCTTCGACAACCTGGTCGAGGCCACGGTCACCGGTACCGCCGCCGACACGGCCTGGGGCAAGGTGCCGGTGCCCGAGGGCTCGCCGCAGGGCGCGTGCCAGGTGCTGGTGCGGCCGGGCGGGGTGCGGATCAGCGGCCCGAAGGACGGCCTGCGCTGCACGGTGGGCGTACGCACCTTCCGCGGCCACCACGTGACCGTCACCCTGCGGCCCGGCGACGGTCCGGCCCTGGAGGCGGAGTGCGGTCTGCGGGACACCCCGGAGGAGGGGGCCGTCGTGGGCGTGACGTTCGACCCGGAGGAGACGGTGGTGCTTCCCCCGGCGGTCTGAGGGCGAGGTGCCGGCCCCGGACACCGGCTGGCGGCTCTCCCGGGGGCGTGCTCCCCTGGACGGAGACCTCCGGAAGGGGCAGGGACCATGACGCAGCCGGCCCGTGAGGGCATCGACATCACCCGGGTCGTCGCGGCGCCGCGTGAACGGGTCTTCGAAGCCTGGACGGTCCCCGAGGACTTCGCCGCCTGGTACGGGGGAGAGGCGGACGTGCCGCTCGACCGGGTGTCGATGGACGTCACGCCAGGCGGCGCGTGGAGCCTGGTCATCGTGGTGCCGGGCGCGGACATGCCCTTCCACGGCGTCTACCGGGAGGTGACCGCACCCGAGCGGCTCGTCTTCACGCTGAAGGACCGGAGCGCACCCGCGGACATCGAGGGCGAGACGGTCACGGTCACCTTCGCCGAGCGCGGCCGGAAGTCCACCGAGATGGTCTTCCGGCAGCGCGGCGGCAATCTCACGCCCGAGCAGTACGCGGCGGCCGAGGACGGCTGGGAGGCGTTCTTCGACGCCCTCGACGCCCTGCTCGCCGCACGTTGAGCCCCGGCGGGGTCAGCCCGTCAGCCGGGCGAGCGCCGGGGCCGCCTCCTCCACCGTGTCGACGAGCGCGATGCGGGACTCCATCGCCCGGCCTGCCGCGAGCGAGCTGAGCAGCGGCCAGGCGGGCAGCTTCTCCGTCCAGTGCGCGCGGTTCACCAGCACCATGGGGGTGGGGGCGGACCGCGACTCGTAGTAGTTCGGTGTCGCGTTGTCGAAGATCTCCTGCACGGTTCCCGCGGCACCCGGCAGGAAGATCACACCGGCGGTCGAACGCGCCAGCAGCCCGTCCTCGCGCAGGGCGTTCGCGAAGTACTTGGCGATATGGTCCGCGAAGGCGTTCGGCGGCTCGTGGCCGTAGAACCAGGTGGGGACGGCGACCGAGGACCCGCCCTCGGGCCAGCGCTCCCGGACCGTGAAGGCGGCCTTCGCCCAGTCGGTCACCGACGGGTCGAACGACGGTGTCGCGGCGAGGAGTTCGCAGGCCTTGAGCAGCATGGCGTCGGAGTGCGGAGCGGCGTACGCGCCGAGGTTGGCCGCCTCCATCGCGCCGGGGCCCCCGCCCGTGGCCACGGTCAGACCGCTGCGGGCCAGTTCCCTGCCGAGGAGGGCCGCGCCGTGGAACTCCTCCGAGCCCCGGGCCATCGCGTGACCCCCCATCACGCCCACCACCCGTGCCCCGGCGAGGTGTTCGTCCAGGGCGTCGGAGACGGCGTCGTCGTGGAGCGCTCGCAGCATCGAGGCGAAGACGTCGCCGTTCGACCTGGTCCGCTGGAACCAGTCGTACGCGCGTGCGTCCGGGGTGGCCCCGTAGCCCCCCTCCGCCAGGCCCTCGTACAGGGCGTCGGGGGTGTAGAGCAGGCCGCGGTACGGATCGAAGGGGAGGCCGGGCACCGGCGGGAAGACGAAGGCCCCGTCCGCGCGTATCTTCGCCTCGGCGCGGGGCTCCATGGGACAGCCGAGGAAGACGGCCCCCCGGGTGTCGGTCGTGAGCAGTGCCCCGCCCCGGTCCCTCAGGTCGACGGACTGGACACGGTGGCCGGCGAGGGTGCCGGCCGCCACTGCCTGGTCGAATGCGGTGAGCGTCTCGATCTCGACGCCGGGTGCGTACGTGTTCTCGTCCGGATTTTCCACGCCCGCCATGCTACGGAGCACCCCGGCGGCGGTCGTCACTCCGTCAGAGGAAGTGCGGCGAGCTCCGCGATCGCCCAGGTCAGCGGGGCGAAGACCGCCAGCAGCACCAGTGCCCGCAGAACGGCGGCGGTGCGGAGCATGGACGCCGGGGCGCCGAGCCGCAGCAGGGTCGTGGCCGTACGGGCGCGGGACTGCCTGGCCTCGATCGCCGTGGTCAGCAGGGTCGCCGTGGTGCAGCCGAGGACGAGCACGGCGCCCAGCGCGGTGAGCGGGCCGAAGGGGCGGGGACCGCCGGTGTACAGCACGGAGGCCGCGATCACCCCGGACAGCACCGCGCAGACGATTCCCAGCGGGCGGCCGATCCTGGTCGCCTCGTCCATCAACACCCTGCCCGCCAGCAGGCGTACGGCTCCCGGGCGCACCGCCTGGAGCAGCCGGCCGCACAGATGGGTCAGGCCGGGCCCCGCCATGGCCAGGCCGATCGCGGTGAGGATCCAGCCCGCGAGCACCGCGCCGGGGGTGGAGTCCAGCCGTCCCGGCAGCGGGAACGGGTCGCCCGCCGTGCCACGGCTCGCGTACGCCTCCACCGCGAGTCCGGCCGCGGTGAGCGCGACCCCCCAGGGCAGCCCCTTCGGTACCGGGGCCGGGGCGAGGTCGTCCTCGGCCTCATGGGCCTCGGACGGTGCGACGGGCCTGGAGCGCACCGCGAGTCCGCCGGCCGTGGAAGCCGCCAGGGGCACCAGCGCGAGCAGCGTGAGCGTGGCGGCGAGCGGCAGCGGGGCGTCCGCGCCCAGGAACTCGGCCGCGTCGCCGTCGAACGGCAGCCCGGTCAGGTCACCGCGCAGATGGAGGAAGAAGAGGAGCGCCACCACCGATCCCAGCGTGGTGGACACGGCCGTCGAGATGGCGGCCAGCAGGGAGAGCCGGGCCGGTCCGAGACCGGCGGCGAAGAGTCCGGGGCGCGGGCGGGTGCTCGGGTCCGTGCGCGCCACCGCCACCGCGAACTGCACGGTCGCGGCGAGCGGGACCGCGCACCACAGCAGGCGCAGCACGGAGCTCGACGCGGCGGCCGGATGCCCCGAGGCGTACCCCAGGGTGCACAGGAGAAGGAAGCCCACCCCGGCCGAAGCGGCGGCGAGGAGCAGCCGCCGCGTCAGGACCAGGGGGTGCGAGCCGCGGGTCAGACGGAGAGCGAGCACGCCGAGCGGCCTTCCGTATCGGACGCGGCGGGCAGGGGGACGTTGGTGACGCGGCGGCCGTCCAGCAGGCCGATCACGCGGTCGGCGAGTGCGGCGACCTCCGCGTCGTGGGTGGCGAGCACGACCGTGATCCCGTGGGACCGTGCCGCGGTGGTCAGGGTGCGCAGCAGCTGTGCGCGCTCGGCCCGGTGCAGTGTCGCGGTCGGCTCGTCCGCGAAGATCACGGAAGGGGACGCGGCGAGGGCGCGGGCCACGGAGATCCGCTGGCGCTGCGACTGCAGCAGCGCGTGGGGCCGCTTCCTGGCCAGCGGTCCGATGTCCAGGCGCTCCAGCCACTCGGTGGCGGCCTTCTTCGCCGCGCGGTGCGAGACACCCCGCAGCAGCAGCGGCAGGGCGGTGTTCTCCCAGGTGCTGAGTTCCGGCACGAGCTGCGGCTCGGCCGCGATCCAGCCGAATCTGTCCCGGCGGAGCCGCTCGCGCAGGCGGGGGCCCATGGTGTGCACCGGCACGCTGTTGAACCAGACCTCGCCCTGCTCGGGGACCAGCTGCCCCGAGAGGCAGTGCAGCAGCGTCGTCTTCCCCGACCCGCGCGGCCCGGTCACGGCGAGCACCTCACCGTCGCGGACACCGAGCGAGACACCGGCGAGGCCCGGCGATCCGTTGTGGGAGTGGTGCAGGGAACGTGCCCAGATCACGTCGTTGTCGGGCGGGGCCACCATGGCGTTCACCTCGGTTCGGATCGGATGTCCCATTCCCCCGTACGGGGGAACGAATACAACGAGAAAAGGGCCGATCGGTCACTCGGCACGCTAGGCAGCCGGACCGTGGTGTCGGGACAGCACACGGCCCGGACGCACCGCGTCTCACTCGAACGGGTGCATCCGGGCCGTGGGGACCGTATGAAATGACTTCCTGACCGGTGTGTTCCGGTCATCGGAAGCCGGGGGCGACGGTCAGAGCTTCGTCCAGGCCTCCGTCAGGACACCGCGCAGGATGCCCTCGATCTCCTCGAAGGTCGACCGGTCGGAGATCAGCGGCGGCGCGAGCTGCACGACCGGGTCGCCGCGGTCGTCGGCCCGGCAGTAGAGGCCGTTGTCGTACAGCGCCTTCGAGAGGAAGCCGTACAGGACCCGCTCCGTCTCCTCGTCGGTGAACGTCTCCTTGGTGGCCTTGTCCTTCACCAGCTCGATGCCGTAGAAGAAGCCGTTGCCACGGACGTCGCCGACGATGGGCAGGTCGTGCAGCTTCTGCAGCGTCGTCAGGAACGCGTTCTCGTTGTCCAGGACGTGCTGGTTGAGGCCCTCGCGCTCGAAGATGTCGAGGTTGGCGAGACCGACCGCGGCGGAGACCGGGTGGCCGCCGAAGGTGTAGCCGTGCAGGAAGGTGTTGTCACCCTGGTAGAACGGCTCCGCCAGCCGGTCGGAGATGATGCAGGCGCCGATGGGTGAGTAGCCCGAGGTCATGCCCTTGGCGCAGGTGATCATGTCCGGTACGTAGCCGAACTTGTCGCACGCGAACATCGTGCCGAGGCGGCCGAACGCGCAGATGACCTCGTCGGAGACGAGCAGCACGTCGTACCGGTCACAGATCTCGCGGACCCGCTGGAAGTAGCCGGGCGGCGGCGGGAAGCAGCCTCCGGCGTTCTGCACCGGCTCCAGGAAGACCGCGGCGACGGTGTCCGGGCCCTCGAACAGGATCTGCTGCTCGATCTGGTCGGCGGCCCAGCGGCCGAAGGCCTCCGGGTCGTCCCCGAACAGCGGCGCGCGGTAGATGTTGGTGTTGGCCACCTTGTGGGCACCGGGGACCAGCGGCTCGAAGGGGGCCTTGAGCGCGGGCAGGCCGGTGATGGACAGGGCGCCCTGCGGGGTGCCGTGATAGGCCACGGCACGCGAGATGACCTTGTACTTGGTCGGCTTGCCCTGGAGCTTGAAGTACTGCTTGGCCAGCTTCCAGGCGGTCTCGACCGCCTCGCCGCCACCGGTGGTGAAGAAGACCTTGTTGAGGTCGCCGGGGGCGTGGTGCGCGAGCCGCTCGGCCAGTTCGACGGCCTTGGGGTGGGCGTAGGACCACACCGGGAAGAAGGACAGCTCCTGCGCCTGCTTGTACGCCGTCTCGGCGAGCTCGTGGCGCCCGTGACCGGCGTTGACCACGAAGAGGCCCGAGAGTCCGTCGAGGTAGCGCTTGCCCTTGTCGTCGTAGATGTAGGTGCCCTCGCCACGCACGATGGTGGGAACGGGCGCGTTCTCGTAGTCCGACATGCGGGTGAAGTGCATCCACAGGTGGTCGTACGCGGTACGGCTGAGGTCCTTGCTCACGGCTATCGGGTTCCCCACATGTAGGTCTGCTTCTTGAGCTTGAGGTAGACGAAGCTCTCGGTGGAGCGCACGCCGGGAATCGCCCGGATGCGTTTGTTGATCGTCTCCAGGAGGTGGTCGTCGTCCTCGCAGACGATCTCCACCATCAGGTCGAAGGAGCCCGCGGTCATCACCACGTACTCGCACTCGGCCATGGCCGACAGCGACTCGGCCACGGGGTCGAGGTCGCCCTCGACGTTGATGCCGACCATCGCCTGGCGCCGGAACCCCACGGTGAGCGGGTCGGTGACGGCGACGATCTGCATCACGCCCTGGTCGAGCAACTTCTGGACCCGCTGGCGTACAGCCGCTTCGGACAGGCCCACGGCCTTGCCGATCGCGGCGTACGGCCGGCGGCCGTCCTCCTGGAGCTGCTCGATGATCGCGAGGGAGACGGCGTCGACCGATGGTGACGATCCGCTCCCGTTCCTGGAGTCTGCGCTACGGCTGGCCACGACTCCACTGTGCACCGCTACTCGACTGTGTGGCAAGCTTCGATCGATGAAATTCGTTGTCTGGGTGCTCGAATATCACTGAATCCGAAGTTCACGGTGGTTGGGTGTGTCGAAAGCGTCACCGAACGGTTTAGGGTGGAAGTCTCACCCATCGGACAGCCGACAGGAGGGGTGGTTGTGACCACCGAGGTGCGCCGCCTGCGCAACTACATCAACGGAGAGTTCCGGGACGCCGCGGACGGACGGACCATCGACGTGGTCAACCCGGTGACGGAAGAGGTCTACGCGACCTCCCCCCTCTCGGGACAGGCCGACGTCGACGCCGCCATGGACGCCGCCGAGGCCGCGTTCCCCGCCTGGCGGGACATCACGCCCGCCGAGCGCCAGAAGGCCCTGCTCAAGATCGCTGACGCCTTCGAGGAGCGCGCCGAGGACCTCGTCGCGGCCGAGTCGGAGAACACCGGCAAGCCGCTGGAACTCACCCGGACCGAAGAGATCCCGCCGATGGTGGACCAGATCCGGTTCTTCGCGGGTGCCGCCCGGCTGCTGGAGGGCCGTTCGGCCGGCGAGTACATGGAGGGGCTCACCTCCATCGTCCGCCGCGAGCCCGTGGGTGTGTGCGCCCAGGTCGCGCCGTGGAACTACCCGATGATGATGGCCGTGTGGAAGTTCGCCCCGGCGCTCGCCGCGGGCAACACCGTCGTGATCAAGCCGTCCGACACCACCCCGGCGTCGACCGTGCTCATCGCCGAGATCATCGGACAGATCCTGCCCAAGGGCGTCTTCAACGTCATCTGCGGCGACCGTGACACCGGCCGCGCGATGGTCGAGCACCCGACCCCGGCGATGGCCTCCATCACCGGGTCCGTGCGGGCCGGTATCCAGGTCGCGGAGTCCGCCGCGAAGGACGTCAAGCGGGTCCACCTGGAGCTGGGGGGCAAGGCCCCCGTCGTCGTGTTCGAGGACACCGACATCGCCAAGGCCGTGGAGGGGATCTCGGTCGCGGGGTACTTCAACGCCGGCCAGGACTGCACGGCCGCGACCCGCGTCATGGTCCACGAGTCCATCCACGACGAGTTCGTCACCGCGCTCGCCAAGGCGGCCGCCGACACGAAGACCGGCCTGCCGGACGACGAGGACGTGCTCTACGGCCCGCTCAACAACGCCAACCAGCTGGCCCAGGTCAGCGGCTTCATCGAGCGCCTCCCCGCACACGCGCGGGTCGAGGCCGGCGGCCACCGGGTCGGCGACAAGGGCTACTTCTACGCCCCGACCGTCGTCTCCGGTCTCCGGCAGGACGACGAGATCGTCCAGCACGAGGTCTTCGGCCCCGTCATCACCGTCCAGTCCTTCACGGACGAGGCCCAGGCCGTGGAGTACGCCAACGGCGTCGAGTACGCCCTGGCCTCCTCGGTGTGGACCAAGGACCACTCGCGTGCCATGCGGATGTCCAAGAAGCTCGACTTCGGCTGCGTGTGGATCAACACCCACATCCCGCTCGTCGCGGAGATGCCGCACGGCGGATTCAAGAAGTCCGGCTACGGCAAGGACCTCTCCGCGTACGGCTTCGAGGACTACACCCGCATCAAGCACGTGATGACCTCGCTGGACTGAGCGGAGACGTCCGCACCGACGGCCCCGGGCTCCGGCCCGGGGCCGTCCGTGCGTTCCGGGGGAGGGGTGCGCCCCCGGACCCGGACGCAGGCCCCGGAGCGCGGCAGCACCCTACTTTTTGAACGTGTTCATGATGGGCGTACGCTGCGGGGCATGAGCGAGCGAGCCCTGTTGCGGCGCATACGCGTGTGGTTGGTCGTCTTCATCGTCTGTCTGGTGCTCAGCGGCCTCACGGCCTTCCCGCTGGTCACTGAACTCCACTGGGCGGAGGACCTGTTGACGTCCTCCGCCTCCCCCGCACCCGAGCACTTCCCGGCCCTCGTGGAGTGGATCACCCGGGTCCGCACCGGCCTCGACGAGGCGGACGCGGCCTACCCCTTCGTCCTCTACGGCACCGACTGGCTGGCCTTCGCCCACCTCGTCATCGCGGTGGCCTTCTACGGCCCCTACCGCGACCCCGTCCGCAACATCTGGGTGATCCAGTTCGGCATGATCGCCTGTGCCGGGATCATTCCCCTCGCCCTGATCTGCGGCCCGATCCGCGACATCCCCTTCTGGTGGACGGTCGTCGACATGTCCTTCGGCGTCTTCGGCATCGTCCCGCTGCTCGTCGTCCACCGCATGATCAGGCGCCTGGAGGCGGCCGCGACGGCGTGACGTCAGCTCCGGGGCCGGTGCGGCGGCTTCCGGCTCCGAGGCGGCGTGGCCGCACCCGGGAGCAGCCCCGTCCCGGCTCTCCGTATCAGGGCTTCCGGCCCACCGCGCCGAACTGGGCGACCTCCGGGTTCAGCCCGTGGGACCCGGCCCGCCAGCGGGAGCAGGACACGATTCCGGGCTCCAGGACGTCCAGGCCGTCGAGGAACGAGGCGAACTCGGTCCGGCTGCGGGCGGTGATCGGCGGGGTGGCGTTCTCGTTCCAGAAGCGCATGGCGGCCTCGTTGCCCTCGCCGCCCAGTTCCGTCGTGGGGTGGGTGAGCACCAGATGGCTGCCGGACGGCAGGGCGTCCATCAGCTTCGTCACGATGCCCCGGGCCTCGGCCGTGTCCAGGACGAAGTTGAGGATGCCCAGCATCATCACCGCCACCGGCCTTCCCAGGTCCAGGGTCCGCCCGGCCGCCCGGAGGATCAGTTCGGGATCCCGCGCGTCCGCCTCGACGTACTCGGTGGCGCCCTCGGGCGAGCTGGTGAGCAGGGAGCGTGCGTGCTCCAGGACGATCGGGTCGTTGTCGACGTAGACGACACGTGCGTCGGGCGCGGTGTGCTGGGCGACCTCATGGGTGTTGTCCGCGGTCGGCAGCCCGGTGCCGATGTCCAGGAACTGGCCGATCCCCGCGTCACCGGCCAGGTGGCGTACCGCCCGGCCGAGGAACGCCCGGTCCGCCCGGGCCACTTCACCGATGCTCGGATACATGCCGGTGACCCGGTCGCCCACCGCCCGGTCCACGGGGTAGCTGTCGGAGCCGCCCAGCCAGTGGTTCCAGACCCGGGCGTTGTGGGCGATGTCGGCACGGACGCGGGAGGACGGGGTGCGAGGGCCGGGATCGGTCACGTCTGCTCCTGGGATCATGGACGACAGGGACCGCCCATGATGCCGGACCGATCAAGAAGCCCCAGGAGCGGGGGAGTTGGCCAACTGTGCCCTGAGCGCGTCGATGCGGTTGCTGGTGATCGAGTCCACGCCGCAGGCCAGCAGCCGGCGCATGGTGCGCCGGGTGTCCACCGTCCAGGCGGAGACCAGCAGCCCGTCGGCGTGGACGCGGTCGGCCAGCTCGCGGCTCAGCAGCCCGAAGCGGTAGTTCAGCCAGCGCGGCCGCACCGCGTCGAGCAGTACGGCGCGCGGCGGAGCGAGGGTCGTCCAGGTCAGCGCGATCTCGGCGGACGGGTCGGCCGCGCGCACCTTCAGCATCGCGTGCGTGTCGGCGCAGTAGTACACGCGGTCCTGCGCCCCGCACTCCCGTACCACGCCGACGGTCTCCCGTACGGAGGTGTCGGTCGCACCGGGCAGGTCGAGCATGACCCGGCGGTCACCCGCGGCGGACAGCGCCTGGTGCAGGGCGGGCACCCCGCCGCCGGTCCGCTCCGCCAACTCCCGGTGGTCCAGCCGGTCGAGGCGGACGTCGTGGCCCCACAGGCGCTGAAGCGTGGAGTCGTGGAGCAGCACGGGCACCTTGTCCCGGGTGACACGGACATCGATCTCGACCGCGTCCGCCCCCCTGTCCACGGCGGACCGGATCGAGGGGAGCGTGTTCTCACGGGCACGGTAGGGATCGCCGCGGTGGGCCACGGCGGTGACGGTGGTGGTCATGGGGCCATTGTGACCGGAGGGTTCACCGGCCGGGAGCCTCCAGCCAGTTCGCCGTGTACGTGTCGATCTCGGCGTTCAGCGCGCGCTTGCCGGCCGGGTCCAGGAACGAGGCCTCCACGGCGTTCTTCGCCAGTCCGGCCAGGCCGCGCTCGTCGAGGCCGAGCAGCCGGGCCGCCACCCCGTACTCGTTGTTGAGGTCGGTGCCGAACATGGGCGGGTCGTCGCTGTTGACCGTGACGAGGACACCGGCCTCGACCATCTCCTTCATCGGGTGCCGGTCGAGGTCCGCGACCGCCCGGGTGGCGATGTTCGACGTGGGGCAGACCTCCAGGGCGATGCGGTGCTCCGCGAGGTGCGCCAGCAGCTTCGGGTCCTGGGTGGAACTGGTGCCGTGGCCGATGCGCTCGGCGCGCAGGGCCGTCAGCGCGTCCCAGACGGTCCCCGGGCCCGTGGTCTCCCCGGCGTGCGGGACGGAGTGGAGCCCCTCGGCGATCGCACGGTCGAAGTAGGGCTTGAACTGCGGACGGTCCACGCCGACCTCAGGTCCGCCGAGGCCGAAGGAGACCAGCCCCTCGGGCCGCAGGTCCACCGCGAGGCGGGTCGTCTCCTCGGCGGCCTCCAGCCCGGCCTCGCCCGGAATGTCGAAGCACCAGCGCAGAACGACCCCGAGCTCGGCCTCGGCGGCCTTGCGGGCGTCCTCGATGGCCTCCATGAAGCCCTGCTCCGGGATCCCGCGACGCGTCGAGCTGAACGGGGTGACGGTCAGCTCCGCGTACCGGATGTTCTGCCGCGCCATGTCCCGGGCCACCTCGAAGGTGAGCAGCCGGACGTCCTCGGGGGTGCGGACCAGGTCCACCACCGAGAGGTAGACGTCGATGAAGTGGCCGAAGTCGGTGAAGGTGAAGAAGTCCGACAGGGCTTCCGGGTCCGTGGGGACCTTGGAGTCGGGGTGGTGGGCGGCCAGTTCGGCCACGATGCGGGGCGAGGCGGACCCGACGTGGTGCACGTGCAGCTCGGCCTTGGGCAGCCCCGCGATGAAGGGGTGCAGATCGTTCATCGGATACTCCCGTGTTCCTGGGTGTTCGGTCGGGCGGACCGGCCGCACCGATCATCGTATGCGGGACCCTGCCGCCGGACGCCGGGCCGTAGCATGGCTGGACCACGATGGGGGAGGCCCATGTCAGACAACACACAGCAGCCCGGGGGCGAGGGTGCGCCCCGCGACCCGTGGGCTCCGCCGGACAACAGGGTCGACCTCGGCAAGCAGCCCGCGGACGCCGCCCCGCCCGCCGTCCACAACCAGCCCACGGTCACCTCGATGCCGGGCGTCGACGCGACCGGTCCGATACCGGGGCAGGCCGGTGGCTTCGGCCCGCAGCAGCCCCCCGTGCCCGCGCCTCCGGTCGGGCCGAACGGTCCGGGGCAGCACGATCCCTACGGTTACCCCGCCGCTCCCTCCGCGCCCTCGGCCGCGTACGGATATCCGGCGGCTCCCGCCGCGCCCTCGGCGTCGTACGGCTACCCGGGATACCCCGGCTACGCGGGCCAGCCGTCCTGGGGGCCGGCGCCCGCCAACGGGCTCGGTATCGCCGCCATGGTGCTCGGCATCATCGCGGTGGTCGGATTCTGCATGTGGGGATTCGGCATCGTCCTGGGCATCCTCGCCCTGATCTTCGGCATCATCGGCCGCGGCCGCGCCAAGCGGGGTGAGGCGACCAACGGCGGGATGGCTCTCGCCGGGATCATCCTCGGCTCGGTCTCGATCGTGATCAGCGCCATCTTCCTCGGATTCCTGATCTGGGCCGTCGCCAACGACGAGTCGGGCAGCGGGGACGACTACTACGACCCCTACGCCACGTCACTGGTGGTCGGCACCTCGCGCTGACCGACGCCGGCACGGAGCGGTACCGGGCGGGGCCGGGGGCGTGTGTGTCCCCGGCCCCGCGCCGTGTCACTCCGCTCGCAGCAGCGCGCGTGCCTCCATCAGCGCGAACCCCAGCAGGTTGAGCCCACGCCAGGAAGCGGGATCCGCGGTGCGCGGGTCGTCCTTGGCGAGCCCGATGCCCCATATCCGGTCCACCGGACTGGCCTCGACGATCACGCGCTCACCGGTGCCCAGCAGATACGCACGCAGCGCCGGATCCTGACCGAACTTGTGCACACTGCCCGCGACCACGAGGCCGAACCGCTCACGGGTCCACACCTCGTCGTCGAAGCCCCTGACCAGCCGGCCCACCTTCTTCGCCGCGGCGGGAGTGCGCGCGGCCACGGCCTCGGCCTGCGCCTGCGCGTCCCCGAAGAGCCGCGCCTTGCCGGCCATCATCCAGTGCTCCGCCGACGCGTAGGTCACCGAGTCGACCGTGAACGGCGAGGGCCACCACTGGCTGAGGCAGCTCTCCCCGAGGCTGCCGTCCGGGCGGGGCCGATGTCCCCAGAACGGCAGGTACTTCACCCGCTCCCCGCGCGCCGTACGCGCCAGGAGCGCGTCCATGTGTTCCTGTCCCATGGCAGCCGAGTCTGGCATCCGCCACTGACAGCCCGTACAGGGATTTCCGTACGTACGAGACACATCGTCGACAGATTCCGTCGCGTAACCAAAAGGAAACAACGGAATCACTTGTTGGTCGAGGTGTGCTCTGTCAGGATCGGCACTCAATTCGACAAGAAGCTACGCCGCTCCTGGTCAGGGGGCAGCGGAGGAGAACGTCATGGGCAACGGTTTCCAGGTGCAGGACCGCTTCGCCGAGGGTGCGCAGTACATCGGCGGACGCCTGCGCCCCGGCACATCGGGACGCCGTCAGGACGTGGTGGACCCGGCCACGGGCCGGACGGTCCTCCGGTACGAACTGGCGGGCACCGACGACGTCGACGCCGCCGTGGCCGCGGCCCGCGAGGCCTTCCCCGGCTGGTCGGGTCTCACTCCGGGCGGACGTTCCGAGGCGCTGCACCGCTTCGCCGCCGTACTCGCCGGGCAGGCGGAGGACTTCGCGTACGCCGAATCCCTGCAGTGCGGCAAGCCGCTCAAGCTCTCCACCGAGTTCGACGTCCCCGGCACCGTCGACAACACCTCGTTCTTCGCCGGCGCCGCCCGCCACCTCGAAGGGAGATCGGCCGCCGAGTACAGCGCAGACCACACCTCCTACGTACGCCGCGAGGCCCTCGGGGTCATCGGCTCGATCGCACCCTGGAACTATCCCCTCCAGATGGCGGCCTGGAAGATCCTCCCCGCCGTCGCCGCGGGCAACACCATCGTGCTGAAGCCCTCCGAGATCACGCCGCTGACCTCGCTGATGTTCGCGCAGGCGGCCACGGAGGCCGGCATCCCCGACGGGGTGATCAACATCGTCTCGGGCGCCGGGCAGGACGCGGGCGAGCACCTGGTCGGCCATCCCGACGTCGTGATGACGTCCTTCACCGGATCCACCGCCGTCGGCAAGCGGGTCGCCGAGCTCGCCACCTCCACGGTCAAGCGCCTGCACCTGGAACTCGGCGGCAAGGCCCCCTTCCTCGTGTTCGACGACGCGGATCTGGACGCGGCGGTCCACGGAGCGGTCGCCGCTTCCCTCATCAACACGGGCCAGGACTGCACGGCCGCCACCCGCGCCTATGTGCAGCGCCCCCTTCACGACGCGTTCGTCAGCAGGGTCGCCGCCCTCATGGAGACCGTGCGGCTCGGTGACCCCTTCGACCCGTCGACCGACCTCGGACCGCTGATCAGCCGCGGGCACCGCGACCGGGTCGCCGGATTCGTCGACCGTGCCCGCTCGTACGCGACCGTCGTCACCGGCGGCGAGGCTCCCGGCGGCGCACTCGCCGACGGCGCCTACTACCGGCCGACCCTCGTCACGGGCGCCGCCCAGGACAGCGAGATCGTCCGCTCGGAGATCTTCGGGCCCGTCCTCGTGGTGCTGCCCTTCGACACCGACGACGAGGGGATCCGCCTCGCCAACGACACCCCCTACGGACTGGCCGCCTCCGCCTGGAGCACCGGCCTGTACCGGGCCAACCGCGCCACCCGGGAGCTCAGGGCGGGCTGCGTGTGGATCAACGACCACATCCCGATCATCAGCGAGATGCCGCACGGCGGTTACCGGGCCAGTGGCTTCGGCAAGGACATGTCGTCGTACTCGTTCGAGGAGTACACGCAGGTCAAGCACGTCATGTACGACAACACCGCGGTGGCCGGGAAGGACTGGCACCGCACCGTCTTCGGGGACCGATAGCAGCGGCCGCCGCTCGGCGGCCCCACCCACCCGGAAGGGCACACGCGTATGGAGCAGTACGAGCCCGAGCGCCTCTCCGCGCCCCAGCTGGCAGCCATGAGGCGCAGCATCCAGGACGGCAGGGGTGCCCTCACCCGCCGTTCCCTCCTGCGGGCCTCGGGGGCGGCAGCCCTCGCGCTCGGCGGCCTCGGCGCGCTGAGCGCGTGCGGCATCCCGCCCGCCGCACGCGCGGGCGACGCCGCCGCGTCCGACGACCACTCGGCGGCGGAGAAGCGGATCAACTTCTCCAACTGGACCGAGTACATGGACGTCGGCGAGGACGAGAAGAGCCGCCCGACCCTGGACGCCTTCACGCGACGCACCGGCATCGAGGTCAAGTACACCGAGGACATCAACGACAACGTCGAGTTCTTCGGGAAGATCAAGCCGCAGCTCGCCGCGGGCCAGGACACCGGCCGCGACCTCGTCATCGTGACGGACTGGCTGGCCGCGCGCATCATCCGGCTCGGCTGGGCGCAGAAGCTCGACCACGCGAACCTGCCTCACGCCTTCGCGAACCTCTCGGCCCAGTTCCGCACCCCCGACTGGGACCCGGGACGCGCCTACTCCTATCCGTGGACCGGCATCCCCACCGTCATCGCCTACAACGAGAAGGCGACCGGCGGCCGCAAGGTCGACTCCGTCACCCAGCTCCTCGACGACCCGAAGCTCAAGGGCAAGGTCTCCTTCCTCTCCGAGATGCGTGACTCGGTCGGCATGACGCTCCTCGACATGGGCAAGGACCCCGGGTCGTTCTCCGACGCCGACTTCGACGCGGCCGTCGGACGGATGCAGAAGGGCGTCGACACCAAGCAGATACGCCGCTTCACGGGCAACGACTACACCGCGGACCTGAGCAAGGGCGACATCGCGGCCTGTGTGGCCTGGGCGGGCGACATCATCCAGCTCCAGGCCGACAACCCGGCGATCAAGTTCTCGATCCCGTCCGCCGGTTACATCACCTCCAGCGACAACATGCTGATCCCCGCGAAGGCGCGTCACAAGACCAACGCCGAGAAGCTCATGGACTACTACTACGAGCCCCCGGTCGCGGCGCGGCTCGCCGCCTACATCAACTACGTCTGCCCGGTGGACGGCGTCGCCGGTGAACTCGCGAAGATCGACGCGTCGATGGCGTCCAACACGCTGATCCTCCCGGACAGGGCGATGGCGGCCAAGTCGCGGTCCTTCCGCTCCCTCAGCGCCGAGGAAGAGACGGCGTACGAGGAGAAGTTCGCCAAGCTCATCGGTGCCTGACCGGCCCGTCCCCTCCCGAACCTCCCCCGACACCACTGGGACCGCGACCCATGACACAGCAGCAGACAGAGGGCGGCGACGTCCGTCTCACCGGGATCAGCAAGACCTACGGCTCCTTCACCGCGGTGCACCCGCTCGACCTGACCGTCCCGCAGGGCTCGTTCTTCGCCCTGCTCGGCGCGTCCGGGTGCGGGAAGACCACCACCCTGCGCATGATCGCGGGTCTGGAGGAGGCCACCACCGGCACGGTCTCGCTCGGCGGCCGCGACATCACCGGCCTGCCCCCGTACAAGCGCCCCGTCAACACCGTCTTCCAGAGCTACGCGCTCTTCCCGCACCTCGACGTCAGCGAGAACATCGCCTTCGGGCTGCGCCGCCGCGGCATCAGGTCCGTGAGCAGGCAGGTCGGCGAGATGCTGGACCTCGTCCAGCTCGGCGACTTCGCCCGCCGCAAGCCGCACCAGCTCTCCGGCGGGCAGCAGCAGCGGGTCGCCGTGGCCCGCGCGCTCATCAACCACCCCCAGGTGCTGCTCCTCGACGAGCCCCTGGGCGCCCTCGACCTCAAGCTGCGCCGCCGGATGCAGCTCGAACTCAAGCGGATCCAGACCGAGGTCGGCATCACCTTCATCCACGTCACCCACGACCAGGAGGAGGCCATGACCATGGCCGACACCGTCGCGGTGATGAACGGCGGACGGGTCGAACAGCTCGGCGCCCCCGCCGACCTCTACGAGAACCCCAGGACCACCTTCGTGGCCAACTTCCTCGGCACCTCCAACCTCATCGAGGGGGAGATCGTGTCCGCGGGGGCGGACGTCGTCGTCGCTGCCGGCGGCGGGAAGCTCACCCTCCCCGGCGGGCGATGTCCCTCCCCGGTCCGGAGCGGCGGAAAGCTCCTCGTGGGCATACGTCCCGAGAAGATGTCCCTGACCCACACCGACGACGCGGACCGGATACCCGAAGGACGCAACCGGGTCACCGGCCGCATCACGGACTCCAGCTTCATCGGCGTCTCCACGCAGTACGTCGTCGAGAGCACGGCCGGCACGGCGCTCCAGGTCTACGAGCAGAACATCGAGCGCGACAGCAGGTTCCAGCCCGGTGCCGAGGTGATCCTGCACTGGAACCCCGGGCACACCTTCGGACTCGACGCCGCGCAGTCCATCGACGCGGGCGCCGCCGGCGCGGACAGCCCGGAGGCGGTGGCGTGAGCGTCACGAAGGCGCCGCCGGCGCACCCCGCCGAGGCAGCGGTCCGCAAGCCGTCCACCCGCAGGCGGCTCGTGCCCTACTGGCTGCTGCTCCCCGGCATCCTGTGGCTGCTCGTCTTCTTCGCGCTGCCGATGGTCTACCAGGCGTCGACCTCCGTGCAGACCGGATCCCTGGAGAAGGGCTTCGAGGTCACCTGGCACGTCCGGACGTACTGGGACGCCCTCACCGACTACTACCCGCAGTTCGTCCGCTCCCTCCTCTACGCGGGGACCGCCACGCTGCTGTGCCTGCTGCTCGGCTACCCGCTCGCCTATCTCATCGCGTTCAAGGCGGGCCGCTGGCGCAACCTGGTGCTCGTGCTGGTCGTCGCCCCGTTCTTCACCAGCTTCCTGATCCGGACGCTGGCCTGGAAGACGATCCTCGCGGACGGCGGCGCGGTCGTCGACGCGCTGAACACCCTGCACGTCCTCGACGTCACGGCCTGGCTCGGCTGGACGGAGAACAACCGCATCCTGGCCACGCCGATGGCCGTCGTCTGCGGCCTGACGTACAACTTCCTGCCGTTCATGATCCTCCCGCTCTACACCTCGCTGGAACGCATCGACGGCCGGCTGCACGAGGCCGCGGGCGACCTGTACGCCACACCCGCCACCACCTTCCGCAAGGTGACGCTCCCGCTGTCCATGCCCGGGGTCGTCTCCGGCACGCTGCTGACGTTCATCCCGGCGAGCGGCGACTACGTCAACGCGGAACTCCTCGGCTCGGCCGACACCAAGATGGTCGGCAGCGTCATCCAGACCCAGTTCCTGCGGGTCCTGGACTACCCGACGGCCGCCGCGCTCTCCTTCATCCTCATGGCGGTCGTCCTGCTCGTGGTCACCGTCTACATCCGCCGCTCCGGTACGGAGGACCTGGTCTGATGCCCGTACTCCGATGGATCCGCCGGAACCTGGTCGTGCTCGCCGGTCTGCTGACCCTCGCGTACATGATCCTGCCGAACGTCGTCGTCATGGTGTTCTCCTTCAACAGGCCGAAGGGGCGCTTCAACTACGCCTGGCAGGAGTTCTCCCTGGACGCCTGGAGCGACCCCTGCGGCGTCGCCGACCTCTGCGGTTCGCTGTCCCTCTCGCTGCGGATCGCCTTCTGGGCGACCGCGGGTGCGACCGCGCTCGGCACGATGATCGCCTTCGCGCTGGTCCGCTACCGCTTCCGGGCCCGTGGCGCGGTCAACTCGCTGATCTTCCTGCCGATGGCGATGCCCGAGGTCGTCATGGCGGCCTCGCTGCTCACCCTGTTCCTCAACATGGGGGCGGAACTCGGCTTCTGGACCGTGCTGATCGCCCACATCATGTTCTGTCTCAGCTTCGTGGTGACGGCCGTCAAGGCACGGGTGATGTCCATGGACCCACGGCTGGAGGAGGCCGCCCGCGATCTGTACGCGGGCCCCGTGCAGACGTTCGTCCGGGTGACCCTCCCGATCGCCGCCCCGGGAATCGCCGCGGGAGCGCTGCTCGCCTTCGCGCTCTCCTTCGACGATTTCATCATCACCAATTTCAACGCGGGCTCCACGGTGACGTTCCCCATGTTCGTCTGGGGATCGGCCCAGCGTGGAACACCTGTGCAGATCAACGTCATCGGCACGGCCATGTTCGTCATCGCCGTGGCGGTGGTTCTCGCCGGACAGCTCGTCGCGAACCGGCGGAAGAGCAATGCGGGAAAGTAGAACCCGAAGGAGTGGGAAGCCATGGCCCCTGATGCCATGCGTGAGGCCGCACGATCGCTCTCGGACGCGCGTCCCGTGTCCTACTGGCTCGACGACCCGGGAAAGCCGGTGGCGCGTCCCGCGCTGACCGGTGACGAACGGTGCGACCTGCTGGTGGTGGGCGGCGGCTACAGCGGCCTGTGGACCGCGCTGATCGCCAAGGAGCGGGACCCCGGGCGCGACGTCGTCCTCATCGAGGGCGACGAGGCGGGCTGGGCGGCCTCGGGCCGCAACGGCGGATTCTGCGCCGCCTCGCTGACCCACGGCCTGGCCAACGGTCTGGAGCGCTGGCCCGACGAGATCGGGAAGCTGGAGGCGCTGGGCGCGCGCAACCTCGACGCGATCGAGGAGACCGTCGCCCGTCACTCCATCGACTGCGAATTCGAACGCACCGGCGAGATCGATGTCGCGACTCAGCCCCACCAGCTCGATGAACTGCGAGAATGGCACGCCAGGACCGAGGAGCTCGGTCTCGGCGGATTCGAATTCCTGGACCGCGAGCGGATGCGCGGCGAGGTCGACTCGCCCACGTTCCTCGGTGGTCTGCTGGACCGGCGGGGCGTCGCCATGCTGCACCCGGCGAAGCTCGTCTGGGGTCTGAAGGAGGTCTGCCTCGGTCTCGGGGTGCGGATCTTCGAGCACACCCCCGGTCTCGCACTCGTCCGGTCCGGAGCGGGCACGGCGGTGCGCACGCCCTACGGCAGGGTCTTCGCCCGTGACGTCGCTCTCGGCACCAACATCTTCCCGTCGCTGGTGAAGCGGGTGCGTCCGTACACGGTCCCGGTGTACGACTACGCCCTGATGACGGAGCCGCTGACCGCGGATCAGCTCGCCTCGGTCGGCTGGCGCAACCGGCAGGGGCTGGGGGACAGCGCCAATCAGTTCCACTATTTCCGGCTCTCCGCGGACAACCGGATCCTGTGGGGCGGATACGACGCCGTATATCCCTACGGAGGCCGGCTGGATTCCGCGCTGGACCAGCGACCGGAGACCTTCCTGAAACTCGCCGGACAGTTCTTCGCGTGTTTTCCGCAGCTGTCCGGTGTGCGTTTCAGCCATGCGTGGGGCGGGGCGATCGACACCTGTTCCCGGTTCTCCGCGTTCTTCGGCACGGCTCATCGCGGCCGGGTCGCCTACGCCGCCGGATTCACCGGACTGGGCGTCGGGGCCACGCGCTTCGGCGCCGAGGTCATGCTCGATCTGCTGTCGGGCCGTGGGACCGAACGGACCGCCCTCGCCATGGTCCGCTCGAAGCCGATGCCCTTCCCGCCCGAACCCTTCGCCTGGGCCGGGATCGAGCTCACCAAACGCTCCCTCGCGCGGGCGGACAGCCAGGGCGGGCACCGCAACCTGTGGCTGCGGACCATGGACCGGCTGGGGCTGGGCTTCGACAGCTGAGGGCGGACACGCACGGCCGGGAGTCCTCGGCCGGCCGCACGTGATCCACCTCACTGCCGATACGCGGCCGAACCCGCGTCATGATCCGGTTCCGGCCCTCTCTCTCCCGTGGAAGCACCGGCAGGACCCTGCCGGTGGCCACGGGGAGAGGGAGGCAGTCCATGACGGGCACGGGGACGAAGGCCGCGGTCGCATGGCTCGCGTCGGTCGCACCGGATCCGGGCGCGGTACGCAGGGAGTGGGCGCGCAACCCTCAGGGGATGGCGCTCCTTCCCGCCGGCAGGCGCTGGGACGTGCTGATCGTTCCGGGGGAGCTCGGCTATCCGACGCTCGACGTGCTCACCCGGCTCCTCGACAGGCCGGGACCCGTCCTCGCGGACTTCGGGGAGTCCCGGATGGGCTTCTTCGTGCCGCCCGGGACGGCATCCCGCTGGGTCGGGACCGGGATCCGCGGGATCGGCGCGGGGGCCTGGATCGTCGCTCCCCGGCCGGGGAGCACCGTGGGCGGGGTGCGCTGGCTGATCCCGCCGGACGGCTCGGGCGCGCTCACCGACGCGGGCCTCCTCGAGCTCGCCCTGCACGAGGCGGTCGCGGCCCGCGGCGCGCGTGGCGGGGGATGAGGCGCTGCCAGAGGTCTTGACAACCTGATTGGTCTGGACCATGTTGTGCGCCAACCGCCCGATCCCCCCCCCGCACGGAGGCTGTTGTGGAACGCACCGGATCCCGCACCGGACCACCCGCCCGTCTGTCCAGGCTCATGGCCGTCCTCTCGGCCGGCCTGCTCGCCGCCGGCGCCCTGGTCGCGACGGCGCCGGCCGCCGGAGCGGCGGACGCCGACCTGGCGCGCAACGGGGGCTTCGAGGCGGGGCTGGACGGCTGGAGCTGTACGGGCGGCAGCGGCACGACGGTCGGCACGCCCGTGCACGGCGGGACCTCCGCGCTGAAGGCCACGCCTGCGGGCAGCGACAACGCCCGGTGCTCCCAGACGGTGACCGTCAAGCCCGACTCCGCCTACACGCTGGGCGCGTGGGTGCAGGGGAGCTACGTCTACCTCGGTGCGTCCGGCACGGGCACCACCGACGTCTCCACCTGGACCCAGTCCGCCGGCGCGTACAGACAGCTCACCACGTCCTTCCGGACCGGCCCCACCACCACATCGGTGACGGTCTACACCCACGGCTGGTACGGCACCCCCGCCTACTACGCCGACGACCTCACCCTCATCGGCCCCGGCGGCGGTCCCGTCGCCGTGCCCGCCGCACCCACCGGCCTCCGGGCCGGCACGGCCACCGCCTCGGCCGTCCCGCTGTCCTGGACCGCGTCCGCCGGAGCCACCGGCTACCGCGTCTACCGCGGCGGCACGAAGGTCCTCGACACCACCGGCACCTCGGCGACCGTGACGGGGCTGGCCGCTTCGTCGGCGTACAGCTTCCAGGTCTCCGCCGTGAACTCCGCGGGTGAGTCGGCGAAGTCGGCGGCCGTGAGCGTCACCACGGCCACCGGCGGCGGGGGAGGCGGCAACGGCGGGCTCCCGGCCCACGCGCTCGTCGGCTACCTCCACTCCAGCTTCGCCAACGGCTCCGGCTACACGCGGATGGCCGACGTGCCGGACTCGTGGGACGTCATCAACCTCGCCTTCGGTGAGCCGACGTCCGTCACCTCGGGTGACATCCGCTTCTCGCTCTGCCCCGTGGCCGAGTGCCCGAACGTGGAGAGCGAAGCCGAGTTCAAGGCCGCCATCAAGGCCAAGCAGGCAGCCGGGAAGAAGGTGCTGATCTCGATCGGCGGCCAGAACGGACAGGTGCAGCTCGCCTCCACCGCGGCCCGCGACGCCTTCGTCAGCTCCGTCAGCAGGATCATCGACACCTACGGCCTCGACGGCCTCGACATCGACTTCGAGGGCCACTCGCTGTCACTCGCGACCGGCGACACCGACTTCCGCAGCCCGACGACCCCCGTCATCGTCAACCTGATCTCCGCGGTGAAGTCCCTCAAGGCCAAGTACGGTGCCGGGTTCGTCCTCACCATGGCTCCCGAGACGTTCTTCGTGCAGCTCGGCTACCAGTACTACGGCTCCGGTCCCTGGGGCGGCCAGGACCCGCGCGCCGGTGCCTACCTGCCGGTCATCCACGCCCTGCGCGACGACCTCACCCTGCTGCACGTCCAGGACTACAACTCCGGGTCCATCATGGGCCTGGACAACCAGTACCACTCCATGGGCGGCGCCGACTTCCACATCGCCATGACCGACATGCTGCTCACCGGCTTCCCCGTCGCGGGTGACCAGACCAAGGTCTTCCCCGCGCTGCGGCCCGAACAGGTGGCCATCGGCCTCCCGGCGTCCACCCAGGCCGGCAACGGTCACACCTCGCCCGCCGAGGTCACCAAGGCGCTCGACTGCCTGACGAAGGGCACGTCCTGCGGCACCTACCGGACCCACGGCACCTGGTCCGGGCTCCGCGGGCTGATGGCCTGGTCGATCAACTGGGACCGCTTCAACAACGGGGAGTTCGCGAAGAACTTCGACGCCTACTTCGGGAGCTGACCGCTCCTGGTGACCGCCCGCAGGGCGAGCAGCAGCACCCCGCTCAGGCACCAGCCGGCCACCACGTCCAGAGGCCAGTGGTAGCCGCGCAGCACCAGACCGGCGCTCGTCGCCGCCGTCAGCAGGACGGCGGCGACGAGCGTCATCCACGACCGCCTCACGTACGGGGCGAGCAGGAGCGCCGCCGCCCCGTAGGCCACCATCGCCGTGGTGGTGTGGCCCGAGGGGTAGTAGCCCGTCGCCTCCGTCAAGGGGCCCTGACGGTCCGTCCACAGCTTGAGCGGGACGACGAGCGCCGGAACGGCGGCCATGGCGAGGACGGCGTACAGGGCGGCCCGCCGGGCGTGGCGGAACCAGGCCACGAGGACCGCGCACGCCAGCACGGGGACCGCGACCTGCATGTTGCCGAGGTCGGCGAGGAGATCGGTGAGCCACGCGGGGCCGCGCCCCGCCAGCTCCAGCCCGAGCCGCTCGTCGGGACCCAGCAGCGGGCCGTCGGTCAGCACCTGCCAGGTGATCACGAGGAACAGCGCCGGCAGTGTGACGGACGCCCACACGAGAAGAACCGGCCACCGGGGAACAGGGGGGATTGTTCCGCGGTGGCCGGTCGGACCGGGTTGCCGCGCGCCCCGGGGGGTGTGGGGCGGGCGGCCATCCGATCGGTGAGGAGTCCCGGAGCCCGAAGCTCCAGCGGTGTGCGCGATGGCACGGCCGGTACGGCGCTGGGGGAGCCCCGGACCGGCATCACCCGCAGTCCCCTGCGGGCGGGGTGTTTCTCTCATCTGGGA
>Ga0247818_10000321_pt1 | contig 29189 bp, 23 predicted proteins | sample 13C_Glucose_Day1_FD_192424 | JGI IMG/M metagenome (GOLD analysis project Ga0247818, IMG submission 192424) | Soil microbial communities from agricultural site in Penn Yan, New York, United States - 13C_Glucose_Day1 | ecosystem: Environmental > Terrestrial > Soil > Agricultural land | place... | reverse complement strand
GATCGAGCGCCGACTCCTGCACGGTGAAGTCCACCAGGTCCTTCTCGCCCACGATCTCGCGCGCCACATAGCTGGCACTGCCCAGCCCATCGACCAGACCCAGCTCCTTGGCCTGCTCACCCGACCAGACCAGGCCACTGAACAGCTCCGGATGCTCCTTGTCCTTCAGGCGCTCGCCCCGCCCCTGCTTGACCATGGCAATGAACTGCTGATGCGTGGTATTCAGCACGCCCTGCCAGAACTCGGTCTCTTCCGGCTTCTGCGGCGAGAACGGGTCAAGGAAGGCCTTGTGCTCGCCCGCCGTGTAGGTACGCCGCTCCACTCCCAGCTTCTCCATGGTGCCGACAAAGCCGTAACCGGCCGCCGTCACACCAATCGAGCCCACCAGGCTGGCCTTGTCGGCATAGATCTCGTCCGCGGCACTGGCGATGTAGTAGGCGCCGGAAGCACCAAGGTCAGCAATGACTGCATACAGCTTGATGGCCGGGTATTCAGCCCGCAGGCGGCGGATTTCGTCATACACGTAGCCCGACTGCACAGGGCTGCCGCCAGGGCTGTTGATGCGCATCACCACAGCCTTGGTCTTGCTGTCCTTGAACGCCTCGCGCAGGCTCTTGACGATATTGTCGGCGCTGGCCGGCTCCTGGTCGGCAATCACCCCGCGCACCTCGACCAGCGCGGTATGGCTGGTACTGCGCGACGCCGCCTTGTCCATGTCCATCAACGGTGTGAACAGGATCAGGATGCCGAACAGGTAGACGAAGGCCAGCAACTTGAAGAAGATCCCCCAACGTCGCGCCCGACGCTGCTCCTGAACGCTCGCCAGCAGGGTCTTTTCCAGCAGCTTCCAGCTCTTGCGCTCTTCGCGCTCCTCGGGTTCGGCCTCGGGGGCTTTCCATTCGTCTGCCATGCTTACCTACCTTGGAAATGGAATTGCGGAACCACCCAGCCACTCACGCAACTGGGAAAAATGATCAATGCATACCTGCGGGCCGAATTCGGCCAGCGCCGACAGTGACATGGCACCATAGCCCACGGCCACCGAATGCATGCCGGCATTGCTGGCCATCTGCAGATCGAACGCCGAATCTCCGACCATCAGCGCACGCGCGGGTTCGACGCCGCAATGGCCGAGTATTTCCTCGAGCATCAGCGGGTGCGGTTTGCCTCGGGTCTCGTCAGCGGCGCGGGTGATGTCGAAAAACTGCTCCCAGCCGTTGGCCTTGAGCACCCGATCCAGCCCGCGACGGGCCTTGCCGGTGGCCACCGCCAGGCGGTAACCCTCGGCACGGAAGGCATCCAGCGACTCGACCACACCCTCGAACAGCGGCGAGGGCTGCTGGTCCAGGGCCATGTAGATATCGGCATAGTGCTGACGAAAGCTTTCGACCTGCGCAGGCGCCAGGTGCGGGTACAGGGTGTGGATCGCCTCGCCCAGGGCCAGACCGATGATGCCCTTGACCGCATCCTCGCTGCTTTGCGCCTCACCAGCACGCTCGGCGGCGGCATTCATCGCCTCGACGATACGCCCGATCGAGTCGGCCAGCGTGCCGTCCCAGTCGAAGATCAGTAGCTCATAGCCTTTTTTCATGGATCAGGACGCACTCAGACGTTCAACGGTTTTCGCCCAGACTTCATCCACTGGCGCCTCGAGCTTCAGCTCGCCACCATCCGGCAGCGGTACGGTCAGTGCGTAGGCATGCAGGAACAGGCGCTTGCCGCCCAGCTCGCGGATTTCGCGGCTGAAGTCTTCGTCGCCGTACTTGCTGTCACCGGCGATCATGTGCCCGGCATGCAGGGTATGCACGCGGATCTGGTGGGTACGGCCAGTGATCGGGCGCGCCTCGACAATGGTGGCGAACTCGCCGAAGCGACGCAGCACACGGAACAGGGTCAGCGCCTCCTTGCCCTCGTCGTTGACTTCGACCATACGCTCACCGGAGCGCAGGTTGCTCTTGAGCAACGGCGCGTTGACCTGCTTCTTCGAGGTCGGCCAGTGGCCGCGCACCAGCGCCATGTAGCGCTTGTCGACACCGTCGCCGCGTAGCGCGGCATGCAGATGGCGCAGCATGCTGCGCTTCTTGGCAATCATCAGCAGGCCGGAGGTATCGCGGTCCAGGCGGTGCACCAGTTCCAGTTCCTTGGCGTCCGGGCGCAACTGGCGCAGCGCCTCGATCACGCCGAAGCTCAGGCCGCTGCCGCCATGCACGGCGATGCCGGCCGGCTTGTTCATCACGATCAGCGCCTTGTCTTCGTAGACGATGGCCGCTTCCAGGCGCTGCAACAAGCCCTGCGCTACCGGCGCCGGCTCGTCACGTTCCGGCAGGCGGACGGGCGGTACCCGCACGATGTCGCCCGCCTGGATCTTGTATTCCGGCTTGACGCGCCCCTTGTTGACCCGCACCTCACCCTTGCGCAGGATGCGGTACACCAAAGTCTTGGGCACGCCCTTGAGGGCCGTGATGAGGAAATTGTCGATGCGTTGGCCGGCAAGCTCCGGCGCGACTTCGATCAGCTGAACGCCGGAAGTCGGAGGGGTATTGGTCGTCATTGCGGGATCATAACAATTTTTTATGGAATTGAAGCACTTAATCATTGCTGCTATAGTCGCGAACGCCGCCAAAAGCGGCAGGCCAGTGGCACCAGGCTCGTTGCCGGTCCCTGACCAACGCAATTCTCCAGGACGCGAGGCCGTCCTACGGGGTTTTCGCCAGTTTACCGAATTGCCTGGAATCGCCACCAGCGCTGTGTAGAGAAGACCGAAAAAAAACGACAAGTGCGGTGTTTCACCTGCTTACCCGATTCTTTTCGCTGCACCTCTGCCCGCCCGTCGCTTCCACGCAACGCCCGGCGAATGCTTCGGAAATACCTGCCTTGGACATGAATGGCGCCAGCGCAGAACCTGCGTTGGCGAAAAATGCAACCCGTTGCGGATTCAGCGCGCGGCAGCACCCGAATTATCAGGGATACGTGCAGGGTGGAGATGCACAGCCCTCGGACCGTGTAGCACCGCGTCCGGCCCACCAGTCCACTGACGGCTGGCGAGCGGATAAGGTCCTGAACAGATGCCCCCGGGCGTCCACGGCTGACGGTTGATTCCTCCTCCTGACTGAGTGCACAAGGCCCGCTTGGTTGATTCGGATTCCAATTCGAAGCCACCGGGGCCTTGTTGGCACCGCAGCAAACAGGACGCGTCGTCGCGACAACGGCAGGCTGGGCAACCGGCTGGTGCCGAACGTCGCTCGACACGGGGGTGGCCCGGCCACCCTTTGCGCACCTTGGCACCGACCATGAGACGTCGTGTGTGCCGAACGCCGTTTCCGGCAGCCCGGAAACCGACGGTACAACATGAAAAGAATGCTGATTAACGCGACTCAACCCGAAGAGTTGCGTGTAGCCCTGGTGGACGGCCAACGTCTCTACGACCTGGACATCGAGTCCGGCGCGCGCGAGCAGAAAAAGGCCAACATCTACAAAGGCAAGATCACCCGCATCGAACCCAGCCTCGAAGCCGCCTTCGTCGACTTCGGTTCCGAACGTCACGGCTTCCTGCCGCTGAAAGAAATCTCCCGCGAATACTTCAAGAAGGCCCCCGAAGGGCGGGTCAACATCAAGGAAGTGCTGAGCGAAGGCCAGGAAGTCATCGTCCAGGTCGAGAAGGAAGAGCGTGGCAACAAGGGCGCCGCCCTCACCACCTTCATCAGCCTGGCTGGCCGCTACCTGGTGCTGATGCCGAACAACCCGCGCGCCGGTGGCATCTCCCGCCGCATCGAAGGCGAAGAGCGCAACGAACTGCGTGAAGCCCTGAACGGCCTGACCGTGCCGGGCGACATGGGCCTGATCGTGCGCACTGCCGGCCTTGGCCGCAGCAGCGAAGAAATGCAGTGGGACCTCGACTACCTGCTGCAACTGTGGACCGCCATCAAGGAAGCGTCCCAGGACCGCGCCGCGCCATTCCTGATCTACCAGGAAAGCAACGTCATCATCCGCGCCATCCGCGACTACCTGCGCCAGGACATCGGCGAAGTGCTGATCGACAGCATCGACGCCCAGGAAGAAGCCCTGACCTTCATCCGCCAGGTAATGCCGCAGTACGCCAGCAAGGTGAAGCTGTACGAAGACAGCGTGCCGCTGTTCAACCGCTTCCAGATCGAAAGCCAGATCGAGACCGCCTTCCAGCGCGTGGTCGACCTGCCGTCCGGCGGTTCGATCGTGATCGACCCGACCGAAGCCCTGGTGTCCATCGACATCAACTCGGCACGCGCCACCAAAGGCAGCGACATCGAAGAAACCGCCTTGCAGACCAACCTGGAAGCGGCCGAGGAAATCGCCCGTCAGCTGCGTCTGCGTGACATCGGTGGCCTGATCGTCATCGACTTCATCGACATGACCCCGGCGAAAAACCAGCGCGCGGTGGAAGAGCGCGTGCGTGAATGCCTCGAGGCCGACCGCGCTCGCGTCCAGGTCGGTCGCATCTCGCGCTTCGGCCTGCTGGAAATGTCCCGTCAGCGCCTGCGTCCGTCGCTGGGCGAAAGCAGCGGCATCGTCTGCCCTCGCTGCTCCGGCACCGGCATCATCCGTGACGTCGAATCGCTGTCGCTGGCCATTCTGCGCCTGATCGAAGAAGAAGCCCTGAAGGACCGCACCGCCGAAGTTCGTGCACAGGTGCCGATCCCGGTGGCAGCCTTCCTGCTCAACGAGAAGCGCAACTCGATCACCAAGATCGAACTGCGCACCCGTGCGCGCATCATCATCCTGCCGAACGATCACCTGGAAACCCCACACTTCGAAGTCCAGCGCCTGCGCGACGACAACCCGGAAGTGATGAACAACCAGTCCAGCTACGAGATCGCCGCCGCCGAAGCCGAAGAAGCGCCGCAGCCGACCGCCACCCGCACCCTGGTTCGCCAGGAGGCCGCGGTCAAGACTGCCCCGGCCCGCGCCAACGCACCGGTACCGGCCACTGTCGAAGAGCCGCAGCCTGCCGCACCGGCCGCCCCTGCCCCGGTCGCTCCGGAGCCAAGCCTGTTCAAGGGCCTGGTGAAGTCGCTGGTAAGCCTGTTCGCCGGCAAGGAAGAGCCTGCCGCTGCGCCAGTTGTAGCTGCCGCCGAGAAACCGGCCGCCGAGCGCAGCCCACGCAACGAAGAACGCCGCAACGGCCGCCAGCAGAGCCGCAACCGCAACGGCCGCCGCGACGAAGAACGCAAACCGCGTGAAGAGCGTGCCGAGCGCGCACCTCGTGAGGAACGTGCTCCACGAGAGGAACGCGCACCGCGCGAAGAGCGTGCACCACGTGAAGAACGGGCCCCACGCGAAGAACGTGCACCGCGTGAAGAGCGCGCACCGCGCCAGCCACGCGAAGACCGCCGCGGCAACCGTGGCGAAGAGCGCGTGCGCGAACTGCGTGAGCCACTGGACGCCACCCCTGCCGAGCGCGAGGAACGCCAGCCGCGTGAGGAACGTGTCGCCCGCGAAGAACGTGCCCCGCGTGAAGAGCGCGCACCTCGCGAGGAACGCGCCCCACGCGAAGAACGTGCACCGCGTGAAGAACGCACACCTCGCGAAGAACGCACACCTCGCGAAGAACGAGCTCCGCGTGAAGAGCGCGCACCTCGTGAAGAGCGTGCTCCTCGCGAAGAACGCGCCCCACGCCCACCACGTGAAGAGCGTCAGCCACGCGTAGCCGAAGAAGCCGCTGAGCAGGCTGCCGAGCTGGCCGAAGAGCAACTGCCGAACGAAGAGCTGCTGCAGGACGAACAGGAAGGCACCGATGGCGAGCGCCCGCGCCGCCGTTCCCGTGGCCAGCGTCGCCGCAGCAACCGTCGTGAGCGTCAGCGCAACGCCAACGGCGAGCTGATCGATGGCAGCGAGGAAGAAGGCAGCGAAGAGCAGCCACAACCGCACCAGGCCACCGAGCTGGGTGCCGAACTGGCTGCCGGCCTGGCCGTAACCGCCGCTGTCGCCAGCAGCAACATCAGTGCCGACGCCGAAGCCCAGGCCAACCAGCAGGCCGAGCTGGCCACCGCCGAAGTCGCCACCGTTGCGCAAACCGACGACAGCGAAGTCGCCCAGCCGGTCGAGCAGGCTGAGAAGGTCGAGCAGGTCGAAGCTGCCGCCAAGGCTGAAGAAGTGGCCGTGGCCCCAGTGGTCGAGCAGCCGGTCAGCGAGCCTGTGGCCGTGGTCGAGGCAACTGCCGAGCCCGTGGTCGAAGTCGCTCCGCAGCCAGTGGTCGAGCAAGCACCTGCTGCCGAACCGGTAGTGGTTGCCGAGGCACCGGTAGAAGCGCCTGCCGTCGAGGCCGGTGAAATCGAGCAGGCCCCGGCCGTGGTCGAAGCTGCTCCGGTTGCCGAGCAAGCCGCTCCAATTGTCGAAGCCCAGCCAGAAGTGGTGGCCGAGCCTGCTCCAGTGGCCGTCGAGCCTGCACCGGTCGAAGCCCCTGCGGCGGTGGAACCTGCCACTGTCATGCTGGCCAACGGCCGTGCGCCGAACGACCCGCGTGAAGTACGCCGCCGCAAGCGTGAGGCCGAGGCTGCCGCCAAAGCCGCGCAGGAAGCTGCTGCAGCCGCCGAGGAGCCAGCCCTGGAAGCCACCGATGAGCAAAAGCCTCATCACGGTTGATAGCCAAGGCTGAATGAAAAAGCCCCGCCAGTGCGAACTGGCGGGGCTTTTTCTTGGCTGGGCGTTTTGCCTGTACCGGCCTCTTCGCGGGTAAACCCGCTCCCACAGCCCCCACCACCCTCAAGCCCTGTGAGGTCCCTGTGGGAGCGGCTTTAGCCGCGAAAGGGCCAGCCCAGTCAATGAATCAGTAGAGGTTAGGCTCCATCTCCAACTCCACCCCGAACCGCTCGAGGATATCGGCCTGGATCCGCCGTGCCAGTGCATGCATCTGCGCCCCGCTCGCCTGGCCGTAGTTGACCAGCACCAACGACTGCAAACGATGCACCCCGGCGTCCCCCTCGCGATGGCCCTTCCAGCCTGCCTGCTCGATCAACCAGCCTGCCGCCAGCTTCACTTGGCCATCGGCCTGCGGATAAGCCACCACCCCCGGGTGCTGCGCACGGATACGCTCGACCTGTTCCGCCGAGACCACCGGGTTCTTGAAGAAACTCCCGGCATTACCCAGCTCTGCCGGGTCTGGCAGCTTTTCGCGGCGAATACTGCAGATTGCATCACTGATCGCCTGCGCGGTCGGCGCGGTTACGCCCTGCTCGGCCAGGCGCTGACGCACCGGGCCGTAATCCAGGTGCGCCTGCAAAGTGCGATTCAAGGCAAAACGCACACGCAGAATCAACCAACGGCCAGGGTTGCGCTTGAAAAGGCTGTCACGGTAGCCAAAAGCGCACTCCGCCAAGCCGAAATCACGCAACTCGCCGGTCTCGCGATCCAGGGCGGTCAGGCCGGCGAACACATCCTTGATTTCCACGCCATAGGCGCCCACGTTCTGCATCGGCGCGGCGCCCACGGTGCCAGGGATCAGGCTGAGGTTCTCCAGCCCGCAATACCCCTGCGCCAGTGTCCACTGCACGAACGGGTGCCATGGTTCACCGGCCTCGGCCTCGACCACGATCCGTTCGCCATCGTCGCTGAGCACGCGCCGGCCACGGCTGGCCATATGCAGTACCAGCGCATCGATATCGCGGGTCAGCAGCAGGTTGCTGCCACCGCCAATCACCAGCACCGGCACGCCGCCTTGCTGCGCCTGGGCCAGCGACTGACGTACCTCCTGGTCATCATGTGCCTGGCTGAAGTAGCGCGCCTTCACATCGATGCCAAAGGTGTTGTAAGGCTTGAGCGATACCTGCTCCTGCCACTGCTCTGTCATAGCCGCCCCTTGATTTCCAGGACCAGCGCCTGGCACGCCGCTTCCACCAGGTCGAGCACCTGCTCGAAGCCGTCGGCACCGCCGTAGTACGGGTCTGGCACTTCATCCAGTGCTGCGCCATAGCGCCGCAGGAACAGGTCGAGCTCCCCCACTGCGGTGTGCGGGCGCATCGCACGCAAGTGACCAAGGTTGCTCTCGTCCATCGCCAGGATCAGGTCATATTCGGCAAAGTGCGACGCCTTGACCTGCTGGGCGCGCTGCTGCGACAGGTCATAGCCACGCGCCAGCGCTGCCTTGCAGGTGCGGCTGTCAGGCGCCTTGCCGACGTGCCAGTCGCCGGTGCCGGCCGAGGCCACATGCACCCGGTCGGCAAGCCCGGCAGCCTGCAATTGATGGCGCAGCACGCCTTCGGCGGTGGGCGAGCGACAGATATTGCCGAGGCAGACAAACAGGACGCGCATCAGGCCTCCAGCAAGCGCCGTACGCGCTCCAGGTCTTCAGGGGTATCCACGCCCACGGCAGGCGCCTCGATGGCGTCTTCGACGTGGATGCGTACGCCATGCCACAGGGCACGCAGCTGCTCCAGCGCTTCGGTCTGCTCGAGCCAGCACGGGCCCCAACTGACGAAGTCCTGCAGGAAACCGACGCGGTAGGCGTACATGCCGATGTGGCGACGATACGGCACGCCTTCCGGCAACAGGTTGCGGTCCTTGGCAAACGCATCGCGGGCCCAGGGCAGCGGTGCACGGCTGAAGGTCAGGGCCAGGCCGTTCTTGTCGCTGATTACCTTGACCGCGTTGGGGTTGAACACGGTTTCCGGCTCATGGATCGGCTCGGCCAGGGTGGCGATGCCGGCTTCCGGGTGTGCCGCCAGGTTGGCTGCCACCTGGTCGATGATCACCGGTGGGATCAGCGGTTCGTCGCCCTGCACGTTGACCACGATGGCATCGGCCGGCAGGCCGAGGTGCACGGCCACTTCGGCCAAGCGGTCAGTGCCCGACTCATGGTCGGCACGAGTCATCAGCACTTCGGCGCCGAAGGCCTTGCAGGCCTCTACGATGCTGGCGTCGTCGGTGGCGATGACCACGCGGCTGGCGCCGCTCTTGCGGGCCTGTTCCCATACATGCTGCACCATCGGCTTGCCGGCGATCGGCAGCAATGGCTTGCCCGGCAGACGCGTGGAGCGCAGCCGGGCGGGGATTACCACGGTGAAGTCCAGGCTCATTTGTCCAGACGCTCGTCGTCGGTCAGGGTGCGTGCCTCGCTTTCCAGCATGACCGGGATGCCGTCGCGAATCGGGTAGGCCAAGCCAGCGCCCTTGCTGATCAGCTCGGTCTTGTCGGCACTGAGCTTGAGCGGGCCCTTGGTGATCGGGCAGGCCAGGATATCGAGCAGTTTGGTGTCCATTGGAGGCTTCCTTTAGGCCAGGTGGCCGGGAATTGAAAAAGGGCTCAGGGCTTGCGCAGCAAGCGTTGCAACTGGTTGTCGAACCAGGCGCTGAAGGCCGGGGTGGGCTGCGCCTCGACGGCCAGGTACCACCAGTCGTCAGCAGCGAAGGCCCGGCATTTCACCGCATCCTTTTCGGTCATGACCAGCGGCAGCGGCGGGCTGAAGGCCAGGCTCTGTGCGCTGAACTGTGCATGGTCGGCAAAGGCATGCGGCACCGGCTGCCAGTTTAGCCCCAGCAGGGTATTGAAGAAACGTTGCGGGTTGCCGATACCGGCCACCGCATGCAGGCGTTGGCCTGCGGGGAAATGGTCAAGCGCGCGGCGCTCACCAGTCCGCAGGTTGACCAGGGTGGACGGCTGCAGGCGGAAGCCGAAACCATCGGCGCGGTCTGCGCTGGCACCATTGAACAACACTGCGTCAGCCTCGTGCAGGCGCTCGGCCGGCTCACGCAGCGGCCCCGCCGGCAGGCAGCGGCCATTGCCCAGGCCTCGGGCGGCATCGATCAGCACCAGCTCCAGGTCGCGCGCCAGGCGGTAGTGCTGCATGCCGTCGTCGCACAGGATCAGGTCGAGGGGTTCGCTGGCCAGCAGGGCCTGCACGGCGCGGGAGCGGTCGGGGTCGATCATCAGCGGCACGCCGGTACGCTGCACGATCAGCAGAGGCTCGTCTCCGGCCTGCCCGGCTACCTGGTCGGCCTGCACGCGCCAAGGTAGCTGCGGCGGCTTGGCGCCATAGCCACGGCTGACCACGCCCACCTTCAGCCCCTGCTGCCGGCAGTGCTCGATCAGCCACAGGATCATCGGCGTCTTGCCGGTACCACCCACGGTAATGTTACCCACCACGATGACCGGCACCGGGGCCCGGTAGCTGGCGCTTTCGCCACTGAGAAAACGCGCCCGCTTGCGCGTGACCACGCGGCGATACAGCGCCTCCAGCGGGCGCAGCAGCGCCAGGGCCGGGTGCCCGGCGTACCAGGCGGCGAGCAGACGGTCGGCGAAGGCCATCAAGGCGTGCCCTGGGCCGCCTCGACGGTGGTCATGCGCAACTGGCTGAAACCGAGCTTGCCGGCGGCATCCATTGCGGTGACCACGGCCTGGTGCGGGGTCTTGCCGTCGGCGCTGATCGCCAGCGGCAGCTTGTTGTCGCCACCCGACTCACGCTCGATCGCCTCGCTCAGGGTGGCCAGGTCGCTCTTGGGCAACAGGTGGTTGTTCACCGAGTACACGCCTTCGGCGCTGATGGTGATTTCCACCAGCTTGCCCTGGTCGGGCGGCGCCTGTTCGGCGCTGGCGGCTTCGGGCAACTCGACGCGCAGTTGGGTCTCGCGGGTGAAGGTGGTGGTGACCACGAAGAACAGCAGCAGGACGAACACCACATCGATCAGCGACGCCAGGTTGATGTCGACGTTCTCCCGCTGGCGGTTGCGCCGGAACTTCACGCCTTGCCTCCGGCCACTTCCACTTCACGGTCGCCCTGGATCACTTCCACCAGCTTGATCGCCTCCTGCTCCATGCCTACCACCAGCTCGTCGATGCGGCGCAACAGGAAGCGGTGGAAGAACACCGCCGGGATACCGACCATCAGGCCGGCCGCTGTGGTGACCAGGGCCTTGGAGATACCACCGGCCAGCACTGCGGCGTTGGCGGTCATCTGTGAGCCCATGAAAGCGCTGAAGATGTCGATCATGCCCAGCACGGTGCCCAGCAGGCCCAGCAGCGGGGCCATGGCAGCGATGGTGCCGAGGGTGCTGATGTAGCGCTCCAGTTCGTGGATGACACGCGAGGCGGCCTCCTCGATGCATTCCTTCATGATTTCGCGGCCATGGCGCGAATTGGCCAGGCCGGCGGCAAGGATTTCGCCCAGTGGCGAATCGGCGCGCAGGGCCTTGAGCTTGTCACTGGTCAGTTGCTTGTCCTTGATCCACATCCACACCTGGCCCAGCAAGTGCGGCGGGGTCACGCGACTGGCGCGCAGGGTCCACAGGCGCTCGACGACGATAGCCATGGCTGCGATGGAGCTCAGAATGATCGGCAGCATCATCCAGCCACCGGACTTGACCAATTCCCACACAGTAAACGCCCCTTTGGAAAAAGGCCGCCACTCTACCATAGGCGCGCCGGGGGCTCATCTGCCGGAGGTCAGGGAATTGACCGGGCCAGTTTCCACCTTGGGCTTTGGGGCGTCTGAACTCGCCTCTTCGCGGGTGAACCCGCTCCCACAGGTATTGCGCTGCTCTCAAGCCTTGCGCCGTACCTGTGGGAGCGGGTTAACCCGCGAAAGGGCCAGTTCAGCTACCGCCAACATCACGCCAGAAGCGCCGCTGTCGGCGCATACTCTCGACCTCCCCCAGCCTCCCCAACACCAAACGCAACGCCCCCTGCTCCGCCGTGTCATGCATCACCACCCCATGCCGCCGATAACGTTCGACCACCTGCGCATGCGGGTGGCCGAAGCTATTGTTGCGCCCGCGCGAGATCAGTACCCCGCGCGGCGCCGTGGCGCGGATGAAGGCCTCGCTGGACGAGCTGCGGCTGCCATGGTGCGGCGCCTGCAACCAGTCGATACGCGGCGCCTCGGTGGCCGACAGCCAGGCTCGCTCGGCACCGGCTTCCATGTCCCCCGCCAGCAACAACCGCTCACCCTGCGCCTCCACCAGCAACACACAAGAACGGTCATTGCTGCTGCGCCCATCAGCCCAGCGCCACAGCGAAAAGCGCACGCCATCCCACATCCATCGCTCGCCACTGGCACAAGGTTGCAATTGCATGTCATCCAGCACTTCGCCGGCGATCACCCGTTTGACCGGCAGGCCACGCTGGATTGCCCCAGCACCACCAGCATGGTCGGCATGGGCATGGCTGATGAGCATCAGGTCCAGGCTGCCCACCCCCAGCTTGCGCAAGGTTGGCAACACCACCCGCTCGCCCAGGTCGCTCTCTCCCCTGGCCGGCCCGGCGTCGTAGAGCATGTTGTGATGGCGGGTGCGCAACAGCACCGCCAGCCCCTGGCCGACGTCCATCTGCCAGACCTCGACTTGCCCGAAAGGCACCGGCGCCTTGGGCACCCACAGGGCCAGCAGCATGATGCCGCCCAAACCACGCAGCGGCACGCCACGGGGCAGCAGTACCAGCAGAGCGCCCAGGCACACCAGCAACCAGGCCCACAACGGCAGGGCTGGTGGCAGCCACGCCGACTGCTGCTGCGCGGCCTGCGCCAGCAGCCGGAACAGCACATCGAGCAGCCCCCCCGCCAGCCAGAGCAATGCCTCCCCTACCTCGCCCAACGGCAGCAACAAAGTGCCCAGCAGCGCCAATGGCAGTACCACCAGACTGATCCACGGCACCGCAACGAGGTTGGCCAGCGGCGCACTCAGGCTCACTGGCAAACCCGTAGCCAACAGTACCGGCAGCAAGCCGATGGCAATCACCCATTGAGCCCGGGTCCAGGCCTGCCAAGGGCGCCAGCCGCCCAGGCGGGCACTGAAGCAATAGACAAGCGTGGCCACGGCCGCGAACGATAGCCAGAACCCCGGCAACAGCGCGGCCAACGGCTCGACCAGCAGCACCGCGTCTAGCGCCAGCAACAACGGCAAGGTCGCGCCAAGATGGCGATAGCGCAGGCGCCAGAACAACACCACGGCCAGCATCAGGCAGGCCCGTTGTACCGGCACGCCTGCACCGGCCAGCCAGCCGTACGCCAACGCTGCGGTCATGGCCAGACCGCAGGCACAAGGCAGCCATGGCAGCCGTGCCGGCCACAGCCCCCAACGCGCCAGCCAGGCAACCAGACCATACAGCAAACCGGCAACAAGGCCGATGTGCTGGCCAGAGATCACCAGCAGGTGCACCGTGCCGGTGGCCTGCAACGTTTGCCAGTCCTCCCGGGCCAGGCCCGCCCCGTCGCCAAGTACCAGCGCCACCAACGCTGCCTGCTGGCCATGGGCCTCGACTGCCAACAGGTGCTGGCGCAGCGTGTCGCGCCAGCCGCCGGCAACCGGCGCCAGCAACTGCCCGGCCTTGACGGTACCGGTCGCACCGACCCGCCGCGCCAGCAGTTGCGCCTCACGATCCGGCCCATGCGGGTTAAGCAACCCGGCCGGGCGCTGCAAGGTCACCGCCAGCCGCCACTGCTCGCCCGTGCGCAGCGGCGGGCCATCGAACCAGCTCAGTTGCAGGCGCTGTGGCAGTTCTGCCCGCCGCGAACGGGGCGCGTCCAGCTCGAAGCGCACACCTTGCGCAGTCCGGGTCGGCAGGCCGACCACCTGGCCCTCAAGCCACAGGGTGCGTCCGTCCAGCCCGGCGGCCAGGCGGTCATCCAGCGCCTGCTGTGCGGACCAGCAGGCCCAACACAGGCCTAACAGAAAACAGCCCAGCGGCCACAGCCGGGTGAACAGGCCGGCGCCACCGGCTACTGCCAGCAGCACCAGCCATCCGACCGATGGCAATGCGGGGAGAAAGCCCAGGCACAACAGCCCGAGCGCGAGCGCAAGCATCCCTGTGCGCATAGAAGTAGAGCTCCAGAAGCAAAATCATCTTCTGAGGGATAGCCCAATTGCCGGCAGCGCTTGCTCAACAATTGTCACAAACTCTAAACGAGGCTGAGCGGGAATCAGGGCATACTGCCCGGATAAACGCTCCGGGAGCCTACATGCCGCGCCGACTTTTCAAACGCTACATGCCGGACCCGACCAGTATTCGGGAACACAAGTCCTTACGCTTTTTCGGCAAGTTGCTGCACGACCCGAACCTCTGGCACCTGAACCGCCACTCGGTGGCGCGGGCCATGGGCGTTGGCCTGTTCGCGGCGCTGATCCCGATGCCGGCGCAGATGCTGCTGGCCGCCGCGCTGGCCATTCCGTTGCGCGGCAACCTGCCGATCGCGGTCAGCCTGGTATGGCTGACCAACCCGCTGACCATGCCACCGGTATTCTTCGTCACCTACATGACCGGCGCCTGGCTTATGCAGGTACCGCCGCGTACCCTGCCCGACGAACTGACTTTCCAGTGGATTACCGACCAGCTGTCGACGCTGTGGCAACCCTTCCTGCTCGGCTCGGTGGTGTGCGGCGTGGTGCTGGGGATCCTTGGCTACTTCACCACCATGTTCTACTGGCGCTGGTGGGTGGGCCGGCAGTGGCGTCGCCGCCAATGCCGGTGCAAGGCTTCAGGCACGCATGCCGCGGCCGCTGACCAGCAGGCGCACGCACACCAGGTAGAGCACTGCGGTAGCGACCAGCATGAAGGTAATCGCCGTGCCAATGCTGATATCCGACACCCCTAGGATGCCGTAGCGGAACGAGTTGACCATGTGCAGCACCGGGTTGGCCAGCGACACGGTCTGCCAGAACGGTGGCAGCAGGTTGATCGAGTAGAACACCCCGCCCAGGTAGGTCAGCGGCGTCAGAACGAAAGTCGGGATGATCGAGATGTCGTCGAAGTTGCGCGCGAACACCGCGTTGACGAAGCCCAGCAGCGAGAAGATGGTGGCAGTCAGCAGCACCACGACCACGGTCACGCCCAGGTGGTGCACCTGCAGGTGGGTGAAGAACAGCGACAGGAAGGTCACGATCACGCCCACCGCCAGCCCGCGCAGCACGCCGCCCAGCACATAACCGACGAGAATCGTGTGCGGTGAGACCGGCGATACCATCAGCTCCTCGATAGAGCGCTGGAACTTGCTGCCGAAGAAGCTCGATACCACGTTGCCGTAGGAGTTGGTGATCACCGACATCATGATCAGCCCCGGCACGATGTACTCCATGTAGGTGAAGCCACCCATGTCGCCGATCTGCCGGCCAATCAGGTTACCGAAGATGACGAAATACAGGACCATGGTAATCGCCGGCGGCAGCAGGGTCTGCGGCCAGATACGCAGAAAGCGCCGCACTTCGCGGTAGACGATGGTGTTCAGGGCGACCCAGTTGGTGCGCATTTCCACACTCATACGGCCACCTTCGACAGGTTTTTTTCCACCAGGGACACGAACAGCTCCTCGAGTCGGTTGGTCTTGTTGCGCAGGCTCTGCACTTCGATGTTCTGCAGCGCCAGCTGGCCGAACAGCGCGGTGATGCCAATGTCCTTGTCCACCTGCACTTCCAGGGTGTGCGGGGTCAGCAGCCGGCACGGGTAGCCCTGCAGCACCGGTGCAGTGGTCAGGTCCTGCCTGATGTCGAGGACGAAGGTTTCGACATGCAGCTTGCCCAGCAACTGGCGCATGCTGGTGTTCTCGACGATGGTGCCGTGGTCGATGATGCCGATGTTACGGCACAGCTGCTCGGCCTCTTCCAGGTAGTGGGTGGTGAGGATGATGGTGATGCCCTTCTGGTTCAGCTCGGTAAGGAAGCTCCACATCGACCGGCGCAGCTCGATATCCACGCCAGCGGTTGGCTCGTCGAGAATCAGCAGGCGTGGCTCGTGGATCAAAGCACGGGCAATCATCAGGCGGCGCTTCATGCCGCCGGACAGCGAGCGCGACTGCACGTCACGCTTGTCCCACAGGCCGAGCTGGGTCAGGTACTGCTCGGCACGCTCCTTGGCCACCTTGGGCGGGATGCCGTAATAACCGGCCTGGGTCACGACGATGTCGAAGGTTTTCTCGAACTGGTTGAAGTTGAACTCCTGCGGTACCACGCCCAGACAGCGCTTGAGTGCCGACGGCTCGCGATCCAGATCGTGGCCGAACACGTTGACCGTGCCGCTGGTCTTGTTCACCAGGGTAGAGAGGATGCCGATGGTGGTGGACTTGCCCGCGCCGTTGGGGCCGAGCAAGGCGAAGAAGTCGCCTTCGGCAACATCCAGATCGATGCCCTTGAGGGCCTGGAAGCCGTTGCCGTAGGTCTTGGTCAGCTGTCGGATGGACAGGGCGGAACTCATAGCGGGTCACTTACCGAGAAAAAGGTGCAGGACACGCCAGGTAAAGGCACTGGCGCAGTGAGTGCGGCCAATGGTGCTTGGCCTGGCCGCACAAGTACAGTCATGTGTATTGATAATGACTATCGAAGTAGCCGTGGTGTTCGATCAGGTCAGCGCGGTCATTACCGCTGCCTGGTACGCAGGGCGGGCCTTGAGGCGCTCGTACCAGGCCTCCAGGTGCCGCATGGCCGGGCGCTCGATGGGCATTTCGAACCAGGCATAGATGAAACTACCCAGTGGGATGTCACCCATGCCGATCTGGTCACCGGAAAGGTACGGTTGTTTGGCCAGGGCTTCGTCGGCAATGGCCAGCAGTTGGGCGCATTGCTTGTGCGCGGCGTTGATCGCCACCCAGTCGCGCTGGTCCTCCGGGGTGCGCAACAGGCCCCAGAACAGTGGGCGGAACGGCGTGGCAAAGGACGAGGTGGTCCAGTCCATCCACTTGTCCGCCACGGCGCGCTGACGCGGGTCGCTCAGGTACCAGCCCTGCTCCGCGCCGTACTCGGCGCACAGGTAGCGGACGATGGTGTTGGATTCCCACAGGGTCAGGTCGCCGTCTTCCAGCATCGGCACCAGGCCATTGGGGTTGCGCGCGCGGTAGTGCGGCTCGTTGACCACGCCGAAGGCGCCGCCGGCGTCGATCGACTCGAAGTCCAGGCCCAGTTCATGGGCGATCCACAGTGCCTTGCGCACATTGCTCGAATTCTTGCGGCCCCAGATCTTCAGCATGACAACGTCCTTATAGATTCGAAGATACACAGTCTACTGCAAAACCGCATGCGCCGATGATGGGATTCTCAGCGTTCAACAACCGCGTGACGCTATATAGCCATCGCACTAAAAACTAACATTTTTGCCAGTTTTTTTTCGAAATGCCCTGCGTTACTTTCACTTCTGGCCCACGCAGAGGTTCTGAAAAATGAAAGACAAAGCCGGTGAAATCCCCAAAGCTTTAGCGTTTTCCGGATACAGCCATCTGGACACCGTGCATCGTCGATGGGCTGCTTATTACAACAACCAAGCACTCAGCACCCGAAACAATGAAATCATCACCTCCAAGCGAGACCTGATTACCGGTAAAAGCTGGGAGAGAAGCACACTCCAACTAGGCCCAACCAAGCATTTCTATGATACCTATTTCAGAACAGCCGAGATTAGTCGACGCGTTGTCGCGGATAGACGAGTCATCACTAAAAGAGATCAAGGCATGCGCGGCAGCATTATCAGCGAAATACTTGACTACGGCCCGGGAGATGACAGAACACTATCACTTAAAATCGATTTGGACGGAAGCTACCTGACCCTAGATACCAAGGCACCTAACGAACTGAGGTGGCACTGGAACAAAACGCCCAGATTTACATGGAATGGCAAGGCTGAGGACAGAGCCATTCTCGAAGGTCATTTCACCAAACAAAAATACCTTCTACTTGACCGGATACTGGTAGGACAACGCCATTTCAATCTGTGGATCTATTTGGACTTCTCGATCGACGGCGACCTACTTTGGCAGGCCTACTCAGAACCGCAAAAAAAATTCAACAGCACATTCACCCCCGCCCCTCTACCCCCCTCTACAGACGGGCATCAAAACGAACTCGTTATTTCACTTTACGCCAGTCACTTCCCCATCATAAGTAACGGCACCCCCCCCATCGACATAGCACTCTTCCCTGGCATACTTTCCTCCCCCACAGGCTGGCTGTACATCATCGGCAGTCCGATCGGCAGTGACTCATTCTTCTGCCTCTTCCGCAACGCCGATTCGTCCATTGCAGCCGACAACAACGCTACGGAACTCTCGACAGCGATCCACCCGCTACCGCTGGCCACGATCATCTCCTCGACCGCAGGGCCACAGAAGCTGATAGCCTCCCCATCAACGGCCAATCCCACGTGGTCCCTTACCGGAAAACCTGCAGGATCGCTAACGTTCATTAACGGCGCACAATACTACCAGCCACCAGGCTCGCTCAGCCCCGATGCTGTACCCAACCCCGATTGCAAGACCCTGATCCCCGCCATGCTCAAGAGCAGTACGCGGCAAATACTCCTGCCGGCGGTGGCCGATATTCTCAAGGCAACCGCCAGTATCGGTGAAGCCCACGCCACCTGGGTATCGGAATACTTCGCTCAAACGCACTATTTCAAGGCCGCGAAACAACTAGGCAAACTGCAACTGTCGATGTATTACACCTCGATGACAGGCAACGAAGTGACCGTGCCATTAAAAAACATCACCTGGCATGTTCTGGCAGGCAACGGCAAGGTCAACAGCCAAGGGGTATTCACGCCTGACAGCGAGGCGCCGTCACCCTGCACGGTGATATTGGCCGTGGATGTTGACGAGACCGAGGCGGATCAAAGCTGGTACTGGGCCATGACCATCATTCCACACCCGTTCCTCGAGGTAGACGCCATGCTCGAGCTTTTCAGCGACTAGCAACTGCCTCTCCCAAGCATCACGGCACACGAACTCCGCCAACCATACTCTGTCACTGTTCTGAGCAGGCCTTTGCAGCCAGGCTGTCTACGCTTGTTGCATCGGCTTGAAGCCCACGGTCACGGAGAAAAGACTATGTTGCTGTTATGGTTGGCGGTCATGGTACTAGGCGCAGCCTATCTCACCCACCGGCGCTTGCCGCCCTTGCAGATACTCGGCGCGGTGGCAATCTATGTGCTGCTGATGGGCCTGTTCGGCAATGCACCCGGCTGGCTGTTGGCGGTATTGTGGCTGGCGCTGGCACTCAAAGCCGCTTTGCTCATGCTGCCGCAGTGGCGCCGCCAGGTGCTCACACGCCCTGTTTTCAACTGGTTCCGGCGCACGCTACCGCCCATGTCGCAGACCGAACGCGAGGCCATCGACGCCGGAACCGTGTGGTGGGATGGTGAACTGTTCAGTGGCCGCCCCAACTGGCAAAACTTGCTCGACTACCCGTCACCCACGCTGACAGAAGAGGAGCAGGCGTTCATCGACGGCCCCACCGAACAGCTCTGCGCCATGGTCAGCGACTGGCAGATCGGCCAGGATCTGGACCTGCCGCCCGCGGCTTGGGCCCATATCAAGTCCCAAGGCTTCTTCGCCCTGATCATTCCCAAGGAATATGGCGGCAAAGGCTTCTCGGCCTATGCCCATTCCCAGGTCGCGATGAAGCTCGCCACCCGTAGCGGCGACCTGGCCTCTACCGTGATGGTGCCCAACTCCCTGGGGCCTGCCGAACTGCTGCTGCACTACGGCACCGAAGAACAGCGAAACCACTATCTGCCGCGCTTGGCCCGGGGCGAAGAAATTCCCTGCTTTGCCCTCACCGGCCCAATGGCCGGTTCCGACGCGGGCGCCATGCCAGATACCGGCGTAATCTGCCAAGGGCAGTGGCAAGGTGAAACCGTGATCGGCCTGCGCCTGAACTGGGAGAAGCGCTACATCACCCTGGGGCCCGTCGCCACCCTGCTGGGGCTCGCATTCAAGGCCTACGACCCGGACCACCTGCTGGGTGACCGCGTGGAGCTGGGTATCAGCCTGGCATTGATCCCTACCGATACACCGGGCGTGGAAATCGGCAAACGCCACCTGCCCCTCGGTGCCGCATTCATGAATGGCCCCAATAGCGGCAAGGATGTCTTCGTACCGCTGGACTTTCTCATCGGCGGCAAGGACATGCTCGGCAAGGGCTGGATGATGCTGATGAACTGCTTGTCGGTCGGCCGTTCGATCTCGCTGCCGGCCGTTGGCACCGGCGCGGCCAAGTACACCAGCCTGGTGACGGGGCAATATGCCCGCATCCGCGAACAGTTCAACGTACCGCTGGCCGCGTTCGAGGGCATCCAGGAGTCCCTGGCGCGCATCGGCGGCAACGCCTGGCTGATGGACAGCGCACGCTTGCTGACAACCAAAGCCGTGGATCTGGGTGAAAAACCCTCGGTGCTGTCGGCCATCCTCAAGTACCACCTCACCGAACGCGGCCGCGAATGCATCCGCCACGCCATGGACGTGCATGGTGGCAAGGGCATCATCATGGGGCCCAACAACTACCTGGGGCGAAACTGGCAGGGCGCGCCGATTTTCATCACGGTCGAGGGCGCCAACATTCTCTCGCGCAACTTGATGATCTTCGGCCAGGGCGCCATTCGTTGCCACCCGTTCGTACTCCAGGAAATGGCGCTTGCCGGGCGTGAGGACCACGACCAGGCACTCGGCGAATTCGATGACCTGTTGCTGAAGCACATGCTGTTCGCGGTCGGCAATGCCGCCAGCACACTGGTGCTTGGCCTGGGGCTGGGCGCGCTGGAAAAGGCCCCTGGCGACAGGTTGAGCCAAGGCTACTTCCGCGCACTGAATCGCCAGGCTGCCGCCTTCGCCCTGCTGGCCGACCTGTCGATGATGTTGCTGGGCGGGGCGTTGAAGCGCCGCGAGCGATTGAGTGCCCGCTTGGGCGACGTATTGAGCTACCTCTACCTGTCATCTGCTGCACTCAAGCGCTACCACGACCTGGGCTCGCCAGAGTACATGCAGCCGTTGCTGCGCTGGGCGCTGGAGGAGAGCCTGGGCCAGGCGGAAAGTGCCTTGGACCGTTTGCTCGACAACTTCCCCAACCGCTTCGTCGGCTGCGCCTTGCGCGTGCTGGTATTCCCGTTTGGGCGCCGCCACACCGGGCCGAGCGACGAACTGGATGCCGAAGTGGCCGAGTTGCTGGGGCGCCGCAAGGGCGACCCTGCCCTGGAGCAGCTGTTGGCCGGCTGCTTCCGGCCCGAGGCCGACGGTGATGCGGTGGCTGCGTTGCAGCGTGCATGCGATGCGCTGGACGACACCGCCCCCTTGCACAAACGTTTGGCCCAGGCGCTCAAGGAGGGCGTGGTGCAGCCAGCGCCGGGGCAGTGCCCGATCGATGCCGCTGTGCAAGCGGGTGTCCTTCAACAGCAAGAAGGCCAGCAGCTGCAGGCCGCCGAGCAAGCGCGCCGGGCGGTGATCGCAGTGGATGCCTTCGACAAGCAATACTTGCAGCCCATACCGGGCCAGGTACGCTGACCAGGTTTCAAACAGGGCCGCCAAGCGGCCCTGCCAGGCTTTCACCTGGCCACAAGCCACGTATACTTCGCGCCCGTTTCAACATTTCGAGGACCTCACCATGGCCACCCCTAACCTGGACTATCACCTGCAACTCCTTCAGCACCTGCGCACCATTCTGGTAGCGCTGGGTGAAGCCGACCAGGTACCAGAGGAAAGCCACGCCCTGTTCCTCGAACGTTTCGACGAACTGCTCACCTTGCTGCCTCAGGACCCGCTGGAAAGCCAATACCTTGGCCAGGATCTGATCTGCCAGGTCATTCAGCGCTACCCGCAAATTGCCCATCTGGTACCCCGTGACCTGCTGTGGTTCTTCGGCGGCGACTGCCTGCATTTCATGCCGGACGAGGAGCTGGCGCTTTATCAGAGCCTGGAAGAGCGTCGCCATGAAGCCGAGCAACGCGGTGAGCCCTTTGACTGGCACCAGCAAAAGCAACTCCTCAGCCAGGCAGGTCAGCCCACCGATGACTGAAACCTGTGGCGACTCACAGGCAAACGAATGATCCACCACACATGCTGATTTAACTTACATACCCGCCGCCTCCGCCCTCCTAAGCTCCCCGTCCCGGCTGGTTTCACAAGACCAGCCGGTATCGACAGATCCGGCCTGACGCCTGTCTGATGTCAGGCCTTCCTATAGAGAACGGGGATAACAGTCATGCAAAAGTTATTGGTAACCGCGGCCCTGGCCTTGGGCCTGAGCAGCACGGCATTCGCCAACACGGGCAACATTCAATTCAAAGGGGCGATCACCAGTGGCACCTGCTCGATCGAAATCATCGACCCGGTAACCGGGGGCAAAATGGATAACGTCCGAATGGGCAATGTCGCCAGCGGACGCTTCAACACAATTGGCGACGAAGGCAACTCTCACCCTTTTGCCATGCGTGTCACTCCCGGCACTGGATGTGATACCACCACCAACCAGGGCTATGTAACGTTCAAAGACAAATACGGCGCTGTAGGCGCTGCCGGCGAGCTGCACGCACTGGTCGCTGGCGGGGCAACCAACCTGGGCCTGGCCATCAAGGACAATACCGGAACCCTGATTGCCAATGGTAGCGAGTCCAAAGCCTACGACCTGGACGACAGCGCCCCGACCGACATGCTGTTCTACGCGGCCTACCGCGCCTTCGGCATCCCTGTCACGGCAGGCGACGCGAACACGGACATCGGCTTCGTCTTTGATCTCAAGTAACACCGTTCCAGGCCGCACGATGTGCGCCTGGATCCACCCGCTACACATGGGCCTTCACATGAAATCCATCCAACCCTCCCTCGGCTTGCGACAAGCCATGCTCGGCCTTTGTCTGGCCGTTTGCCTACCTGCCGCCGAGGCAGCCCTGACCATCAGTAATACACGCGTGGTCCATGCCAGCGACGCGCGCAGTTCTTCGGTCGTGGTCGCCAACCCGAGCACCAAGGTTTTCGCCGCCCAGACCTGGGTCAATACCCACGAGGACAATACCGACACCGCCGTCCCCCTGATTGCTACCCCCAGCCTGTTCCGTCTGGACCCTGGTATGGAGCAACTTGTGCAGATTCAGAACTTGCCGAACGACCTGCCAACCGACAGGGAATCCCTGTTCTATTTCAACCTGCAAGAGATTCCACAAGTACAAGACCGCAGCGAAAACGTGCTGAACATCGCGATGCGCACGCGCATCAAGGTGTTCCATCGCCCAAGCCAGCTAAAGGGGCGCCCTGAAGACCATGTCAAGCACCTGCAGTGGTCGATACGCAAGATTGAAGGCGTGCGCCACCTGGTGGTGAACAATCCTTCCCCCTACCACTACACTTTCAGCCGCCTGGAGTTGAGCGATGGCAAGCAGACCGAGAAAGTGCGCAGCATGGCCATGGCTGTGCCATTCGGCGAGCAAACCTACCGTCTGAGCAACACCGCCTTGCGAGCAAAGTTGCAACTCACGTTTTCCACGATCAACGATTATGGTGTCGCAAGCGCTGCCACCACTGCAGTGCTACAACTCGACGAATGAAATCAAGGCAACACTTCCAGATCTTGCGAGCCCAGGTTCGGTGCAGAGGGCCACGTGTGGCCCCCATCGAAGCTGACCGTTGCAAACAGCTGCAGCCTGGATCCCAGCTTGAGCGTCTGCAGCCAGCTCTTGGGCACGACCAACGTATCATCACCGCCAATCAGTCGATCCCTGATTTCATTCTCATTCACCTGGTGGGGTCCCACCTCAAATGTCACCGGCTTGGTTGGGTCAATGCCTTTGAGGTCAATCCTGAGCACATGATCCGTGCTTACATAGGCCCATGTACCGATGCGAAGGTGCGCCTCATCGGTAATAACATCGCTTAATTTCAAGTAGCCCACCTCCGCTTCGTTGATCTGCGGAATCGGGTAGTAGGGAGCAAAGGCCAACACCCTCACCTGTCGATGCGGAGTGACCGACTCAACTACCTGACCATCGAAGGTGGTGACCTGATAATAAAAGGGCAACGTTTTGCCAGATTGCATGGCGAGCTTGTCCCGGGGGATCAGGAACTGCCCCTTGACCTCTGACTCTTCCAGGGTCAACGAGCCCAACTCACCGGGTTCCCCCCATTGCAGCACCAGCGTGTCTTGCGGATAGACCTCCGCCTCCTCAGGCAGTACTCCAAACAGGTCGCCAGTCAAGGCTTTCAGATCAAGCGTGAGCGTAGCTCCCGTGCCGCTTGCTTTCGGTAGCTCCGGCCACGGTAACTGCCGAGGAACAATTTCTGCAGCGACATCAAGATCGACGATACGCGCACGGGGGCTCTGGTTGCCCGCACGGTCCTTGATACGGTAATACGCATAGCGCACACCATCCTCGCGGTCACGAATCATCTGGCCGTCGAACACCAGTTTCACTGGTTGGCCGATATCTGCCAGGTTCAGGGTGCGCTCGCCCGCGTACTCCTCATCGTTCAGCTTACGGTTCCAGAAGTAAGTGATCGTGTCACCCACCGCAAGTACCTTGTAATCAGGCACCAGGGCCTCCAACTTATCGCCGTTGAGTGCCAGGTATTGGGCTGTCACGCCGTTGTTCAAGACCTCGTCCGGAAACACCAACATGCCTTCATCCCCGCCGAGTGCAGGCGGCTCGCGGTCGATTGTCAGCTGTAAAACCTTCGATCGGCCGGTTTCCCCATTGTAGATCTGAACCTCGTAATGAAGCGTTGGTCTGCCGTGCAACAAGTACTCGGTTCCCACTTCAATGATCAAATCCGCAGGCAACACTTTCGATGTGAAGGTTCTCGCTGTGTGTACAACGCCATTCCAGTAAAAGGTGAGGGTTTCAGGATCGTCCTCACTGGGAAGCGAAATTGGCCACATGGGTATCTCTACACGTAACGGACCTACCAGAGCGTCAACGGGAAGCAGGTTAGGCTGCCCGTCGGCAATGTCTTCCAGCATCGCCTCCACTATTGGTGGTGCAAGGTCTTCACTGCGCCGCTCAACCAGACGGCGCCCGAAGAGGCGATCTACCCACGCTTGGAACCGGACCCAAAACCGACGAACACTCTTCATGACGCCTTCTCCAACGGTAGATCAGTAGCCAAGGCGAGCACTTACCAGCTGTAGTGCACGCCCAGGTTAACCCCCCAGGGCTGCTCGAGCTTGTCGCCATTGCTGTAATCGAAATCAGCATGCACCTGCCAACGCTCCATCAGCGAAACGGCAACCCCCACACCTAGCTCCCCACGAGAGCCGGAAAGGTCGTTGTCGAAACGATGCTGGTTGACCTTGACCTGGTTGTTGGTGACGAACTCATGCACATACGCCATACGTACATAGGGCTGGGCCACACGCCCCTCGCCCAGATCGAAATTGCGCCCCACGGTGGCACCCGCCTTGCCCAAGAGGGATTGGGTATCATCGTTGCTGGCCTTCAGGCCGTTCTTCATTCGATAACTGTCGCCCTGGATATTGACCGCAGACCATTGGGTGAAAGGCTCGACGAAATAACCAGATTCCAGGGGAATGTGACGGCCGAACTCCAACGAAGCACCTACACCCACGTTGTCGTAGCTGCCCTTGGTCCGCGTACCATCACTCAGATTGACCTTGGCATCGTTGTCGAAACGGTTGAGTTTCACCACACCGTCGAAGTAATAACCGCTAGCTGCATCCAACCAGGTCGCATAAAGGCCGAGGTAGTAGCTTTTCACCTCGCCAGAGGCGCCCCTCGCAACGTTGAGGTCCGACGTGCTATAGCCTGCCAAAGCCCCTGCCAACCACTGCCCATCCCCCCACGGCAAGGGCGCATCCGCCCCCAGCGAAACACCCTGCTGGTTTTGCGTATAGGCCACACCCGAAGATTCGGATACGTTGTATTTGTTGCCGTAGCTGCGCATCCAGGCGCCAGACTTACGCTCATCCAGCCGCAATTCGCCCATGCGGCTACGCAGCGAACTCAGCTCGCCGTACCAAACGGTCGGGGCGGTGCCGAACAGAGCCAGCGCAGCGCCGGTGCTTGGGCTGATGATCTTGCGCGACCCATCCAGGTACCAGTCATTACCGCGCTGTTGCAGCTCGTAGGAAAATGCACCGAGGTCAACCGGGCCATTGACCAGCGAAAACTGCGCATCACCCGCATCGGCATGCACGATATGCAACGAGTTTTCACTTGCCGGCTCGTTACCGCTACTTCCTACCAACAAACCGTGACTGCCGGTGGCGGTACCGATCTTCAGGAAGTCGGTTTCTCCCGTGGCAAAATCAGCATCCATGATGAACGTGCCATTGCCACTCAGCGTGCCCAGTTCCAGGGTCAGGAACTGCCGCGGCTCGCCCAGGCTGACCAAGCCGCCATTCATGGCCAGGCTGCCCACCTGACTGTCTTCGACCATGTTCCAGCGCCCTTGGTTGTTGAGGGTAAGCCCGGCAACGTTCTCCAGCCGACCGGTCAGGCTTGCCTGGTTATCCAAAGTCAGATTGGCGGTAGAGCCTGCTTCGGCGCGCACATCACCTTGCAAGTGGCTACCCTCGACGCGCATGTCTGCCCGTGAGCTGCCAACCACTTCCAGCAAGTTACCGTTGCCTCCCACCAAGCTGGACCCAGGTCCCACGACAATGTCGGCCGAGGCACCTGGCAGCTCTGCACGACCGACAAGAATCGCCGGGCCTTGCTGGCCCTCGACGCGCGTACCTTGCAGGTTGATGCTGGCGGCGCCCGTAGACGTCGAGCCATTCACCCGCAGCCCTGCACCGGTACCGGTGATCGTGCTGTCCTGCGCATTGAGCGTACCGCCTTTGAACATATCCACCGCAGGGCGGTTTTCGCCGGTAGCGACCAGCGTGCTGCGGGTGACATTCAACGTAGAGTCCTGGCTGATATAGGCGGCGCCAAGTTTGCCCTGTACATGGCTATCAGCAACGGTTGCATTCGCACCGTTGCCTTTGCCATCGTGGTTGAGCCGAACACCGTAGGAGTCGGCGATGATGGTGGCGCCGTTACTGATGGCGGCGCTGCTGCTGGCCGCCAGGTCAACCCCGTTGCGCACTCTGCCTGAGTTCACGGTGCCGCCATTCATGTTGAAGGTGGTACCGGAGCGCAGGAGGACAAAGCCCATGTCCGCTCCAATGGCATTCAAGGTGGCGCCGGGCTTCAGTTCATAGTCATCGGGCGGGGTACCCGAACCAATGGTGCGCTGCCCTTCCACCTGGGTAAGCGCCTGGGCATGGGTAGCGATTGCCAGCGTCAACGGCGCCAGCAAAGCCCAGGCCATGACAGTTTGGAGCCGGACGTTGTTATCAAGGATGCAAAAAGGCATGGGGCAATTACCTCAATCTGGCGGCCACTGTGTCGCAGTGGCCGCTCATGGCGAATGAAGTGCGCGAAATTACGCCTCTATTTCCGATATTGATGTAGGAATAGTCTGATTGCGCATAGCTACCCTTACGCAGAGTGCACCTACGGTAAGTCGCAAGGATCCTGGGTGCCATGCATTGCAAACTTCGCCATGCCCTCGTCCGAAATGACCGGAACCCGCTTCCCCGAAGCCGTCAAGACCGACTCGAATTCGTAGCGCACAAAGCCCCGGCCGCTATGGTCTTTGCTGTCGAATTCGTAGATGGGCAGGACGTAGTCTTCATAGGGGATTCGCCAGGTGAAACCTTTGACAGGGTAATCCTCACCCAACTCGATCGGTTCATCCCAGGCGATAACCTCCTCGTCACCCGAAGTACTGTGCAATGCCCACCAGTACAAATGCACCGTATCACCGTCCACCAATCCATACTGGCTCAGGTCTTTCACGGTGACGAGGATAGCGGGAGGGATCGCAGGATCACCGGGAATATCCAACGCACTACACGTCATCCAGCCGCCTCCATTGACGCCCACGAATTCAGGGGCATCGGGATGGATGACAACCGCATTGACCACAACATCCTGACTCTTTGAGATCCCCTTGTTGGGTACTGAGGTGCGGCTGATCTCATAATGAACCGGCACAGTAGTATTACCGGTTCGACTGATATACTCCCAGAGAATCACGATCGTCCTTTCATCACCGGCTGCGTCGGTGGCGAGGACCGTATAATCGGCGCCCACGATATACTCGCCACCCCAGAAGAACTGCATCACATCATCTTCCATTAGCCCTTCATAGAGTTCGAAGCGCAACTCTGCGTCCAACAGATCATGTTCCGGGCCCAGGACGTTAGGTGTTGTCGAGTGTTGACCAAATACATCGGGTAATGGTAAACGCGGGTTCACAGGATCAGGCCATTCTGGGTCCGGATCAGTCCCTGGGTCACCAGGCCCGATCATTTCAAAGTTCACATCCACGCTGGTTGCGGCATCACCTTGAATCTCGATACCGCGCCGCACCTGGTAACTGACGTTGACCGGTTTTGTGCCTGCTTCCGGCTTACCGTATTGTTCGCGGACAACGGCTGGATCGACCGAAACGGGAATCGGGAAGCCTTCAAGACCAATGGGTCTCCACCCCAGATCCTGATTCCCCCAACGTGGGTTGAATTCATCGGTAGGTTTCGCGTTTTTGATTTCGGGAATCTCGATGATGATACCCGCCATCACGTCTTCACGGTCGACCAGACCGTCCTTGGCCAATGGCACCTCCGGAGGCTGCAAGGCGGTAGGCAAGGCACCGAGTGTTATCGATACCTTTCTCAGCAGGGAAAGCACACCCTTGTTCCCTGCCTTGTCGATCAACAGGTATACCACCCAGGCCGTTCCATCGCCGAGCGCCTCTAGAGTTGCCTTACGCACTGGGAGCTTTTGGTCCGCTTGGGTCACTGGCGCATCACCTTCCGGCGGCAGGGTCGGTACACCTTCCGGGATTTCCTTGCTGATCCACCAATACGCATGATCACCCTCTGCCCTATCGGAAGACTCTGGCAGCGTCAGCTCAATGCTACCCACGTTGACGTCAGTGATGACCGGGAGAGGTGGCACTTCTTTAGGTGGCAGCCCATTGTTCGGCCCCATGCGGTCAAAACGCAGCGTCAGGGTATCGGACGGCGGCTGGAGTTCCCCGTAATAGAGTAGGACTTCATAAAAAAACAAATGATCGCCATCAGCCAGGTAACTTTGAGCATGTTTATCCAGCCTGATGGAAACCGGGAATTTATCTGCATCACCCGCCGCATATTGCTCGCTAAAAATTTCTTCTTTAAGCCCCGAACTGCCGTTCTGATGGTAAACATACAGTGTATCGAAATCACCATCGGGCGGCCCCAGGTTCCACTTATCGATTTCAATAAACAAATCTTTCGCTGGGTCCTTCAAAATTTCTGCCCAGACCGTTCCATCACGCCCGTCTGCCAATACGCTCGGGTTCACTCGCGGTGCCGGATCAACCAGCGTGCAGGCGTCGCGCTGCATTCGGTCTCGCTTCTGCTTCCGACAATCACGGCGATTCAGTTCCGCATCACTGTATATTCTACCCAGTCGACTCATGGTATTGCTCCGATGGTGAGAGT
>Ga0247818_10000319_pt1 | contig 29474 bp, 43 predicted proteins | sample 13C_Glucose_Day1_FD_192424 | JGI IMG/M metagenome (GOLD analysis project Ga0247818, IMG submission 192424) | Soil microbial communities from agricultural site in Penn Yan, New York, United States - 13C_Glucose_Day1 | ecosystem: Environmental > Terrestrial > Soil > Agricultural land | place... | reverse complement strand
CGGAGCGTCGTAAGCCTATGTGTACTGGCGCAATCAGTGACTTCACAACTTTTGAAGAGGCTCGCGGCTGGAACGCCTGCCTCGACAAGATCAAGGAGCTGAATCAATGAGCGCATACGCAGAAATAATGCAGGCCGCACGGTTCACGACCGAGCAGAACAATATGATCTTGGCCGGGAATCTCTCGACTCCGGAACTCGCGAGGATCTGCGGGCGGGGAGTTCGGGCTATTCAGCGGCAGCGGGCGCTACTGAAACGCATTCAACGGGAGGAACGGAGATGAAAAACATCGATCTAGACGCGCTAAACGCAGATGTCCAGATGGCGCAGCAAACCGGGCGGAAGTTCTGTTCGGTGGCGGTGGGCGAGCTCACGTCGCTCCTGATGCGCGCCGCAGAGCTCAAGAAGATACAGGGGATGGCACCAATCAGGATCGGGTTCTGCTATCCGGATGATGTGCACAAGATGCTCCAGGGAGAGCTGCACCAAGTCGGGCTGCGGCGCAAGAAGGGGCCTAGGTACAACATTGAGGTTCTCGTCCAGTCGCTCCCAGATGGGCAGCGCAGGGCCGAGCGGCCAAGAACAAATGAGTTGCCTGAAGGGGCGACGTGAACTACAGTTCGATTCGTGGAAGCCGTGGAACGCTGAAGCAAAGTTAGACCAGATGCCGGGGATGAAACCCATGAAGTAAGCACCGTTCTCCTGATGATCAAGCCTCCCCGGCACTGGTCGATCTGAAAGGAGAGTTCCACCGGTGCTTAGCTTGATGGGTTTTTTGTTGGGCGAAAGAAATGTATCCAACTAAAGAACAGATTCAATCTGAATTTTATTTCGACCTTTTCTATGGAGTGTTCATCCCGATAAAAGAGGGCGGAACGGCCCCGAGGATTAATGCTGATGGATATCTCGTAATCCAAGTTCGCGGCCGGCCATATCTTGCGCATCGATGCGCATGGGTCATCATTAACGGGAGTGAAGTGGTCGGGCCGATCGACCATAAAAACGGAATCCGGTCAGACAATCTGCCCTGCAATCTGAGGCCAGCGTCCCCATCTCAGAACGCGATGAATAGAAAAACAAATTCAAGGAATAGCTCTGGATATAAAGGGGTTTCTTGGGAGCGTAGAGAGGGCCGATGGAAGGCAGAGATCCGAAAGGGGAAGAAACGAATTTTCAGGAAGTTCTTCGACAGAATCGAGGACGCTGCATCGGCAATCAAGGATGCGCGAACAAAGCTACACGGCGAATTCGCTAGACACGAATGAGGACAGACCAGATGAACGACGACCAGAAGACTCACTTCAAGAAGGCCTTCAACAGCCCATACCTGAGCAGCGCCGACATTGTCGGGCCTACCACGCTGACCATCGCCCGGGTGACGCTGGAGGCGGACAAGACCAAGAAAAGTAAGGATTTATTTAACACCGCCTACTTCGCCGAACGCGAGATCCGCCCCGGCGAAAAGCTGAAGCCGATGATCCTGAACGTGACGAACAGCAAGACGCTGAAGTCTCTGACCAACTCGCCGTTTATCGAAGATTGGCAGGGCGTGAAGGTGACGATCTACGTTGACTCGAATGTGAAGTTCGGTCGTGAGGTGATGGAAGGTTTGCGGATCAGCCCCAAGGCGCCGGTAGTCGCATATCTCACGCCGGACAACACCAAGGCATGGGGAAACGCAAAGACCGCCTACATGCGCGATGGAAGCCTCGACGCGGTTAAGGCTCGGGTCAGCATCTCGCCAGAGCACGAAGCTCAACTGATCGAGGAATGCGCCAATGATGTGGCATGACGTCGAGCAAAACTCTGATGCGTGGACTGCGCTGCGTTGCGGACGGGCGACCGCTTCTAACTTCGCCTGCTTCATGGCTAACGACGGCAAGGCGTTTGGCGATCCAGCCAAGCGCTACGCCTTGCAGATTGCACTGGAGCGAATCACTGGCCGGAAGGCTGAGTACAGCTTCAAAAACGACGATATGGATCGCGGCCACGAGCAGGAGCCAATCGCCCGGATGATGTACGAAGACGATAACTTCGTCACCGTGACCAATGGCGGGTTCTTCGACTGCGGCGAGTACGGGGACAGTCCAGACGGGTGTGTTGGGGATGATGGCCTGATCGAGATCAAGTCCGTGATCGCCTCGACGCATTACGCAACCTTGCAGCGCGGCTCATTCGATCCGTCCTATCGCTGGCAGCTGGCCGGACATCTGGATTGCTCAGATCGCCAGTGGGTCGACTTCGTTAGCTACTGCTCTGACTTCCCTGAAGACCGCCAGCTCATCGTCTACCGAGTTACGCGTGACAGCATGGCCGACGAGATCAATCGCCTTCAGGCTCGCCGCAAGGAGTTCCTAGCGCTGGTTGAGTCGACCATGAAGAGTATCGGCTGATGGAGTTCAAACTCATCACAGAGTCCGACCGCGCGGGCTTTCTCGGCGTCGTGGCCGGGCTCGACCTGACAAAGCCCAAGACTGTGACGATCAAGGAGAAGGATCGCAGCGGGGATCAGAACCGGGCTTTGCACGCGATGCTGGCGGACATCTCTCGGCAGGTTGAGCACTACGGTAAGAAGTTCGATGTCGAGACCTGGAAACGCCTGTGTACGGCTGCGTGGCTTCGAGAGGAGGGAGAGCAGGCGCAGTTGATACCGGCGCTAGACGGCAACGGCTTCGATGTTGTGTTCGTGCATACAAGCAAGCTGACGATTGCGCAATGTGCCGGCCTAATCACTTGGGTCGAAGCTTATGGTGCACAGGCCGGAGTCCGCTGGACTCAACCAGATAGGTGGGGCGGACGTTATTAACCCAAGCCCGGCGATGCTGGGCTTTTTATTGCTTGACGATACCAATTTACGCAGCTACATTCGCACCTACACGAAACGAGGATGCAGAATGAGAAAGACCAGAAAGACGCGCCAGATCCGGATGGATGATGAGGAGTGGGAGGCCTTCAAAACCCTGCTCGGGGCTGAGTGGCTGCGCTCAAAGATCGCATCAGCCATTCAGCACAAGAACCGCAAGCCAACCGCGACCAACACCGAGGAATAGACCATGGGACATAAAGTTTTGACACGTCTGCCGGATATCGGCGAGATGTTTGAGTGCCTGCTTAAGCAAGAAAGCTTCATGCCTGCGGCCCTGTCTCAGTGGCGACCGGGCGACAAGCTTGAGGTGATCGCTCACGTCAATATGCAGGGATCGATCAATGCCGTTTTCTGGAATCATCGCGACATGACGGCTAGCACTCTTCGCGATGATCTGTACCGCCCCATCCGCACTCCCGAGCAGATCGCCGCCGAGCAGCGCGAGAAGGTCGTTCAGGAGATGGTTAACGATTGCCCTTATCCCGGCAGCGCGACGACAGCCATTGACTGCCTTGCTCTCTATAAGGCCGGTTACAGAAAGTTTGAAATAGTCCCCGAATAACCACCAGACCGAGGAAAGACCAATGAGTAAGCATACTGAAGGGCCGTGGAGCCGAGATAGTTACGGGAATGTCGTAGACCGGAAAGGCGAAGCGGTGATGTTCCGCAGTGTTGCCATTCTATGCAATGGCTCATACGACTCGGTTCATGAGGCTGAGGCAAACACCGATCTTCTAACCATCGCGCCGACGCTTCTAAAGGCGCTTGAAAAGCTTCTGGCCTTCGCGGAATTGGCCGAAGTGAAGATCGATGGCGAGTTCGGGATGGCGCGGACGCTTGAAGCTCTGTCTGCTCAAGGTGAGCTTCACGAATCAATCTACGCCGCCAGAGACGTAATCGCAGCCGCCAAGGGGGACCACAAATGACCCCTCGCACAGACTCCTACGGAAAACGCCAAGGCATCATGTTCGCCCGAGAATTCCTCGCCAACATGACCGGCAATATCACTCTTGCTCCTGCGATTGAAAGCCTGAAGCGGTGCATGGGCAACAAGCCTCCTGCGGTCGCAGAGGGGATCGAGGAAGTCATCAAGGCGCTGGAAGATGCGCGGGATCGGAGGTCGGCATGAGCAGGTATCAGTTAAGGCCTAAGATCGATATCGACTGGACCAAAGACAACCGCGAGATCGTCGAGCAGTGGGTAGAGGCATATTTCAACGAGCGCAAATTCTCGACTGAAGAGATATTCAGGGCTGAGATGTGGAAGATGGCAGCGGTTGCATCATGGGCATTGCTAGCTGGCTTGGTCATGATTTCTCTGGCGATCCACTTATGACCGCCCTCCGCCGAACCACAACCATTCGCGGCTTTCCGATGAGGCCGCTTGAGCTCAACGCCATTTGCGATGTATGCGGTGCACACCGAGCAAAGGGCAGCCATCAATCTTGCAGCAAGATCCGCCAGGCGCGGATGAGGGATAAAGCATGAAGAAGCCGCCAGAAGCTTTGCTGAAGCTGATCGACCTTGGCGCCATCCGAGGGATCATCATCGAATACCGGCAGACAGGGAATGATACCGCCGAAACATTCTGCGAGATTCTTGGATCTGGCACGAACAAGGTCGGCGGCCTGTGGCGAACCTATAAGCCATTCCTTGATGTAAAGGTCGAATGGGCTACGGTTGCGAGAGTCCACGCGACCTATATTAAAGATGCCGCGGAGTGGGAAAAATTCGAATCTGAGAACGCCAAGGAGCTGGCCGAGTACAACCGACTGAAACAAAAGTTCGAGGCATGAGCCATGATCAGACAATACCGCTTTCGCGAGTTAATGAGCCGACTGACCAGTGACCGCTGGTTCGTTCTCAAGGGCAATGGCGAGCGATACTTCTTCGCTCAGATCGTGGATTGAAAAAGGCCGGCATTGCGCCGGCCTCTCCTATTACGACTGAAGATCGCTAGGCGTCAGCTTTACCCTGCAATCCAGAAGGTTAAGCGCAGCGGCTGCATTATGGCGAATGCGGACACTCCAATAATTGCTTGGCGGGCCCTCCACTTCGAAACTTACGCGGATGCGGTCCGTGTCGGGGTTGATGCCACGTTGGCCGGTATCGCCATCCCACACAACACCAGAAGAGTCGACGATATCGATAGACACTGTCTTTGCGGCTCCGTCGGTCTGTAGCCATACGCTGACGGCGATAGTCATCTTGGAGCTGCCGTTAGGCATTACCAGGCGCGTAGGGTTGGCAATCGCAAAGGCCCCGAGGTTGTCCTGCTCAACGGTTGCGAATGAAACCAAGTTGACCGCAAATGCGTTGGCAAGTGACTGGGTTTGCTTGCGCACTCTGGTGCTGCGACCCTTGACAAGGAAAGGATACATACTATCAGGGATGATCGGGCGGTCAGGGTCGAACACATTGAGATCGTTGATGTCGTCTTGTATGTCGACCTTGAAGTACTCATACGCCTTACGGCTACTTGCCGCCTCGAATGCCGCCATATAGGCCGGGATGTTCAGGCTGGATAGGTTGGCAATCAGCGGCTTACCTACCGGCCCTGAGCAGTTGTGGACGACAAACCTGCTAGGAACATGCCCCTGAATACCCAGCACGCACGAGTCAGTACGTGAGTCCGGTCCGGCAAATAGCGTCGAGTCCTTGAAGATAACTTCAGTGGTGTTCCATGGGAACGAGGCGTTGTAGCCTCCAGCCTGCCATACAATGGACATTCCGCCATTCTCGCCACCGAAACGGGCATGGTCTGCCATAAAGCTGCCGTAGTTATCCACCCATCGCACGTTGTTGATCCGGTCCACGCCCTCTGTGCCGACATCTGGGATCAGGAATGTATCCTGAATCTTCAGCCTGGTCAGGGCGTTAGGATCAAGAGCGGTCACCCCCTTGTTGACGAATACGGCAGTAGATGGAGTCATGTTGTTCTTGTTCGGCTGAACCCAGCTGTTCTTGAGGGTCATGCTGTCGCAGGCATTGTTGATAGCCTGGCGGCAAGCCATGATCCGCGACTTGTAGATGTTGAACTCGGCGGACAAGTGGGTCCACACGCCGCCAGTGGCTCTGGTGTTGATAGCAAAGCCAGCGCTTAGGAAGTGTTCAACAAAGCGCAGATCGATCATTGTCGAGTTGATGTTGTCGTTGAACAGGTCCAGCTGGTTCAGGCCGCCGATCAGCACAAACCCTTCCATTTCCCACTGGTAGGCCAGAGCAGAAATGATGTTTAGCGCCGGGTTGGTTTGGGTAATGAACGCCATTTCACCTTCCCAGCGCAGGTACGCTGGCGGGTTAAGTGTTTGGCTGATTGAGTAGTCGCCGGCACGGGTGATGCAGCGCGGAGTGGTGCCGCTGTAGCTGGATTGCATGCCGCCAATGGTGATAAGCCGACTGGTTGTCTTGTTTGGGATATCGGCTAGCATATTCTGGAACTGGACGGTGTCATCAAGTCCTCCAGTCAGGTAGTCGCCAAGTTCGATTTCCTTTTGGACTTTCTTGTATACATCGCGTTGAGCGGTGTTCGTGCCGGTCTGCTTGAAGCCATTCAGCGCTGCACCTTGTGGCCCGCTCATGTCCTGTACGACTTTGGGGGTGCCGTAAGGGTCGATGTAGATCACGTTCTGAGCGAGGTTCATCGGACCTGTGCCTGCTGTGATCACCTCGCCGACATAGACCTCCATCGCGTTCTTGGTTACGGCGTCTTGCTGATCGACGGGGTCTTCCATGTTGACGATGCGGCGCGCCTCGGCCTGATAGTGCTCGCTGTCCAGCGGATGCCGAAGAGCGCGACTTTCTCCCTCGACCAACTGCTGGGCGATCATGGTCAGCTTGTCGAGTGCGCGCTCGTGAGACTCAGCCGGGAAGTCGTCGTTCGGCTGGTAGTCGGTCAGCTGAGTAACCGGAACTTCACGCAGGATCTGAAGCGTAGACAGGTTCGGCGGCGCGACGGTGAACGTCAGAGAGCCGCCGGCCTGATTCCCAGCCCCAGTCACCGTATAGTCAACATCCAGAACTTTCGGGATGACCACGCCGGTAGAACTCACCAGCGACACAGTGATGTGCGTCTTGTCTAGGAAGTAGTAAGGGATGGCGAAAAGGACTGTCACCCCATTCCCCACATAGGTGACGCTGCTTTGCTCGCTGCTAACGGTCATTGTCGTTCCTTACCGGGCGATTCCCAGTGGGTCAAGGTAGCTCTGAGAAGGACGGATCAGGAATTCCTGATTGTTCTGCTCGCGAATGGTTTGTTCGGTCCTGCGTAGCGAGCCAGGGTTTAGCGCCTCTTGGAAAGACCAGAGGACCAAGTGGTCTAGCATGATCCGGGTGTAGAACAGATTCAGGAACGGGGTGTTGTTGAACCCGAGCCGGAGGGCGGAAGACGCGGCATCGTCGCCGGCCCTTGCCTTGTTCCAGAGGTTGACCATGTCTGAAGCTGTCCCGATCACAGGGCCAGCAGCAGTCTCAAGCGCAGAGTTCCCGAACCGGTTCGACTGGCCGAAAAAGAAGTCGCCCATGATACCAATGCCGCCGCCTTGGGTGAATGCTGCTCCCCATGTTGCGGCGCTATCCACGGGGCGGGGCTCGCGACCCTTCACAGCGTCTTTAGCGGTCATCGACAGATAGCCGAAGGCGGTAGTCCAGACGATCAGTTGAGCCAGCGCCAGCTTTTCACCGTTTCCGTTCTTCATGGCCGACAGGAAGTCACGGCTCCCGCGATACCCAAGACCTAGAGGTGTAGGGGCGTAGCCACGACCATAAAACTCACGGCCCATGGTCTTTTGCATGTACGCAGCTGGGAAGCTCTTGAACTGCGTCACGAAGCGCAGGAGATCGCCGGGGACAGTTCCGGGCTGAGTGCCTTGGTTCATGATCGAACGCGTGCGGGCGTCAGGCTCAAGAACCGCATAGCTCACCCGGTCGTTGACGTAGGATCGCAAGCTACGCTGAAGGCCTTCACGAACTTCGCGGATGGCCGGCGCCGACGAACTCAGGCCGATTCCTTTCAGGTATCCAGAGAGCGCATCGTCGGGGATGTCCGCAATCCCATCGGCGGTCAGGTAATCCCGGCCATCCGCGTGCTTCGATTCCATGTTACGCAGCAGATCCCACTTCGCCGCGTCGATATCGTAGAGGCTGAGCGAGCGCTGAAGGTTCGGATTCAGCTTGTCCCATCCGAGCGACTTGTTCTGCGCCAAGTGGTTGGACATCATCAGCCCGGCGCTGGCCTTGTTCGCGTCGGTCCACCACGACAGGCCATTGAGCCGGAAGAAGTGGTTCATCATGCGCGAGGTCTTGCCGCCGGTTGAGTCGTCAGCGGAGAACCGGCGGATGATCTCGCCACGCATCGAGTCGGCATAGACCCCGAAGGACGACAGGATCTGCTTCTGTTCCTGACTACCGCGCCCCTTGGTCAGGCCGCCGACCATCTCACCAAGCGAACCGAGGAAGTTCTTGCCCTGATACTTCATCTCGCTGGCGGCAACTGGAAGGTCAGTGAAGCTTGACAGCAGCGCGCCTCCGAGCTTTGACATCGACTGCCAGGCGCGGACGTTCGCCGCAACACGGGCCTGACTGGCGTTGCCAGGGATTCGAGTCTGTCCGCTGACTTCCTTGAATCGGTTCTCCAGCTTGGTCGACCTGATGTCGTTGAAGTTGCGCAGAGCTGCGTCATCGCCGGTCTTGCGAATGTCCTCAGCAACGATGTCCATAGCCATGTTCAGGTTTATTTCAGGGTTGGTCCCCAGCCGACGCATGAGGGCCGTATTCTGCCCAGCCATATCCAGACCGCTCAGAACTGATTCGCGAAGACTGCCGGTGCCGTAGAGCTTGTTGTATTCGTGCCACGCCACGCCGTCCTTGAAGTGCAGAACGCGCTCCTGGCTCATTTTCTTGGCGATGTTGGAGGGGCCTTTGAATCCAGTCGGGGCTACCGATGCAGACTTCAGATGGTCGCCGGTCACAACTCCGCTATAGACGCCGCGCATGAAGGCACTGATATCCGCCACGCCGTCGAAGGTGCTGCCGTCAAGCTTGGGCAGGATGTCGTTAAACCACTTGTCGAAGCCGGCTGTCTCGATCTTCTCGCCGTCATGGCTCTGGCGGGTGATGTAGCCCTCCAGCTTGCCGATGTTGGCACCTGCCCGGTTGGCATCAATACGAGATGCCTCTTGATACTTCTGGATGATGTTGGCGATCTTCACCACATCAGGATTGAGGCCTTTGGTGTCTTCACCCTTTCCGATCTTCCAGAGCGCATCGGCAATGTCGAGATCGGAATCGCCACGGGCCAGTAGCGCCAGTAGGTCATCCTTTGCCAGATCATTCAGCAGGCCGCCGATGTAGGCGTCACCCAGCGTCTTCTGCTCAGCGGCCACGGATAGGCGAGATCCTTTGCGCGCAAGGTTTGTCCCGACAAGTAGTGATTCAAACCCGAGGTCAGGACGATCAGAGAAGTTCGTGCGGATGAACGAGACTACTTCAGCGCGACGGCGAAGGTTGATCAGTGCGTTCCGCTTCTCGATCAATGCTGCCTGCTTAGCCTGCTTCTGGAGTTCGTCGGCGGCGCGCAGGGTGGCCTCTTCCATGTTCAGCGACTGCTCGCGGGCCATCAGCTCTTTGGCCCGACCACGCAGAGTCTCGAAGATCTCCGACAACTCTCGGTCATCAAGATCTCCAGCCGCCGCCTTTACTGCATCAATGCAGGGGTTCATACGCCATTCCTCAAGTCACAGATAGCCGCTGCGTTGTAGGCCTTCGCGTATTGCTCAGCCTTCTGCGCTTGCAGGGTTGACGCCTCGATCTCTGCGCTGGCTGCCTTCTCGACGGCAGCGCGGTCTGCCTCTGGAAGCTGCTTCAGCATTTCAGTAGACAGCGCCTCTTCTTCGTCGAAATCAGCCTGAGCCTGATCGAGATCATCCTTCTGCGATTTTACAATGTCGTCAGCCCGAAGGCTGTCATTGTTTGCGATTTGGTCCGGCGATCTCGGCGCGCCCTTGCGGATCGATTCACTCGCCATCATGGCCTTGGACGGGTCTTCGAGATCAAAGATGTGCTGCACGTCGATGTCGCGACCTGTCACAGCCTGAGACACGGCGGTCTTCAGCGCGCTTTCTCGCACGGTCCAATCGGCAGTTTCGGCCTTCTCGCGGGCGGTCTGGATGGCTGGGCCCAGTGGGCGCTGCTGGTAGCCTTCCATGATCTGCGCAACCCGAGCGTCAATCATCGGCTTCAGGCGCTCAGGAACTACGCCGCGCTCAAGTGATTTCAGGTCAGCCTTGTTCAGTTCGCCCTGGCGGTTCAGATCCACAGTTGCATCAATGCCAGTTGCCTGCGCCTCCAGCTGATCACGCTCCACGGCAATAGCCCGGCGCGCTGCCGACTCTGCCTTCTTGCGTGACATGCCTTGGCCTTGGAATTCCTTTGCTCTGGTTTTGAATGTGTCGTCCAGCCCGAGAAGTCGCGCATCAATGCCGATCCGCTGAGCCTTCAGGTCTGCGACATTTCCGATCCGCTGGCCGGTCAGTGTCGGCAGGATCTCATCGACTGCGCGAGCCTGCGCCGACGTGAGCAGTGATGCCTGATCATCCTGTAGCTGGCGGGCGAGAGTGCCCTTCAGTGCAGCGATTGGGTCAGCATCGAATGCGCGGTCGAAGGTGGCTAGCGATGGCGAGCGGGCTGAAATGGATTCGATTGGCTCAGCTACTTGACCGGCACCGAGCCCCCCGGGCGGGATATCCGTTTCAGTGGCAATGTTGCGACGAAGCCGGTCACTCACCGCGCCGCCGATGGTATGCAGCCCGCCGCCCAGCGCCGCGCCGAATGCGATGTTCGCCAGCGAGTCTGATAGGTCGTAGTCCGTCTGATCCTGCCGAGCAGCGAGCAATGGCAGCGGCTCAATGATTGCAGCGCCAACAGCGCCCTCTACAGCGCCGACACCGGCACGAACGCCAGCACGGGCCAGAGGTGTGGCGGCACGACCAAGCATTGCCGCATATCGCGCCTCGCCGACGACAGGCACGAATGCCGACGCGATGTTGATCGGGTCTAGGATCGAGGCTGCAAGGCCGGCACTCAACTGAGTACCGAACGAACTACCGGCGCGGGCCAATACCTGCTGGCGGGCCAGTTGTTCCTGTTGCCGCTTGATCAACACATCCAGCGCGCCAGTGCGGATACCCTGATCCGGGACAGTCAGCTTAAGGCCCAGCGAGTCAATCTTGTCGCGGGCATCCTGAGCGCTCATCAGCGGGCTATCAGGCTCAAGCCGTGCTTGGTTCGGCGCAAAGTAGGATTCCGGCCCCATGACGACGGCGCGGCCTTCCTGCTCCTGCGTCAGGTCTTCCATCCGATACAGCGCGGTAGATGGGTTGGTCGTGAACGCTTCCTCGAACGCGGCGCCGAACACCCCGCCCTCTGCCGGAATATCCAGAATGTCGCGACGGTCAAGCGCCGGGGCATCGCCCGCAAAGATAGTCATGGCAGGATCATCGTAGGCGCGACACGGTATTCATCAGGCGGCTGAGTGCCTGCATCGATCAGTTCGTTCCATGTCTTGGTGATAGGCTTGCGGTCTTTGTCGAGGACGCGGTACCCGTTAACGGTAAGGGATAGGCCTGTCTCATCGGAGTTCGGAACCCACTGGCCGGAAGTGCGGACAGCCTCCTGCAATTGCTGGCGGTTCACGTCTTCTGGCACTCCAGGCACTCCAGGCAGCGCAACGAGGTCTTCAGCCTTGATCGTGCGCAAGGATGTCTCGGCGCCACGGCGAACTGCGGCAGTGTTGATAGCCTTGGGAACGCGGTAGGTTTCGAAGAACTCGTACTTCTGGTTCACCATGCCGTCAGCGACTTTCTGCGCGGCCTTCTTCGGGTCCATGCCGCCAAGGACATAGGACGCGGCAGTCCTGACCGCTGTGTCATAAAATGTGTTGTAAGTCTGCTGCCCGCCAGCCTGACCTTGCAACGATTGAGAAAATGGCTGAAGCGCATCCGACACAGCCTGCTGGATCTCTGACTTCTGGCCCTTCGCGAGCGGCTTGTAGAGGTCTTCGTCTTTGATCGTGGCCGTAGACGCCAATCGCTCAGACAAGTCCTTAGGCACACCACTGGCGATCACCTGTGCCTCTTTCGGAAGCTTGGTGCCCATCTGTTCCATGATCTTCGGCCAGTACGCACCCCACACCTGCTGGTTCTGCTCAACCATCGTCGCGGCATTCTCGCCGCCATTCGGCTGTTGGTAGAACCCGGCGACGATATCCTGCTCGTAGGCTTCTGGAAGGATCTGAGGCTTCAGCACCCCCAGTTCATTCTGCTGGGCAAGGGACTTTGTGGCGTAGATCTGTGCGGCCTGAGTCTTGGCTTCAGGCGTTGCCGTTGGGTCTGACATCACGGCGGCGAACTGGTTGTAGGACTGAGCAACGTCAGTCGAGTGGCGAAGCAGGAAGTCAGCCGGCGCCTTGTTGCGCTGCACCAGAGTTTGCTGTGCTGCGCGGACACGCTGATCCTGAAGGCGAGCGGCATCGGCATAGCCAGCGGTTTCAGTTGGCTGGCGCTCCGACAAGGTCTTCTGGATTTCCTCGGGCGGCATCATGGCGAAGTCGCGCACGTCTTTCCCGTACTGGCGGGCACTGTTCAAACGCTGGATGATCGGAGCGGCCTTGTCAGCCCCGAAGGCGCCGATGAGCTGCCCATTGGTCGGCGCCGAAGTAGGCTCGATACCATCCATCAACTGCGCCTGAACGTCGCCAAGCTGAAGCGAGATAGCCTGCCGAGCCTCAGCCGCGTACTGACGCTGACGCTGTGCGGCGAAGTCCATCAGCTTCAGTTGCTTGTCTGCGTCCAATGCGTCGAACGACCAGCGCGAACCCTGCTTGAAGGGTGCGCCGGGGTTCTTGTCGGCGATGGCCTGCTCAGCGGTGAAGGCGATCCCCTCGATTGTTTTGTTGATGAGGTCGCGCTTGTACTCGGGCGCAAGCTGCATGCCGTCAACATCAGCCTTGAACTGAGCCGCGTACTGTTGGGCGCTGGCCGGGTTCTGGATCACTGCCTTCTGATAGTTCTGGCCAATAGCTTCGACGCCGGCAATCTGCTCGCGCGCATTCTCCTGCGCCTGCCACTGGATGGCCTTGGAACCCCAATTGGCCCGCATGTCTTCCAGGCGATTGCTCAACAGGTCTTTGCCCTGCTGAGTCTTCAGCCCTTCCAAAGACGACTTGGTGTAGTCCTTGTAGTAGCTGAAGAACTTCTCAGGCAGATCCTTGTCGCCTTCCTTGTAGTTGGATTGGAAGTCCGTCCACGCATTCGTGAGGTCGAGGTCGGCCTGACTGTTACGCTTGGCGATCTCAAGTTTGTCGTCTTCGAGGTCAGCCTGATGCTGCTTCTGAGCAAGGTTGATCTGCTCAGACTGGATGCCTTGGCCGAGAGACTGAAGCCCCTGAGCGACATTCTGAAGGCCACTGCTGACATCCTGCTCGCGGACGCGCCCGAACTGAGCCTGCCCCTGCTGAACCTGCTGATTGTAGAAAGGAATAGTCGGCATTTAGTAACCCCCGTATCCCTTGGTTTTGGCGTCGAGGATGCTCTTGTCCCGCTTGTACTCTCCATACCCGCCAGCAACCGCACCGGCGGCAGAGAGCGCAGCGTTCTTCGTAGCATTCTTCGCTGCGGTGCGATCTTGCCCAGCCTGAAACATAAGGCCAGATGCCTCTAGCTGTGAGTTGTAGCGGGTGTTCAGGAGGTCGAGTTGCTGAAGCGTGGCGTTCTGTCGGGCAAGGTCGGCGTTAGAGCCTTCGAAGCCGGTACCGGACTGGGCAGTACGGGCGCGCTCTTCGCCACTGAACTGAGCCTGCTGGCGGCGTAGGTCATCTTCACGAGACACGCCCTGCTGCAATGCGGACTTAGCCTGAACCTCTGCCAAAGCTGCGTTGTCTTGTGACGCCTGAGCGGATTGCTGGCCCTGCTGGATAGCTCCATAGGCACTGATGCCAGCAATGACGAACGGGATTGCGGCTGCCATCAGGAAAACCTCACGTATTGATCTGCGTCTCGGCCCTCATAGCCCCATTTGGGCATGTGGGATTCGTGTTTGAAGCCGAGCATCTTTGCCCAGCGGTGGGCGGCTGGGAAGTCTGAGTCGACAACGAACTCAAGCCTTGCCGGAACATCGCCCTTAAGCACATCGGAAACCATGCGATGCATGATAACAAGTCTGGACGGTGTGACGTGTTTGGATATAAACGACCAGATCATGCCGCGCCCGGGCCAGAAGTTGCAGATCCCGGCGCAGCAGAGAACAAGGTTGTCATCCATGACGGTGTAGCAAGGTCCAAACAGTGGCCTGGATTGAATGTCATCCTCAGTGAGAATGTCGCGCATGTACTCCTGAGCCGGTTGCAGCTCAATCATTCTCGCGTGCCAGGGCTCATAGGTTACAAGGCGCATTATCGGTCCTGAGTGTTAACTTCCGGGATGATGGCGTTCAGTGTAAACGGTAGCGGCTGATCATTCACATACCAGATGCGGGCTTCCTTCTCGTATCCGCTGTTCCACGTCTGGCGCTTGTCGCCATCAGCCAGAGTCGGCGGGGCTTGATCCATTGGATCGCTGCCGGATCTGAAGTCGATGCTCTCAAGCTTGTCCTCAGATGGGCCGAACTTGCCGCCGAGCGTCATCATGAACCGGAAGGTCACATGAGTGATTCGCTTGATCTTGCCCTGAGCGGTTCCGTCAGCAGCGCCAGCTTCGAGGCGCATGGTTGCCACCTTGGCTGGGCATGGGATGCCGACAACTAGTTTGCTCGCTGGACGGTCAAGCGTGATCTGGCCACCAATGACTTGGTTGCGAGGGCGCGGGGCTCCATCAGCCAGCACATCAACAACCTCACCCTCAAGGTGTCCAAGCCCAGCCACGGTGGTGATCGGCACGCCGTTGTAGGTCAGCCCGCTGTCAACGTAGAACGCATCGGAGAGCGGCAGACTGTCATCCCACTCCTCATCGAGGTATTCGACATAGCGCCTGGTGATGCTGTTGATGATCCGCTTGGTGATCATCCATACGTCATCGCGCCCGCCGTCCGGAGATGGGATAGAGACAACAGACTCAACCTCGCCGTGGAAGGTGTGACGGTGCCATGCCTGCACGGACTGCTCTTGGTCGAATGTGAACCCGAGCAACAGACCGTCAGTGCGGACGCTCCAGATGATGCTGTAGGGGTCTTGCTGGAAACAGGCCTGCGTGATCTTGAACCCGCGGCGGAAGAAGTGCGGCGCCAGTGCCGACATATCCGCGCCGTCGTATGAGTCGCGGCTGAAGTCGTACTGATAGGTCCGGAGCTTCCGGCCGCTACGCTGGGCGAACATGATGGTAGCGCCGGCAAACACCGGGGTCATGCCCGACGACCCGTAGTTCGACTGCTTGGTGATCTTCACGTTGCCAGGGCCGAACGCTTCGTTGGTGGTCATCTCGCGGACAGCATGCTCAGCACCAGACGTGCCAACGAGCAGGGCATCAGCCGGGGCCAACCACTGGATGGTGTCGATCTTGTCCGAGTCGATACGGATGGAGATCGCCTGATCAGCCACAACAAGGCCGCCAGCATCTTTGGCGCTGAAGTCTTCGAAGTCGCCAGCGACGGAGAACCACAGCTTCTGATCTGATGCACGGGCAAAGCACAGACGCTCACGGAAGAACGTCACATGAGATGGCCAGCCGTCTTGATCGTTCCACGAGCTGAATGCCCAGCGATTGCTTGGAGTGGTCACTGCACCATTGGGGAATGGGCTCTCAATCGACCCCTGAACAATCGTAGGGCTGGCGTATACGGTAAGAAGAGCCCAGCCATAGCCAGGGTCAAGGAACTGCCAGTTGACCGCGCCATCAGACCGAGTGCCGAGGGTATGAACCGGGCGGACAGAACCAGTAGTACCAGCGTTAGCCGCCTTGTAGTTCTTGCCGTCACTGCGGACAATCTGACCCAGCGTGATGACCTTTGCCACTTCCCACTGAGTGTTGGCATCAACGATGTTCTGCTCGATCAGAATCCGCTTGCCGATGTCCTGCGGGGTGAAAATCGATGCCGAGGCTGTGATGGTCACGCCGCCGGTGAAGGCAGTAGTACTGGCCTGCATGGTTATCGTCTGGTCAGGGTCAATGTCCTCGAAAGGTCCACCCTTCACATCCAGCACGGAGAGAACAAAGGTGTTCGGCCCGGTGCGCGACAGCTTGCGGGTCTGGAAGTTCGGGTGCGCGATGTACAGAACGTCAGCCGACTGAACGAAGCTCAGGGCGAAGGAGCCGTCATCGCGGACCAGATCGGGAGTCGTGTATGGGCTGGCGATCTCGACAGGCGAAAGGCCGGACACCAGCGGCGCGTGGTTGGCATAGAAGCGGATATAGAACTGCCCAAACTCCAGCACATAGGCCTGATCGGATGCGACCTCGAACGGTACAAGCCACGTCTTCACGCCGGAACTCTTGACCTCAGACACGAAGTGAGAGCCGGCGCGGCGACGTACAGGCCCCTGCACCAATGGAATGCAGTTCTCCATCCGGTAGCAACTGTTGCCGTACTTGGCCAGATCGGTGCGGCCAGATAGCTCAGGAGCCCACTCACCAGCGTTGAAGCTGCTTTGAATCGGGGTGGCTTTCATAGGCGCGAGATCATCCACGATTCATCAGGTAGTTGCTCAGGCGGATTCTCAATCGCGTCAACACGCAGGGCCATCCTGAGGTTTTCCTTGTACTGCTCCTGAATAGCCTGGAGTTTGGTGTTTGACTGGGTGATCCGTTCGCACGCTTCAAGCGCCAGCCGACAGGCGAAGGCCTCAACGAACAGGGCATCATACAGGCCGGTGTCATCAATGCGCTCGATGTAGCGGATCTTGAGCGGCGCATCGAAGTCAGTCAGGATCTTGCGGCCTTCGACTTGGAACTGAGCGGTTGAGCCCGAGATGTAGTCCTGCAAGCTCCACCAATGCCAACACTCGCCGACCTGAATCAGGCGCAGGCTCTCTGCCGGGATCTGGTATTCAAACGAGAACCCGAACGCCGGCACAGTGATAAGGCGAGGAAGCGCCACACGGCGGACTGCGAAATTCCACACGTGAGCGCGCAACTCAGCATCGCGGCATGAGTTGTAAATGCTGTTTATGGTTCTTGCCCGCTCAGTGTCGTCGAGCAGGTCAATGATTCGGTCATCCCCCAACTTCGTCAGGGCGCGGTTTGCGATGTCGGTTTTGGATGCCATGGGAACCTCAGGAAAGCGGCTGGCTGACGCAAGGCCCAATCACTGCGCGAGTGCCATTTGTGCGGCGAACCGCGTAGTACCAGCCAATAGGCAGTGTTGCAACAAGCTGGTTCTCTTGATCTAGCGCCATGCCAACAGTGAGAGCAATCCCTGTCACGCCGAAGATGGCCTCGGCAACCTTGATGCTCGCACCGGTACCAGCGGCAACATCAGCAGCGATGGCGCCGATGCGAAGCTCTACGGTGTCAGTGAAGGTGGCCGCAAGGGTGATGTTGTAGGTGGCTCTTGCCATGATAGAGATCAGGGCTGGTTTTGCTGGGTCTGCTGCCTGGGCGGCAATACCAAATGTCGGCGCTACAACCACCGGGGTGTTCGGGGTGAATGCAGCCCCATTGATGCCATTCGTTCCATCAGTACCGTCACGGCCTTCCATCGCGTCAGTGATTGGCATACGTCACCCGTAATAGCTGATGTTGAGTTTCGCCCCGGCGGCTTCCTGAATGCATCGAACAGTAGTCAGCAAGGCATCTAGACGAAGCTCGCTGTTCTGCGGGAGGCGCATCCCGATAGCGGCAGTTGGGGCCACACCATCATCACGCCAGCGAACCGGAGCCCCCTCAGCCTGGATCACCGCGAAGGTTGCCCCCGGCGGAGGCGCAAGCAACACAGCGGCAGTAAGGTCGGTGATCTGCTGATAGCCCAAAGGGAATTGCTGAGCGGGCAATGTAGCAACCGTCTCAGCATCGCTGCCGTCTGACCTGATCTTCCTTCGATTAGCCATGACGACCCCTTACGAGTTGACCGGTGGCCACACGCCTTCTTGAATCCGGTTGGCCATCTCAGTCAAGAGGATGATCACGTCTTCCTTCTTGGTGCATTTGGTGTCATCGACCTGAAGCTCAAGGCCTGCTGTCATGCCGCTGCCAGTGGTGATAACAACCTGCGAATCATGCTGCCCGACATCAATGGCGAATTTGCGCTGAGCCATTTTCGTACTCCTGAAAGTGAGCCGGCGCCCGAAGACGCCGGCAGGCAGTTACTCGACCCAGACCACATCGAGCGAGATGTTCGCAGCAGTGGTGCCTGCGGTCGTCGCCAGTAGCGCGATGTCGATGGACTTGCCAGGATCAACGGTCAGACCCAGCAATTGCCACAGCGCTTTCTCGACATCACCGGCAGCCGGACGGGTGGCCTTGATGCTGGCGGTGGACAGGTCCAACACAGCGCCGAAGGATGTCAGGTTGGCAATCACCAGCCCGCCGTTGGTTGCGGTGTCGTAACCGGCCAACTGGTAGGCAGTACCGCCAGTGATCGCAGCATCGGAGTTCACAGTGATGGCGCGGATAACAGCGTTCGACGGCAGGCGCGCAAAGCGATAGACCGAAGTGTTGTTGTCAGCGGCAGCCTTGTTGACGAAGCCGATGGAGCTGATCAGGCGCGACCGAGCGAACTTACGGTCGCTCAGTACGCCAGCGTCGGCGTTGGTTACGGTAGTGCCTTTCGTGTTTACGATAGCCATGATTCAGCCCCTTATGCTTCGGTGCAGTTGATTTGAACGACTTTTTTCTCTTCGAGGCGAGTAGCGCCGAAGGTCGCACAAACGTAGACCTGCCACGGGATGGACGAGAGGTCGAAGCGCTGATCGACACGACCCTGGATGTCTTTCCACAGACCGAGGTGCATGCCGGATTTCGCCCACACTGGAATCGAGCGAACCGATGCAGCGACCGGCAGGCCTTCGATGTGGATGAAGTTAAAGCCCAGGTACTGAGTGATGCGTCCATCCACGAGAACCGGACGGCTCACGTAGTCGGTGTTCACAACCTGGGTTTCTTTCAGCAGGTCGGCGTGTTGAGCGGCGGTGATCGCCACGAACAGCGGATCGTTGTCGATATCAACTTCAGCAGCCATCAGGCGCTTGCGAGCCTCGACCAGCTTGTCCTTGTTCAAGCCGGTGTTGGCGCCGCCGACGTTGGTGCTGACCAACTGAGTACCCGGAAGGGTAGTTGCAGTGGTGCCGGTCTTGCCGGTCAATGCAGTACCCAGCAGGGCGCGGACGATCTCGGCATCGATTGCGCGGCCAATGGCGTAGGTGCCCTGGGTCACGTAGGACGAAGTCGGATCAACCAGAAGGCGCAGCTTGTCGAAGTTGTCGACCAGATCGTTCCAGTCGTAATCGCCAGGAGATACCCAGCGGCGATCAGTTGGAGTGTCATCCGGCACCAGAGGCTGGTAGCGGCCAGTCACTTGGCGGGCAGTCACCGGGCCGAGCTGATCAACGGCTACGGCTTTCTCACCGATGTGGGATTCGGTCATCACTGCTTCACGCAGGCGGGAGCCGCGTTGTTGCAGAAGCATTTGCAGGTTGCTGGTGTATTGCTGCACGAAGTGCGTGGGGATTTGGTTCGACATGATTAGTCACCTATCGAGATTGAAGTCAAAAAAGTTCTTTTGGCTTGTCCCGAAGGGGCCGATCAGGTACTGCGGAATCAGTGCGGGACCTTTCGGTTTGTCCGCTTATCCGGCGCGCTAAACATCAGCGCGCCAGCGGTTACATGCTACGAAGGATACGCCGTCTTTTGCAGCCGATCAAACTCTGCCACTGCATCGGCATCCTTGGCGAAGTAGCGCTGCTGCCATGCCTTGTCCTTGGTCAGCGTGTTGATGCGCGCTTTAGCTTCTTCAGGTGTCTGGGAGAACTTGCCGCCGCCGCTGTTCTCGAAGCCTTTACCTCCGTGCTCAGTGAACAACTTCCCGAAGAACTCGAAGGCCTTTGCTGCTTTGTGGACGCCGAGGGTGCGCTCAAGCATGGCGCCTTCTTCTGGGCTCAGCCCAGCTTCACGCATGGCGCGACGTGCAACTTCACTGCGCACCTCGAACTGGTTTCCCCATTCTGCTTCGAGCTTGCCGAAGTCTTCATCGCGTTGGCGCTCGAATGCCGCTTCTTGCTGCTGCTGCAACTGCGTGCCGTGACCATTGAACCATTCGGCCAGCGCTTGGCCCTGCTTCGAGGACAGGCCCAACTCGTGGAACTTGCTGGCCGCGACCTTGGCGAACTCGCCCTGATCACCCTCTGGCACTGGCAGCTTGTAGTCCTCCGGCGCAGCGGGACGGCCCAGTCGGTCGTAGATCTTGCCCAGCGTCTCAGTGTCCTGATCGTCCTTCGGTAGAACCATGGTGCGACCGGCGCGCTCGTGGCCCATCAGCTTTTCCAGATTCTGGTAGCTGTTCACCACCGCCGCTGGATCCTTGAAGCCCTTCTGCTCGACGTAGCCACGGGTCAGCTCATCGAAGCCCGAGTACCACGACTTCGAGGCATCTGGTGCTGGTGCTGCTGACGGCGCCGGGTCTTGTGTTGGAGCTCCGCCTGCTGGCTGGCCATCGGCGGGCATTTCATTCATCAGGAAGAAGCGCTTCATGCTTCACCCCCGGCCAGTTGTTGCTTGAGCGCATAACCCATCAACGGCCAGATCTTCTGTTCAGCGTTCTGGCGGGCGATCTTGCGGCCAACCTCAGCGTCGAAGTTCTCAGGGCTTGCGCAGGCCGACTCACCGGTGACAGTGAAGCCATTCTTCAGCACCAGCACGCAGAATGTCAGCAGGTCCAGAGAGTTCGCCTCTTCGATCAGGCCGAATCCAGAGGCGGCAAACTCGCCGCGTACACCATCTTTTGCTGTGAAGTAGTACTCGCTGGCGATGTTAGCTTGCAGATCTGCTGGCGTAACTCGCGGTGCGGTCAGGCCTTTGGCGATGATTTCTTGCTCGATTGAATCTGTCACTTGTGCATCCTCATTGGTTGTCGGAATGTCCGGCCATCTGTTGCGCTAGTTCTCGCAGGTCCAAGTCGCTGAGCCCGAGCATTGATTGTATGCGAATCAAAACTTCTCTGCGACCTTCTGTCAGGTGTGTGGCGTATGGGCAGATAGTCCCATTGAGCGACATATGCGCAGTGGACTTGGTCGATCGGCAGAACCGCATCAGGTCGTTCATGATGAGCTCACCTTCCTGGCTGAGCTTGCCGTCTTCACCCATGAAGCAGGCGCGATAGGCCTTTCTGCGCCCGATGAGCTTGTTGTAGATCGCGGTGAATGGGTTGAGGTTCATTGGCTAACCACCGATGGGCCTGCTTGGTTGGCGAGGACGTTTGCCTGGGCGAAGCTCTCTGCTGCCTGACCTGCGACCGGCGCGGCGGCGAGCAACTGCTGAAGCTGCTGCTGCTGGGCGTCGGCGGCGTTGATCTGCTCCATCTCTTCTGGAGAGTTGAGCAGCTTTGCCGGCATGCCGTTGATGTCTGCCAGTTCGCGCATTGCGTCTTGGGCCTTGAACAGCTTGATCACGGACGGATCGAACTGAGCGATAGACCCCGCAGCGGATAGCGTGTTGAGGATCGCCATGCCTTCTTCTGCGCGCTGGGCACGGTTCAGCGGGGATTCATAGCTGATCTCAACCTGCCCACCCCGATCCATCATCGCTTTCGGCATAGGCGGGAGCATCCCGGCGTTACCAAGGATGTCCAACTCACGCTCGATCATCGGGCCAAGTTGCTCAGACTGCCAGCGGCCCATGGTCGGGGCGAGTAGCTGGCCCTTCTCTTGGGCTCGAAGCATGGCCTCGGTCGCAGTCATGTTCGGCTGATCGACAAGGATCTGGAACAGGGTCACGAGGAATGCGTCCTGAATGACCTTGCGCTTCTGGTCTTGCAGTTCAATGCCGAGCGGGATGTTGCCATTCATTTGCAGCGGCTGGACCAATGCCTCACCGCGCTCATTGAGGTAGCCATAGTTCAAGGCGTTCGGACGCACGTTGAACGGCTGAAGCGCGCCGTCCTCACTCACCAACAGGGGAGGCTCAACCATGCGCTGAGCTGCGCGCATGATGGTCTTCTCTTGCTCGTTGAGCATCTTGATGTCAGGCAGCACCAGCATTGCCGGGGATCGGCCATAGACCTCGCCAGGAGTGGTGATGTAGCGCCCAATGCTGTACGGCATAGTGCGATAGCCGCCTTCATCCACAGTTGCGCGGCAGTCAACAGACACATAGATCGAGCGCCACGCCATGCCCTTCCAGCTACGGTCGCCGCCTTTGCGCTCTTTGTTCTCGTAGACGCAGTGAATGAACTCGGTCTTCTCGTCAGCCTGCGGGCCTTCGGATTTGTTCACGATGGCGTCAGGCAGCCCTTCCTTGCCGAACATGTCCACCGCTTGGCGGTTGCTCAGCTTGAACCGGCGATGCACGCGGTTGATGATCCCCGAGAAGTCTTCAGCAATGAACACCTCAGACAGAGGGATCGCCCGGTAGCGCAGGGACTCACCAATGATCTCATCCACGAAGATGACGCCGGTGCCGAACGCGCCGTTGCTCAGGTACGCCTCGTGCTGCTGGCTGGCGAAGTTAGCCTTTGGTGCATAGCGGGCGCGGAACAGGACATCAGTCACCGCATCCAGATAGCGCTGAACCTCGGAGTTCTCCTGAAGTTCTGGATCTGGAACGCTCAGCCGGTGCCAGCGCTGTGTGCGCGGAGTCAGCATGGCTTCCATGGCAGCAGCGAAACGGGTCAGCGCCAGCGCAGGAGTGGACTCGAACACGCGCTCGGTCCGCTTCTCACCACCCGGCTTGTCACCCTGGAACAATGCGCGATCAGGCCAGATGCGCTCAGCGATCTCCTGCCAGTGGGAATCCCATATGCCGCGACAGGACTTCATGCGCTCCTGTTCGCGGATGGTTTCGTCAGCGATGCTGTCTGCGCCCTTATTCATCGACTGGCTCCGGCTGTGCTACGGCGCCGACGCGGGTATCCCAGCATGGATGGCTGAACCCTTGCTCGACGATCACCACGTATTGAATGTCCGAGTCGCTGGCTTTGATGCCATCCAGCGTGGCCACGGCAGCCTCAAGAGATTCAGCCTCATGCTCATGCGCGACGATGCCTGGGCCGTCTGGTCCTTCAGGGTAGTAAGCGATTGTCGTGTATTTGAACATGTCAGCCCCCCAGCAATGTCTTAGCCGGAGCAGTAGAAGCCCCAGTGGTTGTGCCAAGTGGCGAGCCAGCAGCCAGGATCGTCGCACTACGACCACGACGACGAAGCTGAGCGTCCTCTGCGTCCTGCGCCCGTACCGCGTCATCGATCACTGGTGCCGGCTCAATAGCGACAGGAGTCGGTTTAGGTTTTGCACCACCAAATATGCCGCCCATTGTTCTAGCCTCCCAAAAGTGATTTCTGCGCAGTGCTGACTTGGTTGAAGTTGGTGTTCGAGAGAACGGTAGCCTGACGACCACGGCGGCGAGCCAATGCGCGAGAGGCGTCTTCAGCCACTACCGCATCATCAATCGTCGGCGCGCTCTGGACGTCAGGAGTCTCAGCCTCAGGCGTATAACCGAGGATGTTCTTCTCCTTGTCGCCGGTCAGCGTCGGCAGCCCAGCCTTCTCAAGGATGACATCACCACCACGCAGCGGGTCGAACTTCTTGATCTTCTTGCCCAATGCACCGAACGCGTTTCCGTTCAAGCCGCCCATATGTCACCCCAGAATGTTGTAGTTCGACTCGGCGTATTGCTGCCGGCGCACTGTCGGAAGTTTCTTCCGGATTATAGCCTTACCCTCACCGCCGCCGATCAGCATATATTCTGCCGCTTCGCAGACGTGGGAGTAGATGTTCTTGTTCGGAACATCCTTGAACCTTTCGTCGCCAGCTACTTGAATGCGCTCATAGTGGAAGCCGCCGGCCATACCCTTACGCAGAGTCTTGCAGTCCGGATGAATGATTATACCCGGCTGACCATCGACAAGGCGCATTAACGGCACGTTCATCGAGTCGCGGCGAATAACAGGGTCATTGGTGAAGGTTGGCGTCAGGCCAATGCCGTGCTTGCGCATGATGAGGAACGGCGTGTTGTCGTCTGTCTGCGCCCGGTTATCGCCAGAGGGATCGCCTTTCATGGCTTCGAACTCGTAGTCTGACAGGTAGCGGGCGATGAACTCATTGAGCACGGAGCTGAACTCAGTGGCGCCCATGTCCTCAGTCACGATCTCATGACGGATGCGCCATTGCCCCATTGGCGTCTTCTGCCCAATGACAGCGGCAGGAGTGCGACCGAAGTCCACGCCCATGAACAGGGGAAGACCAGGGTTAAGCTCGAACTCAGCGCAGTGGATGCTGTCGACGTAGTGCGGATATATCGGCTTGCCTTCAGCGACGAAGCCATACTCATTGGCAAGGTTTACGCTGATCCAGTCGTCTGACTTACCCTGCGCGCCGTTGATGTAGTACCCAGGCGGCAGGTTGACCACGTTCTCAGCCAGAGGATTGAGCTTCCACTTCTGCCGGCCATTGGCATCTACGCCGTCTTTGACCAGTCCTCCAGGCTGACGAAGGAACACCCAGCCCTCAGGGTGAATCTCTTCAGCCAGCTTGTAGTACCAGTGGTCATCGTCTGGGGCGTTGGTGTCGCCTATCATGCCGTGCCACGTAGGTCCACCATCCATGGCCGACGGATAACGCCCGTGACGCAGGTCGCACATGTCAACAACCTGCTTGTTCAGCTCCTTGACCTCATTGAGCCAGAAGCCCGTCACCTGCATCCCTCGCAGCTTCTTCACTGCATCAGGCCGGTCAAGCGCAAGGAAGATGATCTCTGCCTGCACCTCGGTCCCGTCATCCAGTAGGAAGTTCAGGAATTGATTGGGTGGCTCCATGCCACCGCCGACGAACTTCCCAAGGTCGCCATATAACTCAAGCCAGTCCTTGATGGTCGTGCTCATCAGATCAGGGTAAGTGTTCCGCACCGCGCACCAGCGAGAATTCCTGACTTTCTGAGCATTGGGCTTCTGCTCACACATGAGGCCGAAGGTCTTCTGACATGACTCAATGGTCTTGCCAGAACCAAGCGGCCCCATGATGAACGTCACACGAGAGCGAGAGGCCTTGTACTGAGCCAAGACCTCACCCTGCGCCTTCGTCCGGAATTCAATCGTCTGTTGCTGGCTCATCTTTCCGTCCTGTCAGATCGCGGACAATGACCATTGGCAGGCCGGTGTTGTTGACTTCTAGCTTGTCGCCGTAGTCGCGAGGCGCAATCTTCGACGCCTTCCAGCGGTAATGGTGCGCCAACTCTTTGGCCTTCTTCAGTTCGAACTCATCAGCCGAGTCGCGGATTTCAGTCTCTGCCCGCTCAACCCAATAGGCCGCCATCATGGTCCGGACTTCTCGCACGCGTGCGGAACGCTCAGTGTTGTGCTCGATCCACGCAAGCAGCGAACCTATTGAAACTTCAGCTCTTTTGGCAATAAGTGTCAGCGAATCACCGTCGCCAATCATCTCGCACACTCTATCCTCAGTGAAGGCATCGAGTTTTGTGCGAGCGAAAGCGTTGTGGTCTGCCATCACGCCCCCTTAGCAATCAGAATGGTTACTGATGGGTCGCCGGGTATGTAGGCGAACTCATTGCGCATCTCAAAGGTGTCTACGGCTTTCCTGCATTCACTCTCCATGCGCGCCATCTCATCCTTGCTCCGGATGAATGCACTTGCCGCTTGGCTCTTAGCGATCTCGATTTGAGCTTGAGCCATCTTGAGCGCGAAGTGGTATCCGAGCATCACACACCCACCGGGCCATAGCCCTGCTTAACCATGATGGCCGAGCCGTCAACGATGAACTCAGGCTGAAGGAAGGTAACGAGCAGAGTGTCGTCGAGGTAGAACGATTCGCTTTGGTCTGCCTTGTTCACTTCGCAGCGCATACGGCCCTTGAGGCTGATGATGTCTTCGATGGCCAGGGTTTCTTTCCCGAGATGCGCGCCTACCACGTTCAGGAGCTTCTGTTCTCTGGTCATCCGGAGATTGAACTCGGCCCGACCTCTGGCTTTTGCTTGCTCTTCAGCGGCTCGAAGCCCATCTGCAAGTTGTTGTTTCGTGCAAGGGGTCATTTGACTTGTCCTTTAGAGTACGACTTCAGTGTCGCGGAATGTAAAGCGGAAGGAGAGGACGCCAGCATTTAGGCCGCCGTTCTTCTCTGACAACACGTAATGTGTGTTTGCCTTGAGGATGTACCGCTCGGACTCGGTCGATAGCCCGATCTGCGAGTTACCTGCGCCAGACCCTGCCAATAGTTTGACAGTTGCCACTGGATTCCCGGAGATGACTGCTGTCGGTGCTGCTGCGAATATGCTTGGCGACACTCCACCAATTTGGAAGTTCCGGTTCCCCGATGGGATTGGCGTACCGCCCGACCATGTCAACTCATAGAGTGCGATGTCTGCGCTGTCCATGGTGGAGGTGTACGTGCGGTCAAGGAACTCAACAGGCCTTGCCCCAGTGAGGAATCCGACGAGGTATTCCCCTGCGGCGGCAACACTCGGCGATGTGTGCGCGACAGTGAACAGCTTGCCCTCTGCCAATGCCTGCTCTACCACTGTCTTGACTTGAGTCGACATCGTTCTCTCCCTTACCGCTGCTTCAGGCACACGGTTGTGATGTAGGTTTGAAGCCCTTCTATCTGGGCTCGCTGGGCTTTGATTCCTGCTTCGAGACGGAGATAACCTCGCTGAGCGGAATCAGTAAGTCTTGGGCTGGCGTCATCAGGGCTTGAGACGGTGCCGGGGTTTGTGCTGGCTCTGGGCACGCAGGTCGCGTTGACTGACAGCCGCTTGCTGCCATTGCGCAGGTCATCAGCAAGGCGAGCGCTCTCGGCTTCAGCGGTTTCGACTCTCTGCCAGTAGTCATCATTCACCTTCTGCGTATCGGCGTACAGTTCTCGCTGTAGGCCCAAGGTCTTGCGAATCGATTCTTCCCGAGCGTCAGCCTGGGCGAGTTGTTCAACTGACTGATCGCGCTCAGCCTTTACCGTGTCCAGCCTCAACCAAAGATACCCACTGGCTAGGACTGAGGCAATCAAGGCCCATGCCCATATCGGGAGGATCTTCAGGAATGTCACGCGCCAGTCCCGAGGAAGTGTGCGCGCTCCTTGTGCCGGCGACGGGTCAGGCCATCTACAACCTTTTGGCCTGCCCGGTTCCATCTCAGGAACTCATCCGCCGCCCCCAGCACATCACCCTTGTTGAACTTGCGCACCAGCGTCGACTCAGTGAACGCACCGGCACCGATGTTGTATGCCAGGCTCACCATCGCATCAAACTGGTTCTGAGTTGGCTTGGCGTTCAGTGGCGCCAGTACCGCCTCTTCGAACTTCTCCAGATCAGCACGCATCATCGCCGCAGCCTGGGCCTTGGTGATGGTCATGCCCATCTTAACGTCCTTGCCGGTATGCCCATAGCCTATGGTCGGTATACCTACGACGTCCTTGTAGGTCGTCAGGCGAAGACCTTCGAACCCGTGGATCATCTTCATACCATCGGCGCTGACGTTCATTCCGAAACCCTCTTGGCCTTCCTCAGACCGACCAGTTGCATCACCAGCAGGCCGATCAGTACCGAATCAATCGCTATCTGAGCAAGCCAGTCATTGCGCTGGAAGAAGTCGATCAGCGCCAGTTGCTCAACCGACAGGCCGATAGACCAAGCCATCGAGAACACCAGCGCAGTTCGAATCCTTACTTCCTTCGCGAGCACTACCGCGATTAGATCGATGGCAGCAAATGCAATATACCACTTGGCCAAGAAGTAAGCGTCAGCCGAGCCAACCCATGGCGGGATGGCCGAGTCGATCAGCAGGAACCCCAGGAAGTGGAAGAGGATCGCGGTCATCAGGTCTTACCCAAGATGGTGCGGCGGATCTTCTCTTGCTCTTCCTGCGTCTTTGTCTTGGCGTAGTAGTCGTTTCCAGGCTTCTTGGTTGATTCGACTTGTTTGCGCATCAGCGGAGCCTCTGAAGGATTTTTGAAGGGATGAACCGGCCCACGTTTCCATTGGCCCAGAATACGAAGGCGGTGATGAATAGCATCTGGCCTGGCAGGTATAGATCTTCGCCTATTGGCGCCGGGGACATCAACGCGCCAAGGATGCGGAGTGCTTCCATCAGATTGAAGCCGGCGAATAGCCCAGCAACAATCCCAACACCTTGGCGATGCTTGCCTCCGCCGTGTGCGGTGTATGTGAAGACCCGCACGAAGATCAGGAAGTGGCAAATCCCCCTGATCGACAGAAAAATCAGTGGAATTACTGGCGATTCACTCATTCGGAGCCACCTTTCTTGATGCTGAACGGAAGGAATCTCGCTAGAAACGAGAGCCATTTAGGAGTTGGACCTCCAGAAAACCATCCGTGCAGCGATCCAAAGACTGTTGACCCCAAACCCGACGAAAGGAGAGCTAGCAATGGGCCATAAACCCCCAACTCTCCAAGCCCCATCAGCAATACGCCGACGAAATACCCAAGCGCGAAACTGCCAACCCCGAAGAATATCTTCGTCTGAAGCGGGATTGTCGCAGATACAGCAAGCATCATGGCGACCCCACCTGCCGAGGCTAGAGCCAAGTTCTGATCGAACACCAGAGCCAGCCCGGCGGTACCAACACCGGCAGCAGTTGCCGCGATTACTTCTCCACTCATTGGCGGCTCCCTGGTGATTTCGATCACGTTTGACCGAGTATATCACTAGGCCAGTCTATGTACGATTTTTGAACAGGCAAAGAAAAGCCCGCACATGGCGGGCTTTGTACTGCACCGACGATTTGAGCATCGTTGAGAGGCTTGTCGGTTTTGGCGGCGTTGGCTGTTTGGCGGAATCGAAGGGTTTCGAACCCTCGGCCTCATGCGTGACAGGCATGCGCTCTGACCATCTGAGCTACGACTCCAGTTGATGCTGATGGCCGGTGCTGATCTCCGGCTTTCCATGATTTGCACGGGGTCGACGTTAGTCTGGCTTATTACCGCCCCGCCCGTTATCTCCCAGTCTACCGAATGCATGGCGACGGATTCGCGCATCAGCCTGCGCACTCATCTGCATCTCTGGTGGCGCTGGATATTGGATTTGAACCAATGACCTCCCAGAGTTACCAGGGCGCTCTCCCAGCTGAGCTCACCCAGCGCCACCAGAGATAAAGACGAAAGCGGCGCCTTACGGACGCCAATCGTTTACCAACCACTCCGAGGACGTGACCAATACGCTAAGGAGTGGGTTGAGTCTATCTTGACCATCCACCGGATTGCAAGCCGCCTCAGATCTCTAGACGACTCATCAGCGACCGGAGATAGTTAGCATTCTCACGAAGCCTACCGGTCAAGATGGAAATCTGACGAGCAACTGGAGATTGACATTCATCCTTTCCTTCGGCGCATCCAGTTTGGCAGGCAACCGGCGATTCTGGCTGAAGAACCGGACTCAGCTTGATTGCCAATGAGCTTATAAGCTGGTCAAGTTCGATGGTGAAGTTTTCCAAGTCACCTATACGGCTATCAATCTTGGA
>Ga0247818_10000318_pt1 | contig 29528 bp, 24 predicted proteins | sample 13C_Glucose_Day1_FD_192424 | JGI IMG/M metagenome (GOLD analysis project Ga0247818, IMG submission 192424) | Soil microbial communities from agricultural site in Penn Yan, New York, United States - 13C_Glucose_Day1 | ecosystem: Environmental > Terrestrial > Soil > Agricultural land | place... | reverse complement strand
CACTAGTCCCGGCGCGTCACAACCGACAAAGCCCTCCGGGTTCCCATACTGGGAACCCGGAGGGCTTTCCACGTTTTCCGCCAGGGCTCCCGGCCCGCGGCTAGGCTTTAGCTTTCTCGAGCCCGCGCTCGGCTGTGTCCTTCTCGACGCCGGATTTCAGGATTGCCTGAAGCGTGGTCTCATAGTGGGTCCGGAGAAGCCCGGACGCGGCGTCGGCGTTCCGGTCCAACGCGGCGGCCAGGATATCGCGGTGCTCCTGGGCGATGTCGCGGTCCATGAAGCGCGTGGCGCGGCCGGCCCAGCGGCCGTACAGCTGCGCCAGGTCGGACAGGGTGGAGGCGAGGTCGATCAGCACCGGCACGCCGCAGGCCTCGAGCAGTTTGGCATGGAAGGCCTGGTGGGCGCGGTCCCACGCCTCTGTCAACTCGCCGTTATCGCTCTCATTGCGGTAGGGGGTCCGCTCCAGTGTGTGGTGGGCCGCGATGAGCTCGGACTCCCAGGCCAGGTCCCCGCGTTTGACAGCCAGTCCGATCCCGAACTCTTCCGAGACGCAGCGCAGCTCCGTGATGTCCTTGATCTCGTCCAACGAAAGCGTTGGCACGAAAAACCCGCGGTTCGGCTTAAGCACCACCAGTCGGTCTCCCACCAGCCGCGTCAGCGCCTCACGGATTACGGTGCTACTGGTCTTGTAGTGCTTGGTGAGTGCCACCAGCTGCAGCTTGTCTCCGGCGGCCCAACGGCCGGCCAGGATGTCATCCCGGAGCGAGTCCCGGATCTGCGTGCTGAGGGTCTCAGACTCGATACTTTTCGACATGTGCATTATTTTACCCTGAAGCAGATTATATTTTCTTGATTGACTTATGCAATTTCCACCTTAGAATTGGATAAGCCGTACGGAGAGACCTGAATCACAACAGATCCGTCATTACCAAGGAGAACCGCCGTGACCAACTCCACCACCGAAGCACTCCAGACCCGCGAGGAGCACGTCGTCGACGACCTCTACTGGCGGGACCGGTATGAGCCCATTGCGGAAGACGACGAATTCCTGCAGAAGATCGTGGATACCTCGGACCTTCCGGCGCTAATGGTGGCGCTGGCTGCAGTAACGAAAGACTTCTCCCTGCTGCGCGAGGACCTGCGGCCGCCGCAGCCGCCCGCGGAAATCGTGGGCATGCCGCACGGCGGCATGAGCCCCGAGCAGCAGGCGCAGGCGCGCGGGCTGGCCCTCGCGGCCTTGAAGCGGGTGCGGGACGAGCAACTCACCAGCGTCGGCCCCCTGACTGAGGCCCAGGCCGATGACATCCTCACCTGGATCACCAACGCAGCCAACCCCGAGTACCACCCCATGCTGATGCATGACATGGCCCTGGTTGAGGGCAAGAGCGGCAAGCCGAAGTGGGACTTCAAGGACATCGCCCTGGGCCGGGACTTCAGCGTGGCCGTCATCGGGTCCGGAGTTTCCGGAATGGCGGCCGCCTACCGGCTGAAGCAGGCCGGCATTCCCTACACCGTGTTCGAAAAGGGCCACACCGTCGGCGGCACGTGGTGGAAGAACACCTACCCCGGGGTACGCCTCGACACCCCCAACTACGCCTACAGCTTCTCCTTTGCCCAGCGTGACGACTGGCCCCAGCAGTTCTCGCAGGGGTCGGAGATTTTCGAGTACACCCGGCAAGTGGCCGAGCGCGGCGGCATCCTCGGTGAGATCGAATTAAACACCGAGGTTACGTCCGCCACCTATGACCAGGCCACGGGCCTGTGGAACGTAGACATCATCGATGCCTCCGGCCGGCCGGTCAGCCGCCAGTTCAATGCCGTGCTCTCCGCCGTCGGCCAGTTGGACCGGCCCAAGTACCCGGACGTTCCGGGACGCATGGACTTTGCCGGCGTCCAGATGCACTCCGCTGAGTGGGACAACAGCGTCGATGTCACCGGCAAGCGGGTGGCGGTCATCGGCACCGGCGCCAGTGCCTACCAGATCGTCCCCGCAATCGTTGACCAGGTCTCCTCGCTGACCGTCTTCCAGCGCAGCTCACCCTGGATGCTGCCCACCCAGGGCTACTACGCGGACATGCCGGACTCTGTCCAGTGGCTGGTCCGCAAGCTCCCGCACTACGGGCAGTGGCTGCGGTTCTGGCAGCACTGGCTCGGCGTCGAGGGCCGCCAGCACACCACCGTGGCGGAACCGGGCTGGGACAAGCCCGGCAGTGTGTCCGCCGTCAACGCGCAGTGGCGCCAGGGCCTTACCGACATCCTGGCCAAGCAGTACCAGGACCGCCCGGACCTGCTCGCCAAGGTCACCCCGGATTACATCGTGGGCGGCAAGCGCATGCTCCGGGACAACGGCGTCTGGGCCGAGTCGCTGAAGAAGCCCCAGTCCACGCTGGTCACCGAGGGCATTGAGCGCATGACCCCCGAGGGCATCGTCACGAAGGACGGCGTGCTCCACGAGGTGGACATCATCGTCTACGCCACCGGATTCCAGGCCTCGGAGTTCCTGGAGCCGTTGAAGATCACGGGCCTGAACGGCACGGACCTGCACGAGTACTGGGGCGGCGATGCCAAGGCTTTCGCCGGCCTGACTGTTCCGAATTTCCCCAACCTGTTCATCATCACCGGCCCCAACACCGGCCACGTGGTCAACGGCAGCCTCTACTCGATGATCGAATACGGTGTGGAATACATCCTGGAGTCGCTGCGCCTCATCATCGAAAAGGACCTCAAGGCCCTGGACCTGAAGCAGGAAGTCCTCGACGAGTTCGTCGCGGACCTGGACGCCGCCAACGCCACCAAGGCATGGGGGCATCCCAGCGTGCACACCTGGTACAAGAACAAGTTCGGCCGTGTGTCCCAGATCTGGCCCCACCCGGTGTTGGACTTCTGGAAGATCACCCGCACCGTGAACCTCGACGACTACAACCAGCTGGCATGAGGGCCGGCGTAACAGAACCGCTGGCGGGCATCCTTGCCGGGGAGGCGCTGTATAAGGCGGAAACGCACGACGGCGTGATCAGTGTCCGCGGCGTCCGCTACGGTGAGCGGCTGGATCCTGAGGACCGTTTCTCCGCGCTGGGTGATCCGTCACCGGAGCGGCCGCAGGCTCCCGCGACGGTGTTCCCGCAGGCCCCCGGATCGCTGGACTGGCTGCTCGGCCCCGGGCTGGCCCGGATGCCGCAGGACGAGGATTCTTTCCTGCTGGACATCTGGGCGCCCGAGGGTGCGAAGGACCTCCCGGTCCTGGTTTTCCTGCCCGGGGGGGCCTTCATCAGCGGCGCCGGGAACGTGCGCTGGTACGACGGCGCCCGGCTCGCCCGGGAGGGCGGTGCCGTGGTGGTTACCGTCAACTATCGGCTGGGTGCGCTCGGTCTGCTCAACAGGGCCGGAGGAACCAGGGACGGCGCGCACCCTGGTCCGCGGAACCTTGCGGTCGGCGACATCCTGCAGGCGTTGACCTGGATTCACCGGAACATCGGCGCGTTCGGCGGCAATCCCCGGGCCACTACCCTGGCGGGCCACTCCGCCGGGGCGTGGTACGCGTACGTGCTGAGCTTTGCCGAGCCGGCGCGCGGACTGTTCAACCGGACCGCCCTGTTCAGCCTGCCCTGGCAGCCTCCCTTGAACGAGACGGAGTTCGCCGAGCGGTCCAGGCTCTTTGCCACGGCCTTGGGCGATGGCGACAGTGACTGCCGCAGTACCGGGGAGGTCCTGGCCGCCCAAGCCGCGGTGTCCAAGGCCTATGCCGGCAGGGGGCTGGGTCTGATGCCGGCAGCGGACGGGGAACTGGTTCCTTCATGGGCCATGGACTTCGAGGCCGCGGCGGCCTCCATGCATGTGGACGCGCTGCTGCTGAGCAGCACCGACGATGAAGCCGCCGCGTTCCTGCACGCCCTTCCCGTTCAGGCCGTCGGCCCGCAACAGCTTGCCGGGTTTGTCGGTGCGCACTTCGAAGCCACCGCCGACGCGACGTCCTTTATCGAGGAACGGCATCCCGCGGCGACTGACCACGCAAAGCTGGTGGAGGCCATGAGCCTGCACCAGTTCCGCCTGGCCGCTACCGAGCTGGCAGGCTGGGCGGACCAAGCCGGAATTCCGGCCACTCTGCTGCGGTTCTCCGTGCGCAGCAGGCTGGTCGGCGCCGGCAGTCCACACTGCTTTGAACTGCCTTTCCTATTCGGAAACGGCGCAGACTGGGAGGATGCCCCGATGCTCGACGGGTTCCCCGCCGAGGTCTTCGACGATGTGTCGGACCGGCTCCGGCCGCTCCTGCTCGGCTTTGTTGGGGACGGCGTGGCGCGGACGCCCGAAGGCCGGCCCGTGCCCCGCTTCGATCCGAAGAGCCCGGCGCTGTACACGGTGAGCGAAACCGGAAGCGGCACCGCCGGCGTCGAGCCTGAACTGCGTCCGCGCCGCTAGGTCCGCCGCAAGCGGGAGAAACTATTCAACCAGAAACGCCAGTGGAGCCGTCCGAAAGGGCGGCTCCACCGGCATTAAGCGGATGTTGGCGGATCTCAGAAGCTGGTGATCACCGAGCGGGCCACCGATCCGCCGCGCAGGAGGTCGTAGCCTTCATTGATCTGATCCAGCGAGATGCGTCGGGAAACCAATTCATCCAGCTTGAAGCGGCCTTGCAGGTACAGCTCCGCGTACATCGGGATGTCGATCTTCAGGTTGGTGGAGCCCATGGCCACGCCGCGGATGCCTTTCTGCTTGCCCATCAGGTCGCCGAAGGGCGTCACTTCCAGGCGGGTTTCCGGTTTCTGGACACCGATCAGGAATGCGGTGCCGCCGATGTCCAGCATGGCGACGGCGTCCATCGCGGTCTGCTTCAGGCCGATCACTTCGAAGGCGCAGGTGACGCCACCGCCGGTGAGGTCCTTGACCGCCTGCACGGAATCCCCGTCCCCGGCATTGATGATGTCCGTGGCGCCGAACACCTTGGCGAGTTCAAGCTTGGCCGGCTGCAGATCGATGGCGATGATCCTGCGCGCCCCGGCCAGGGCGGCGCCCTGGATGACGTTGAGGCCCACCCCGCCGCAACCGATGACGGCAACAGTATCTCCGGGGCGGATGCGGGCCGAGTTGATGGCAGCCCCGGCCCCCGTCACCACGCCGCAGCCCAGGAGCGCGGCACGATCGAAGGGGATGTCCCTGCTGACGGAGACAACAGTGTTCTCGTGGACGATCACCTGTTCGGCGAATCCGCCGACGCCGATGAACTGCGCCAGTGCCTCGCCGTTGCGGCTCAGCCGCGGGCCCTGGCCCGGGGTCCTTTGCGTTTCCTGCGGATGGCGGCACTGGTAGGGCCGGCCCGTCAGGCACCCCCGGCAGTGGCCGCAGCTGTGGATCGGCGATGACACCACGTGATCGCCCACGCAGAACTCCGTGACGTCCGGACCAACTTCGGCCACCACCCCGGCGATCTCGTGGCCGAGCACGGCAGGCATGGGGAAGCCCACGTTGGTTTCGGCCACGTGCATATCGCTGTGGCACAAGCCGCTGGCGCGCACATCGATGAGCACTTCACGGCCGATCGGATTTGCGATGTCAATGTCCTGGACCTGGAACGGCTGACCCACGCCATCGAGTACTGCTGCTTTCATTCCTGTTGGTTTCCCCTCAAAGAGTGAACCGGACTTGCCGGCATGGACGTGACGCGGCCCACAAATCTAAATATAGTGTGTAGTGAAGTGCAAAATCTATGAATAATCGATTATTTTGCCGGGGGCGTTCCGCTCCCCGACAGACAGGGAGTCCAGAATGAAAGCTGCAGTCATCAACGAAATCAATGGCCGTTTCGATGTGGAAGAGGTCAGCATCGGTGATCCCGTGGGCCGCGAGGTCCTGGTGGAGGTCAAGGCTGCGGGCCTGTGCCACTCGGATCTGCTGGTCGCCTCGATCGACCGCGGGCGCCCGCTTCCCATGGTTGTTGGACATGAAATGGCCGGGGTTGTGGCCGCCGTCGGACCTGATGTCCGGGACCTTGCCGTCGGGGACCATGTGGTTGGCTCCGAAGTGAAGTTCTGCGGGCACTGCGAGGAATGCCTGGCCGGCCACAGCTACCGTTGTGTCAATCCCGGCGAAGTGTCCCGGCCGCGCGCTGCGGGGTCCAAGCTGCGCCGAAACAGCGGGGATGTGCACGCGTTTGGCGTCGCCGCCTTTGCCGAATACACCATCTGCCACGCCAACTCGCTGGTGCGGATCCCCCGGGAGCTACCCTTCCCGCAGGCGGCAGTGCTCAGCTGCGCGGCCATCACCGGCGTGGGGGCGGCACTCAATACGGCAAAGGTCCAGCCCGGCGACACGGTGGCCGTCATCGGCCTGGGCGGCATTGGCCTTAACATCCTGTCCGGGGCCCGGATCGCCGGGGCCACCACCATCATTGGTGTCGACGTGCATCCGGCCAAGCTCGCACTGGCGGCCCGCTTCGGCGCCACCCACGTAGTGAACTCCCTCGAGGAGGATGCTGCGGCCGAGGTGCGCGAGATCAGCGGGCGCGGGGTGCACCACTCGTTCGAGGCCATCGGGCTCGGAGTAACCCAGGCCCAGGCCATCGAGATGACCCGCGTTGGCGGCGGCGCGTACTTCATCGGAATACCCCAGGGCGCGCCCTTGGAAGTGGACGTACTGCGCTCCCTCATCGCCTCCCAGCGACGCATCCAGGGCGTGTACATGGGTTCGAGCAACATCCGCCGGGATATTCCGATGTACGCCGAGCTCTACCTGCAGGGCCGCCTGAACCTCGATGACCTGGTGGCGCAGGAAATCCCGCTCGAGAGGATCAATGACGCCTACCGGCTCCAGGAGTCCGGGGCGATCGCGCGCAGCGTCATCACGTCGTTCTGACGGAAAGGGGCACTGCCAAGACGGCCATTGCCAAGTGCACCCTTTTTATATAAAATCATTCAAAGAATGCATTTTCATCTCACAATGTTGTGAAGGTTCCACGGGTGCCACCCCTGGTGCCAGCCAAGAAGGAGTTCAAAGTGACTGCACGCACCGGAGCAGAGTACAAGCGGGGCCTGGATGACGGCCGCGAAGTCTGGCTGGGGTCGGAGCGCATCTCCGTCCTCGAACACCCGGCCTTCAAGGGTTCCGTCGAAGGTATGGCGGGCTACTTCGATTACCAGCACAAGTACGCGGCGGACTGCCTGACCACCCACCCGGAAACGGGTGAGTCCATGAACGTGAGCCTCTCGCTGCCGAAGAACGCCGAGGACATTGCCCTCAGGCACCGCGCCTTCGACCGGCTGGCCCGATACTCCAACGGCATGCTGGGCCGCACGCCGGACTACGTCAACGTGGTCCTGGCAGGTCACGTGTCGCGCCGGGACATCTTCGACCGCTCCGGGGACCCGGTGTACCACCAGCGGCTGGCGGCCTACCACCGCGAAGTGATCGAGAAGGACCTCGCGCTGACCCACACCATAGTGCACGCGGCCATCGACAAGAGCGTCGGCGAGCTGCAGGGCATGAACGAGGAACTCACCCTCCGCGTGGTGGAGCGGACCGAACAAGGACTCGTCGTCAAGGGCGCCAAGATGCTCGCCACGCTGGGCCCCATCGCCGACGAACTCTACGTCTACCCGGCAGTGCCCATCCAGAAGGGCTTCGAGGAATACGCCATTTCCTTCGCCATCCCGGTGGCCACTCCCGGCGTCGTGGCCGTCTGCCGCGACCACTACGGCGTGGACGCCGATGTTGCGGACAGGCCGTTCTCGTCGCGCTTTGATGAGCAGGACGCCGTCATTATTTTCGACGACGTGCTGGTTCCCTGGGACCGCGTGTTCATCGACGGCAACCTGGACGTCTACAACGCCATCAACGCCGGCACCGCATCCGGCAACACCCAGCAGCAGACGGCCATCCGTGCCGCCGTGAAACTGGAGTTCGCCTACGACCTCTGCACGCAGATCGCCAAGGTGACCGGCACCGAAAACAAGCCCGACGTCGGCGCGATGCTCGGCGAAATCTACACCTACCTGCGCCTCACCCGCGCGGCCATCCACTCCGCGGAGATGCGGGCCTCGGACTGGGGCGACGGCGCGTTCTTCTGCCACGACGACATCAGCGCCCTGCGCGCCATCATGCCCGGCTGGATGATCCGGATCAACGAAATCATCAAGTCCATGGGCTCACACAACCTGCTGGCAACCCCCACCGGCGGAGCCTTCAACGATCCGCGCCTGGGCCCGCTGCTGAAGAAGTACCTGCCCGGCGCCAACGGCATCAGCGCCCAGGAACGCGCCCGCATCATGCGCACCGCCTGGGACTTCGCCGGCTCGGCACTGGGCAGCCGGATCGAACTCTACGAGCGCTTTTACCTCGGCAGCGTCGGCCGTGCCCGTGCCCTGGACCACCGCAAGGCCCAGGCCGCCGGGGAGACCGGCGCCTACAAGGCGATGTTCGAGGAAATCGACGGGCTGCCCGCCGCGCCCCACGGCTCCATGGCAGAGAGCGAAATTCCCGCGCCCGCGACTGACCGGGTCGCCGTCGGAGCGCGGGGCTAGGTTCCGTCATGACGGCGCAGACAGCGGAGGCCGCCAGCCTTGAGAACAGCGTGGAGAACATGACGGGCACCGTGGCCCGGCATGTCGCGGACACCGCCTTCGAGGCCTTCGATGCCGGGACGGTGGAGCGGGCCAAGATCCGCATCATCGACTCACTGGGCAACATCGCCGCAGGCCACCGCGCCCAGGGCAACGACGCCGTCCTGGACCTCGCCAGGCGCTGGGGCGGTGCGCCGGAATCCAGCGTGCTGGTCCACGGCGTCCGCGTCCCGGCGCACAACGCGGCCATGGTCAACGCGGTGATGATGCGGTCCTACGACTTCGAGCCTATCGGCGCGGAATATGAGGACCACACGCAGTCTGCCGCCCATATCAGCGGGACCACGGTTCCGGTGGCCCTGGCCGTCGCCGAGCAGCAGCGCTCCTCAGGCCGTGACCTGCTCACCGCACTGATCGTGGGGGATGACCTCACCTCGCGCCTTGCCGCGGCGTCGGGCTTTGACGTCTACAGCGGCCAGGACAACACAGGCACCGTCAACGGCCTCGGCGGCACTGCCGTCGCCGCCAAACTCATGGGGCTGGACGCGGTCCAGGTCCGGAACGCGCTGGGAATAGCGGTGAACCAGCTGTCCGGAACCGTGGCCAACATTTTCGACCAGACGCTAGCGTTCAAGCTGCCCATCGCTTTCGCCGCCCGCAACTCCATAGTCTCCGCGGAGCTGGCGCAGGCCGGGTTCGCCGGGCCGGAGGACGCGATCGCGGGCCGGCACGGGTTCCTGGACATGTACTGCTCCTCGCCAGCACCGGAAAGGGTGACCCGCCGGCTTGGCCAGGCTTTCTACGCGGACTGCGTGATCAAGCCGTGGTCCTCGTGCCGGGCCAGCCACCCCTCATTGGACGCCTGCGTGCGGCTGGCCACCGAGAACAGGCTCAACGAGGACGAGATCGACGAGATCCTCATCCACGTGACCACGCGGACCTTGAAGGGTTTCGTGGGCCAGCCCTTCGTGATCGGGGAGTGCCCAGAAGTTTCCGGTGCCTTCAGCATCCGTTTCACGGCCGCCACCGCCCTGATGTACAGGACGGTCCGGCCGGAACACCTCACGCTGGAGCACATGCAGGATCCGCGCCTGCAGCGGCTGCTGGACAAGATCCGGCTGGTTGATTCGCTGCCGCCCGCGGAATCGCTCACTGCCGAGGTGGAGCTGCGGCTCCGGGACGGTTCAGTGCTCCGGACCCGAACGGACGTGCCCAAGGGGGACATCTACGCCAGCCCGATGAGCGAGGCGGAGATCCTGGACAAGTTCTTCGCCAACGCCGAGTTCGGCGGCAGGACCCCGCGCAACAAAGCCGAGGAAGCGGTCCTGCTGGTCCAGCGCCTTGAGGAGCTGGACAGCCTGGCACCCCTCATCAAACTCTTCACACCCCACCTTCAGCACTAAATCCCAGGAGGATGCAATGAATACAGAACAGGTCGTACCCACCGCGGAGATCACCGTCGATCCCGCTGCATTCCGTCACGTCGTGGGCCACTTCGCCAGCGGCGTCACGGTGATCACCACGGTTGTGGACGGTGAGCTTTACGGCACGACGGCGTCTGCCGTGTCGTCGCTGTCCATGGAGCCTCCCATGATGCTTGCCTGTCTCAACCGCTCCAGCTCTACGCACGACGCCGTACTGAAGGCCGGAGTCTTCGGCATCAACATCCTGGCCGAGGACCAGAGCGACCTCGCCATGAAGTTCGGACGCAAGGGCGGGGACAAGTTCGACGGCGTCTCGGTCACCATGTCGGCGGAGGGTGTGCCCATGCTGGACGGCGCCCTTGCCACCATCGTCTGCCGGGTCGCGGAAACCCCCACCGGCGGCACGCACACCGTGTTCCTCGGCCAGGTTACCGATGCCAAGGCAACCGCAGGGGAGCCGCTGGCGTACTTCCGCGGCGCCTTCGGCCGGCTGGAACGGGTCAAGGAGCTCGCGGCCTACGACGCCGTGCGCGACTGGGTGCTGGGCCGCCGCACCCCGCTGCACCAGGCGCTGGATCCGGTGGAGATCGCGGCCCAGGCCAAGTCTGATCCGCACAACGTCCACAATGCCTTGGTCAAGTTGACGGCCGAATCCCTGGTGACCCGGGGCGACCGGGGCGAATTCCTGCCCGCGCCCATCACCCGCCAGCTCACGGACAGTGTCTACGACGGCCGCCTCACCATCGAGCTCGGCGTGCTCGCCAGCCACTTCGAGAAGTTCACGGATGAGGACATCGCGGAGCTGAGCCGCCTCACTGACGAGCTGGCGCTGCTGCGCCAGGGCGGCCAGGAAGCGCTGGATAAGTTCCTCAAGACAAACGCGAAGTACCACAACCGCCTGGTCAGCGTGGCGGGCTCCGCCCAGCTCACCGACGCCTTCCGCCGCCTCGGAATCGGCACGGTGTGGCGCGAGGCGCTCAACAGCGAAGAATGGGCCCGGAAGATGGACCACAGCCACATCGTGGAACTCACTGCGGCGCTGAAGAACCACGACTACGCGCGGGCCGCGGATGCTCTCACCCGCCACACCTCTTTCGGCAAGCACTTGGCCAGCGACGTGATTGAGCGCCACGGCGGCGAGGTGTAAGCAGCAGCTCCAAAAGTACGACGGCGGGGCCGCACCCAGGGATTCCCATCCCGGTGCGGCCCCGCCGTCGTTCGTGGTCTTCCCAACTGGGTTGCATTAAACGGCGACATTCGCGGTGTTAGCGACGTCAACTGTGAGTCAGATGGGGGCGATGCGGAAGGGAAGGACAGCAAAAAAAGCAGGGAAGCCGAGTGGCCTCCCCGCTCCTTTGCTCCGGTCCTTAGTCAGCCTGCGGCCGGCAACCCTGCTTCGGCGTTCCGCAGGCGGGCCAGCCCCGGCACGTAGGCGGCCAGCGCTTCAAACGCCGTCTGCTGGGTGTCCGGTGTGGTGGCTGCTGCCACGTAGCGGTCGGGCCGCACCACCAGGGTCATCCCGCTGCCGGCGACAGCCGCGAAGGCCCCACTGGTGTCTGTGACCGCGGTGGCGCCGGTCAGCGTGAGGTGCGGGCCGCCGTCGTTCTTCCCTTCAGCGTCCAAAGGCCCGGTGTCCATCCGCCGGACCTCAAAGGGTGCGCGGCGATCGTGGGGGAAGTACAGCAGTGCCCAGCCGGTTCCGAGGACGGCGTCCAGCGGAACGGCGTCGCCGGTGGGAAGGATGACCTGCGGCTGGGACACGGAGCGGCCCACCAGGGCGGCTGCCCGTTTTGGAATTCCAGTGCCAGGGTCCGCCACGCAGCCGTCGGTGAAGTGCGGCTGCTTGAGGAACTTCATGCCGGCGAGCCATGCCTTGGCGGTGGGAATGATGCCGGAGGCGGTGATGGCGGCGTCGCGGATGGCGGTGAGCGCCGGGTTGACGTTCATCACCACTGTGCCGATCCGGTGGGAAAGGCGCACCATGTCCACCGCGTGCGGACGCCGCTCCGCCTGATAGGTGTTCACCAGGGCGTCGGTGCCGGTGCCGCGGACGTTCGCGGCGATTTTCCAGGCGAGGTTGGCGACGTCCCGGATGCCGGCGTTCAGTGCTTGGCCGGCGAACGGGGGCATCATGTGGGCTGCGTCCCCGGCCAAGAGTACGTGCCCCACGCGGTAGTTCAGGGCCACCCGCTGGTGGGCCACGTAGACGGCCGCGCGGCGGATGTCCGCCGCGGCAATCGTCTGGAACGGTGCGATGAGCCTGATGATGGCCTCCGGAGAGGTCATCGCCGCTGCTTCCTCGCCGTGGAGGAGCATGAACTCGTAGCGGCGGCGGCCGTTGACTCCGGGGACCACGACGACGGGACGCGTCCCGTTGCAGTGGAACTCGGAGAACCGCTCCGGGTCACCCGGGGTGTTGATGATGTCGACCACGATCCATTTCTGGACCTGGGTGGAACCTTCCATCGGGATGCCGAGCTGGGAACGGACCGGGCTGCGGCCGCCGTCGCAGGCGAGCACCCATTTGGAGCGGACTGTGTGCTTGCCATCGTCGTCAATCAGCACCGTGTCCACGTGCCCGGGTCCGTCCGTGATCCGGAATGCTTCAGTGGTGAAGCGGACGTCGATCAGCGGACGGGCCCGGGCAGCTTCCAGCAACAGTGATTCCATCACGGGCTGGTCGAACTGCGACTTGCCGGGCTGGCCCAGCCGCGGGCTGGCCGGGTAGACCTCCGCCAGCAGCTGTTCCTTCCGGCCGAAGTAGCGGGCGCCGGTGTCCATGAGCATCTCCGGCGCCAGCATGTCCAGGATTCCGATCTGCTGCATAACCCGGAGCGTTTCGTCCGTGACGCTGATGGCGCGCGGTTCGTCGCTGGTCCCGGCATGGCGTTCAACGAGCATCACGTTGACGCCCTGATCCGCCAGCAGGTTCGCCGCGGCCAGGCCGATGGGTCCAGCCCCGATGACCAGTACGTCGGTTTCGATGATTTTGTCCATGCCGATCAAAGTTCCGTTCATGTAGGAGTGCAGTCAGTGGCGTCGGGGTCATCCTGAGTCAGGAGACGAGCTCCACCGTGTTTTTCAGGGTGCCCAAGCCGGTGATTTCCACCTCGACGACGTCCCCGTCCGAGAGCAGGCCGGAGGGTTCCATGAACAGGCCCACGCCGCCGGGGGTGCCGGTGACGATCACATCGCCGGGGGAGAGCTTGGTGAAGCCGGTGACGTAGGCGATCAGCTGCGGAATGGTGAAGTACAGATCCGAGACGGAAGCCTTCTGACGGATGTCGCCGTTGACCCGGGTTTCCAGGGTGAGCGCGTTGACGTCGCCCAGGTCCGCGGCCGGGACGAGATATGGGCCGAAGCCGCCGGTGCCGGGGAAGTTCTTGCCGGGGATCCACTGGGAGGCTGCGAGCTGCCAGTCGCGGACGCTGAGATCGTTGTAGGCGGCATAACCGGCCACATAGTCAAAAGCGTCCTCTTCGGCGACGTGGAATGCTTCCTTGCCGATAACCAGGGCCATTTCGCCTTCGTAGTCGAACTTGGTGGTGGTGGCTGGCATCTGGGCCGGCTGCAGATGGCCCATCTGGGAGTCAGCGAAGCGGGTGAAGACGGTGGGGGCCTTCTGCTCCGTCTTACCGGATTCCTCTTGGTGGCTTCGGTAGTTCACGCCGATGCAGATGATCTTGCCGGGGTCGGTGACGGCAGGGAGAAACTCAATGTTCGCTTCCGGGCGGGACGGGGCACTGCGGAAGTCTTCACCGACGGCGCCGAAGATGCCGCGCTCGACAGCAGCGCGGAGCGTTCGGGCAAGGTTGGCGCCGCTGGGGCCGAGGTCGTAAGCCCGTTCGTCGGCGATGATGCCCCACGTGGGGGAGCCGTCTGCGGATACAAAGCTTGCGTAGTTCATGATGGTGGTTCCTTTCGCGGCGGCTGCGCGCCGGGGAGGTGACGCAATCCCTTCCCGGTCGGCCGCTTTGCCGGGCAGGAGGAATGTGCATCATTGGCAAGAAATACATTATCCTGCTTTTACGCATTCTGACTAGAGTGTCGCTGTTCGGGTCAACGGAGCCCGATTCAGGCAGATCGCACTTTGGCGTTCAGCGTGGGCCCATCAAAGTGTCGCGGCCAGGGCGTGTGCCGGCAGCGTCGGTTCCCTCGCGCAGGGCAGCCCGAAATGACGTCAAGGGGACAACAAGGACACGGCCGGACCCCGCGACCCAGCGCATTCAGCCGACACCGAGTCACGGCATCATCACAAGCCATAGCGCAGCCCTGGAAGGGCGCAGCACCTCGTGCAAACTAAAATGTTCCGTCAATTAGATACCCAACCGCTCGGGGCGCGGTCTGTCTTAACCTCAAGGTCATTGCTCCACAGGGATGAGCAAGACGGTGAAGATTCCCAGACAGGCAAGGACGACGACGCTGGCTGCGACGTAGGCGATCGATGCGACGTCGGGCCTAATTGCTTCATGTTTGATGCCGGTGATGGCGCGGTGAAATCTCCGCTTGCGGGTGAGGTTGATAGCCAGCGCCGTAACGGCGGAGGTCGCTACGAGCGTGGCGGAGAACCAGCCATGGTGCGGCATCCAGCGAAGGAAGATGGCGGCTGCGACTGTCAGGGACAGGGTGGTGCGTCCCCACGCCATGTCTGTGCGTTCCGGCTGAAGTCCGGGGTCACCATGGATTGGCGGGTCAGGTCGCGGACGCATGGTTTAGGAGGGGCGGACGAGGACGAAGATCGCCATGATAGCGGCGACGAGGCCGCCGCCGATTGCCAAGACCGGGGCAATCCAAGGCAGTGGAAGAGGGTCTTTGCGGCGCATGGAGCGTTCGACATTCAGCCAGCGGAAGAATGAGCCTCCGCCGATGAGGAGCGCGAGGACGAGGAGGAGGAGGGCGACCGTTTTGCGCATTTCGGGGCCGAATAGATCGGCCATGAAGGCTTCGACGGCGACACCGCCGGCGAGCAAAGCCAAGGACGTCCGGATCCATGCCAGGAACGTGCGTTCATTCGCCAGCGTGAACCTGGGGTCCGGCTCGGTGCCACCGCCCAGGACGCGGTCGGATAAGCCGGTCCTTCCACCGCCGCTGCGGGCGCTGAAATTCTCCATGGGTCTTTCCTTCCGTGTCCATTGTCTGTAGTTCAGCTCAGGCGAAAGCGGAGGCCGGGTTTGCGGCCTCCGCTGGTTCCCTTCCGGGAGTGTTGTTTTAGGCCTTAGTGACTGCCTCTAACGGTGCTGCCTCAGCTCCGACGGCAGGGGTGGGTGCCTCGAGTGAGAAGCCGGCGGATACGTCTAGGCCGAGCCGACGGCGGTCGCGCTGCTGGTTGACGAACACCAGGGCCAGGATGCCGAACGTCAGCATGAGCCCTCCGGCCAGGGCGAAGGCCGCACGGTAGCCGTCCGCGGGGGTGGCTGCTCCGCCGATCAGGAATCCGGACACTGCCGGTGCGAACACGCCGCCTGTGGTGAGGACAGCGTTGGCGATGGAGAGGTTGGCGCCTCGCTGGGCGATGGTGGTCAGCTCTGCCACGACCAGGTAGGTGATGGCGAAGAGTGCAGGTGCGGTGCCGAAGCCGAAGACCATGAGGGTGATGGACAGGATGGGGGAGGTTGTCATCGTTGCCCCTACAAGGCAGGCGCCGGCGAAGGTCCCGGCGGCGCCGAGTACCCAGCCGCGGGCCTTCCTGGTGGGAACGCCCTTCAGGTGCAGGCGCTGGGTCAGAGCGCTCAGGGCCACGGTGGCAATAGTGCCCCACGCCGCCGGCAGGGCGATCATGGTGCCGGCCTGCTGGCCGCTGAAGCCGAGGACGTTCTGGAAGTATGCCGGACCCCAGGACATGGCCAGGGTGAAGGTCCAGTAGCCGAAGAAGGACGCCAGGACCGCAAAGATCCAGCTGGGGGAGAGGATAGTGCGCCAGTAGCGGATCTTGGTCTCAGCCACCACCGGGGCCTCCTCCGGGGCGATGCCGTCAATCTCCTGTTCAGCCTTCCGGCTGGTGTACGGGCCTTCCTTGCCCACGATGAACCAGAAGGTGGACCAGACCAGTCCCACAATGGCCAGCAATGCGAAGGCTGTCTGCCAGCCGAATTGACCGATGACCCAAGCCAAAACCGGAGCGAAAGCCACAATGCCCAAAGTCACGCCGGAAGATGCCAGCGCCGCGGGGGTAGCGCCCTTCTTCTCGGGAAACCACTTGTAAATGCCATGCATCAGGACCGGCGCCAGCGGGCCCTCGCCGGCACCGAGCAACAGGCGGCTGGCCCAGAGCGCAGGCAACGAGGCGAACAGCAGGATGGGAACCTGAGCCACGGACCACAGCAGGCACAGGACCAGCAGGATCCACTTGCTGGATACCTTGTTGGCGATGGGAGCAGCAACGATCTGGGCCACGCCGAAGGTCAGGAACATGGCACTGCCCACCAGGCCAAACTGTTCGGGCGTGATGCCCAGCTGCTTCATCAGGGGGACGGCCGCAATGCCCAGGACTGCCTTGTCCGCCCAGCTGAGCATCATCAGGAAAAGCAGGCTGAACGTCATGAACCAGCCGTACCGGTTGCGCTTGGCCCGGGACCAGGTCCGGGGATCCCGGGAGGTCGCGGAGCCCGGCGTCATATGGGGAGTTTCAGACACAGTTTGCCCAATCGTTGAAGGGGAGTCTTTGCCGGTTTCGACGGCGTTTCCTCGACTCTAGGCTCGTGTGACCGGCCTTACATTTGAGCTTTCCGTTGGGCGGAAAGCCACTTTCGGGAGCATCGCACACTGCCACCGCTCCCGCCGTCACGCCGGCCCAGGAACACCAGCAGGGCCATCCCCAGAGTGCTCAATCCGCACGTGAGCCACCATGTGGTGCCCCAACCACCGGTGCTGGTGGCGAGAAGGGCGAACAACATCGGCCCCAGGAAGTTTCCCACATTAAAGATCTGCTGCGTAAGGCCCAGCACGGCGGTTACCGAACCGTCCGTGGGTGCGATGCGTACCGAGTAACTGGTCACCGCGGCGGGGATCAGGCCCCCGACAGCGGAAAACAGGGCGATGAGGACAGCCTGGACGAAGATGCCGTTCGCGACGTTTTCCCAGCCGACGGCGAACGTGGCCACGGATGCAGCGGACATCGACAGGAAGGTCCAAAAGATAATTCTCCGCTCGGACAGGCCACGCTGGATCAACGGACCGGCGCTGAGGGCCCCGATTGCGTTCACCCCTCCGACTATTGCGCTGAGGACGCCTGGCCATGGACCGTCGAGCCCCGCAGACCGATAAATTGATGGCAGGAAGCCGAGCACCGCCATCCACTGCGCCGTATAGCAGGCGAAGACCACACCCATGACCCACGGCCTCCGGGTGGCCACAGTGCGGCCCACCCTGCGGAGCGCGGAGCGGAGCCCGGCGTCGGCAGGGGCCACGTCCTTCGGTACCCGGCGCAGCAGCAGCGGCACCGGGAGAAGCGTGAGAATGGCCATGACCAGCCACCACTCGCGCCACCCGGCGGCCTGCAGGAACACAGCACCCGCGGACAGGCCCAACAGCGTGGCCGTTCCCTGGAACGTGGCCCAGCTGGCCAGCGCAACGTTCAACCGCTGGGGTGGGGCCACTTTCCGGATGAGGGCAGGGGCGACGACGACGGCCAGCAGGAAGCCGACGCCCTCCAGGGTGCGTGCGGCCATAAGCCATTCGGTGCTGGGGGCGGCTGCGCCCAGCGCGGAGGCCGCGCTCAGCAGGACCAGTCCGGAGATGAGGAGCCGGCGCAGGCCAGCCATCTCGCCGCCCACGGCCGTGGCCAGGCCGCCCACCACGCTGGCCACTTGAATGATGCCCAGCAGCAGCCCGGCCTGGATCAGTGAGGTGCCGAGATCTGCCTGGATACCGGCCAGGGCGGCAGGAAGTTTCCAGATGTGCATGGCCGCCGCGATGCCCGCAACGAGGACGGCAAGCCAGACGCTGTCCGACGTCGCCTTTGTGTCATCGAGGGGTTTGGTGTGCGACGGCAGTGCCAAGAGTTTTCCTTGCTGAAGGGTGGCGGGGCGGTTTCCCTGTATCGGGTTCCCCTCAGGCGGGTGCCAGAACGGGGCTGCCTATGCTGAACCGCTGGCCGCTGACGGCGACGTCCACGGGGCCGCCAAACGTTGAGGCGGCACGGGCGCGCCACCACTGCGGCTCCGCGCGGCCGGCCAGATGCGACAGGACAAGCCGGCCCACGCCGGCAGCGGATGCCACGCGCCCGGCTCCTTCCGGCGGAGTGTGGGCGATCCGCTGGTGGTTCAGGAACTCGGGCGCGAAGCCCTTGTCTGCGTAGAAGTCCAGGTTGACCGCTTCATGCACCAGGACGTCCGCACCGTCGGCGAGCACAACCATGGCTTCGCATTCGGCCGTGTCACCGGAGAACACCACGGAGCCGGCGTCGGTCTCGAAGCGGAACGCCAGTGCAGGGCGCACGGGCGGGTGTTCCACCAGGATGCCGGTGACCTTGACCCTGTCATCCTCGTAGACGTCAAACGGGCGGGCCGCCTCCGGTGATTGATGCGCGGGCGTGGCCAGATCCACAGTGCGCACAAGCGAGGCGAGGTCTGGGCGGGCCTCATCATGAACCCGGATATCAATGTCGTAGGAGAAGGCTTTGAGCGAGTGGGATACCAGCTCACCTGTGCCGGAGAGCCCGCTGCCGCCGGCGCGGGTGGCATCCTTGCCCGGGCCAACGATGGAAACTGGGCCGGTGAAGCCCTCCACAGGGTTCCCCCAGTTCCAGAGCAGGAAGCCGGGAAGTTCCACCACGTGATCCGAGTGCAGGTGGGTGACAAAGCCCGCCACAAAATCCTTTCCCCGGAGTCCGGCCTCATGGGCGGCACGGGAGCAGCCTAGGCCGAAGTCCACCATGTAGAAGGCCTCGCCTACCACCAGTGCGCTGGAGATCCCGTTTTCCGGTCCGCGGATGGCCGGACCGGCGGCGGTGCCAAGAGTGATCAGTTCGACGCTCACGGGAAAGTCCTTCTGCAAAATTGTTGGGTCAGGAGTGGGGGCGGGCATTGATGACCCGGGTTTCGAGGTATTCCTCCAGCCCCCAGCGGCCGCGTTCACGGCCGACGCCGGATGCTTTCCAGCCGCCGAACGGAGCGTCCGGTTCCACTAGGGTGTGCTGGTTGACCCAGACCGTTCCGGCCTCAATGCGCGATGCGGTGGCGTAGGCCCGTTCCTGGTCCGGGCTCCAGACGGAGGCGCCAAGGCCGAATTCCCCGGCGTTCAGGCCGGCGATGGTTTCATCGACGTTGTCGTAGGCCACGATGGGCAGCGCGGCGCCGAACTGTTCATGTTCCACCAGGTCCATGCCGGGCTCGGCGTCGATCACCACGGTGGGGGAGAGGAAGTAGCCGGGCAGGTCGCAGCCGGGGGCGCCGCCGGTAAGGATGCGGGCGCCGGCGCCCACGGCGGATTCAACCAAGCCGTGGACCAGCTTGAGCTGGGACTCGTTGTGCATCGGTCCCATGGTTGTGCCTGCCGCGACGCCGTGGCCCAGCACATGGCGGGCTGCCTCGGCGGCGATGGCCTCCGCCAGTTCAGCGCTACGCCTCCGCGGGACGTACACACGCTTGACCGCCATGCAGACCTGGCCGGCGTTGCGGAAGGCGCTGCCCACAATGCCGCGGGCTGTGACAGCGATGTCGGCGTCGTCCAGGACGATGGCAGGATCGTTTCCGCCCAGTTCCATGGTGACGCGCTTGACCGTTGAGGCAGCCTGTTGGGCGATGGAGATACCCACCTCCGTGGAACCGGTGAAGGAGATCTTCCGAATGCCGGGGGAGGTGCTCAACGCGACGTTTACTGTCCGTCGCGAACTGGTCCGGGCCTGCAGCACGCCGGCCGGGAGCACCTCATTGAGCAGATTAACCAGCGCAATGGTGGACAGGGGCGTGGACGGCGAGGGCTTGGCGATCACGGTGCAGCCGGCCACCAGGGCGGGAGCGAGCTTCACGCAGAGCAGTGAAATGGGGAAGTTCCACGGCGTGATGGTGCCGACGATCCCCACGGGCCGGTACTGGACTTCCAGGCTGCGGTCGGCGCGCGGGGTGAGCTGCTGGGCTTCCTCCCAGTCGAGGTCCGCGTAGTATTCGAAAAGGTTGGCGGCCACGGAGAACTCACCGACGGCGTCGGCCTTGGGCTTGCCCTGTTCCCGGGACAGCAGGGTGGACAGCGCATCCAGGTCGCGGCGGATCAGTGCGGCACCTGCGCTCAGGGCACTGCGGCGCGCTTCCCGGTCCGCCGCCCAGCCGGCGGATGCCGTGCGGGCGGCCGCAACCGCCAGCTCAACGTCCGCTGCCGTGTTTTCCGGAGCGTGGCCAACGAGCTCAAGGGTGGCCGGGTCGTGGACCTCGTACTGGGCTGCCGTCATGGTTTGTCCTTTCGGCCGGGAGGGAATTCTTATCCCAGTTTCACGGCACGGGTCACATCCGTGGGCGGGCTTTCCATCCAACGGAAAGCACGCCTCGATAGCGCGCCCGCGCTTGCCACTATGGAGTGAAGCACGTCACGCACTAACGAGGAGTCCCCATGTCCCAACAGCAATTGCCCATCGTCCTGACCGGGGTCTCCTCCGGGATCGGGGCCAGGACGGCCCGGATCCTCACCAACCGAGGCGTCCCGCTGATCGGCATCGACCGTAACAAGCCCACAGAGTTCAGCGGCACGTTCGTCCAGGCGGACCTTTCCAGCCAAGCAGGCATCGACGCCGCTGCAGCAGCAGTCGCGGACGCAGCACCGAACGGAATCGCAGGCCTGGCAAATATCGCCGGGGTACCCGGCACAGCACCCTGGCGGACCGTGCTGGCCATCAACGTCTTCGGCGTCCGGGGACTCGTCCAGGCGCTGGCCCCCCTGCTGGGAGAGGGGACCGCCGTGGTAAACCTCGCCTCCAGCGTTGCGGTGAACTGGCGCGAGGTCAAGGCCAAGTGCGCCGCCTTCGCGCTAGCCGACGATCAGGCTTCCGCTCTGGACTCTGTTGCAGGCGATGACGAGGTCACCGGCGAGTCCTACCTTTTCTCCAAGCAGTGCGTCCGGGTCCTCACCGAGCACCTGGCCGCCGAGTTGTTGCCGCAGCGGATCCGCGTCAACAGTGTCAGCCCGGGACCGGTGGCCACGCCTATCCTCGAAGACTTCAAGAAAGACCATGGGCGCGACAAAGTGGAAGGCGCTGAGGCGCTGCTGGGCCGGTTCGGGGATCCGGACGATATTGCACCCGTCATCGACTTCATGCTCCGTCCGGAATCGGGCTGGGTGAACGGTTCGGATATCCGTGTGGACGGCGGCCTGGGTGCGTATCGCGGCTCCGGCCTCGCCTCTGTGCGCAGCTGAGCACTTTCGCCCATCGGAGTTCCCATCGGTAAACGATGCCGGTGCCGCACCTTTCGCGCTAGGAGGCACCGGCGTCGGGCCTTAAAATGGGATAATGCGGCACTGCGCCAAGGTCGGCGCCGTCCTTTCCAGCGCCTAGAAGGGTGATCCATGGCAAACGCTGCCCCGGCTGGCCGGACCACCCGGCGCCCGAGTTCAGTGGCCGGGCCTAAGCTTCCGGCCGAGAAGGCTGGTGCTGCCACCCATCAGGCGGCCAGCGTGACATCACGCGCCCTTGCCTTGTTGGGTACTTTCGATTCCGAGCACTCGGTCCAAAGCTTAAGCTCCATGGCCCGGCGTGCCGGCCTGCCGGTGGCCACTGCGCACCGCCTTGCCGGCGAACTGGTGGCGTGGGGCGGTCTGGAAAAGCTGAACGGCGAATACCGTGTGGGCCAGCGGATCTGGCGCCTTGGCCTGCTGGCCCCGGCACAGCAGAACATTGCGGAAGTGGCTGCCCCGTTCATGCAGGACGTCCTCTTCGTCACCCACAACGTGGTGAACCTGTTCATCCTGGACGGGGAGGAGGTCCTGCTGGTGGAGCGAATGTCCGGAACTGGTGCGGGTCTGCCCTTCCGGCGCGTGGGCGCCCGCCTGCCGCTGCATGCAAGTGCCGCGGGCAAGATCATGCTGGCTTTCGGTGCCCAGGACCTTTTTGCGGCCGCTGCCCAGCGGCTGGAACCGCATACGCCCCGGACCATCACACACCCCGGGCAGCTGGCTGCCGAGATCGAGCGGGTCCGCGCTAACGGTTACGCCACCACTGAGGAGGAAGCCGGGCCGGACAACTACGGTCTGGCTGTCCCGGTTTTCCTGCCGAACAAGCAGGTAGTGGCCGCGCTGGGCATCGTCACCCGGGGGCGTCCGGCACCGGTGGGGAGTGTGGTTCCCGTCCTCAACATCGCCTCGCGGGGAATCGCACGGCGGCTGGGCGTGCAGCATCTGCCGCAGTAGCACACCACCCAGCGAATCTTTCCGTTGGATGGAAAGCCGGCCCCGACCTGTGGCGTGGAACACCTAACCTCAAGTAAGCCCTTAAAGCGGCCGGATCTCCGGCTGAAGCCTGCGCGGCAGGCGAGCCGTTCCAAAGGAAGTGAAGACCCCATGAGTGCATCTGCAGGAGCCACCATCGACGCCGTGGTCGAGCAGGTGGACATTGTCGCGGACCAGGTGGTCTCCCTGGTGCTGCGGCGGGCTGACGGCCAGCTGTTCCAGCCGTGGCAGCCCGGCGCCCACATTGATGTCCACGTAGGCGACGGCCTGGTTCGCCAGTATTCCCTATGCTCCTCACCTGACGAGCTGGACCACCTGCGGATCGGCGTACTTCACGTACCGGATTCCCGCGGCGGATCAAAGGCCGTGCACGCGCTGCTGGCAGGCACGCCGCTGACCATCTCCGAGCCCCGCAACAACTTCCCCCTGCGTGAGTCCCGTCGATACCTCTTCATCGCAGGCGGCATCGGCATCACACCGATCATTCCCATGCTTGAGGCCGCTGAGGCTGCCGGCAAGGAATGGACCCTGATCTATGGCGGCCGAAGCCGGAATACCATGGCCTTCGCCCAGCAACTGGAGGACCGGTACGGTCCGGACCGCATCCGGATCATCGCCGAGGACGAGGTTGGCCGGCTGGACCTTGACCAGACCCTCGGTATGCCCCGGGCACACATGCAGGTCTACGCGTGCGGGCCCGGCGGGCTCCTCGGCGCCATTGAAGAACGCTGCATGGGTTGGCCCCCGGGCGCCCTGCACACAGAAAGATTTGTTGCCTCCACGCTGGGTGCTGCCGCTGCGAATGCGCCGTTCGAGGTGGAGCTGGCCCGGACCGGGACCACTGTGACCGTCCCGAACGACAAGACCATCCTCGAAGCCGTGGAAGAGGTGGGCGTGCGCGTCCTGTCCTCCTGCCGTGGCGGTTTGTGCGGCACCTGCGAAACCCAGATCATCTCGGGTGAGCCGGAGCACCGCGACGCCGTGTTGTCGGAAGAGGACCGTGAAGCTGGCGAGGTCATGCTGGTCTGCGTCTCCCGCGCCGCCGCCGGTTGCCCCCGCCTCGTCCTAGACCTCTAGCCACCTCACCTATCCACCCAAGTTCTTCCTCACCAGGAGTGTTCCCCATGAGCGTTACCACCCATGAAGCCAATGTATTGGGCGAGGACCCCTTCGACACGGCGAACCTCCTGGACCCGTACCCCTTCCTGGGACGGTTGCGCGACGCCGGCGCCGTCTCCTATCTGGAAAGCACCGGCAGTTACGCCGTGGCCGGGTATCAGGAAGTGTATGAGGTCCTTACTGATTTCGAGACCTACATCTCCTCCGGCGGACTGGGTCCCAGGGACATCCGCAAGGACTCAGGCTGGCGCCCGCCCAGCATCCTCGAATCGGATCCGCCCATCCACACCGTGATGCGCCGGGCGCTGACGGGTGTCATCAATCCCAGTACAGTCCGCGCCCTTCGCGAGCCCTTCACACCACCCGCCGTGGAATTGACGGAGCAGCTGGCCCAGCGGAAGAGTTTCGACGCCATCACGGACCTCGCCGAAAAGTACCCCCTGCGTGTCTTCCCGGACGCGGTGGGGATTCCCGACGTCGGCCGTGAACATCTGCTGCCGTACGGCAACATGGTGTTCAACGCGTTCGGCCCGGAAAATTACATCTTCAAGCAGGCTTTCGCCCAGGGCGACGAGCATGCCGCCGCGGTGATGCGTAACTGCCAGCGTGAAAACCTCGACGACGTCGGCTTCGGCGCCCAGATCTGGAAGCGCGTGGAGGACGGGCTGATCTCGGAGCAGCAGGCCACGCTGCTGGTCCGCGCGCTGCTGTCCGCCGGTGTGGACACCACCATCTTCGGCATCGGCAATACGCTCTCCGTGCTGACACGCTACCCGGAGGCCTGGGCTCAACTGCGGGAGAACCCCAAGATGGCCAAATTTGCCGTGGATGAGGCGCTGCGCCTGGAATCACCGTTCCAGAAGTTCCACCGGACCGTTGCCGTGGATACCGTCCTGGGCGGCGTGCACCTGCCCGCCGGCGCCAAGGTGCTGGTGTTCCTCGGCGCCGCGAACCGTGACCCGCGCAAGTGGGGCGAGAACGCCGATGACTTCGATCTCAACCGCAATGCGTCGGGCCACGTCGCGTTCGGAATGGGCCTGCACCAGTGCGTTGGGCAGCCGATCGCCAGGCTTGAAATGGAAATCGTCCTGCAGCAGCTTCTTGAGCGGGTGGCGACCATCGAGCCGGAGGGTGCCCCGGTGCCGATCCTGCACAACGTCCTCCGAGGCTTCGAGTCCTTGCCGGTGCGGATCACCGCCGGGTAGATCTCCTGGGCTTTTCGCGGTGCTGACGCCGCGGCAGGGAGAAGTCCCGGGTGACGGCTGCAAATGCCGAGTACATTCGACGCCCTTGACTGCTACGCGTCTAATCAGTTTGACGGCAGTCCAGCAGAATCTTGCCAATGTGGGCCTTGGACTCGAAGTGGGCATGAGCCGCGGCCACTTCAGAAAGTTCGTACACCCTTTCTGTTACCGGCCTGATGGCGCCGGCTGCCAGGAGCGGGAGGACAAGACGTTTCACTTTTGCCATGATGGCTGTCTTCTGTTCGGGGGAGCGGTCTCGCAGCAGGGTCCCTGACACGGACGCCTTCTTCTTCATGAGGGCCGCGAAGTTCAAAGTGCCTTCGCTCCCGCCTTGCATGCCGATGGTCACGATCCGTCCGAATGGCGCCAGGGCCTCAACATTTCCGGCCAGATACTGTCCTCCGACAGTATCGAGGACGATGTCTGCGCCGCCTTCGGCAAGCATTCGTTTGGCGAAGTCCTCCTCCTTGTAGTTGATCAAGACGTCCGCGCCGAGTCGACGGGCCACCTCGAGCTTCGCGTCGGTGGATGCGGTGACTGCTACCCGCCCTCCCAGGGCCTTGATGAGCTGGATGCCGAAAACTCCGATGCCCCCGGTGGCTCCGTGGATTAGAACGGTCTCGCCGGGCGTGAAACGGCCTGTGAGGCAAATGTTCGACACCAGTGTGGCTGCAACCTCCGGTATCCCCGCGGCTTCGATCAGCTGGATTCCATTCGGGATCGCGAGGACATGACCCGCGTTGACGGCGACGTATTCTGCGTATCCGCCGGAGGCGAGAAGCGCCATGACATGGTCGCCCTGGACGAAGCCGTCAATGCTTGGGCCCGCTTCCACGATGGTTCCGGAGATTTCCATACCGAAGATGTCCGAGGCGCCTGGAGGAAGGTTGTATCGTCCCAGCCGTTGCAGTGAGTCGGCCCGGTTCAGACCCGCTCCTGCTACGCGGATGAGGACCTCTCCAGTCTGTGGTCTGGGGTCCGGGAGTTCTTCCACAACGAGGGTTTCCGGACCGCCGGGTGTTCTAAAACGAACAGCTTTCATAACTCGTATTCCTGATGTCAAAAAGCTTCGGATAGTCATCACGGGCGGTTTCAGCCGCCGCAGATGACCCTGCCCGGTGCGGGTGGGGGAGGTGCGACCAAACGGCATTCTGGCCCACACCGCAGGCGGGCATCCGAAGTTGCTGTTGCGGCGGACCCCTGAACGGTCCGGTTAGACGGCGTAGGGATCGGCTATGCCGATGTACTGGGTGGTGGTGTACTCGGCGATGCCTTCGGTGCCGCCTTCGCGGCCGAGGCCGGATTGTTTGGCGCCGCCGAAGGGTGCGGCGGCGTTGGAGATGACACCAGCGTTGAACCCGACCATACCGAATTCGATCTGTTCGGCGACGCGGAGGAGTTTGTTGAAGTCCCGGCTATACAGGTAGGAGGCCAGACCGTATTCGGTGGCGTTGGCGAGCCGGATCGCGTCCGCTTCGGTCTTGAACGTGGTGACGGGGGCGACGGGGCCAAAGATTTCCTGGCCCAGGATCTCGGCGTCGTTCGGCACGTCGGCCAGCACGGTGGGCGGGTAGAAGTACCCGGCGCCCGCTGCCGGGGAACCACCGGTGATGGCTGTCGCGCCGGCGTCGACGGCGGCGCTCACCAGCGCGTGCACGTCGTCGCGGGCGCCGGCGTCGATGAGCGGCCCCACTTGGGTGGCCGGTTCGGTGCCGCGGCCAGTGGTGAGGGCGCCCATGGCGACGGCCAACTTTTCTGTGAATGCGGCGGCCACGGTTTCCTGGACGAGGAACCGGTTGGCCGCGGTGCAGGCCTCGCCCATGTTCCGCATCTTGGCGGCCATGGCACCTTCGACGGCTTTTTCCAGGTCGGCGTCTTCGAACACGATGAACGGGGCGTTGCCGCCGAGCTCCATGGAGGTGCGGAGGACGTTCTGCGCGGCGTCGGCCAGGAGGCGTTTGCCGACCGGGGTGGAGCCGGTGAAGGAGACTTTCCGCAGCCTTGGGTCGGCCAGCAGTGGGCCGGAGATCCCGGCGGCTGAAGAGGAGGACACGACGTTCAGGACGCCGGCGGGCAGGCCCGCGTCGAGCATGGTCTGCGCGAAGAGCTGGGCGGTCAGCGGGGTGAGCTTGGCCGGCTTGAGGACCATGGTGCAACCGGCCGCGATGGCGGGGGCCACCTTGCGGGTGGCCATGGCCAGCGGGAAGTTCCAGGGCGTGATCAGGAGGCACGGGCCCAGTGGTTTGTGCTGGACGAGGATCTTGTTCCTGCCCTCGGGGGTGGTGAGGTAGCGGCCGTAGTCCCGGACGGTTTCTTCGGAGAACCAGCGCAGAAACTCGGCACCGTAGGTAACTTCACCGCGGGCTTCGGCCAGCGGTTTGCCCATTTCCAGGGTCATCAGCAGGGCGAAGTCCTCGGCCCGTTCGGTCACCAGGTCGAAGGCGCGGCGCAGGATTTCGGCGCGTTCCCGCGGTGCGGTCCGGGCCCAAGAGGCCTGGGCTTTGTCTGCGGCGTCGAGCGCGGCGAGGGCGTCCTTGCTGGTTGCCGAGGCCAGCGTGGCGAGTACCTCCCCGGTGGCGGGGTCATGGACGTCGAACGTGCCGCCGTCGGACGCCTCCCGCCACTGGCCGCCGATCAGCAGGCCGGTGGGGACGGAGGCAACGAGGGCTGCCTCCCGCTCAGGGGTGACGGCAGCGGAGATTACGGGGGCAAGGGGCATGGGAGGGTCTCCTCAGGAAGGTGTGTTTGGGGTTCCCGGTAATCGAGCCTGTCGAGATCCGGGGTTTGGACAGACTCAACTACAGGGGTTTCTGTCAGTAGCTGGCGGGAGTTTCGGAGGGCTCAGCCGCCGGGGCGGCGGGCTTGATGAACGCGGCGGCGAGGGCCTCGGAGCCGCGGGCCAGCAGCGCCACATCGGCGCCCACCAGCACAAACGAGGCCCCGGAGGCCAGGTAGTGGTGCGCGGTGTCGGGGTTGAAGGCGTTCACCCCGGCGGGTTTGCCAGCCGTCACCGCGGCAGCCAGGCAGCGTTCGACGGCGGCGCGCACCTGGGGATGTTCCTGCTGGCCCAGCAGACCCATGGATGCGGCGAGGTCGGAGGGCCCGACAAAGATGCCGTCCACGCCGTCGACCGCGAGGATCCCGTCCACCGCGTCAACCGCGGCCGTGGACTCGATCTGCACCGTGACGCTGATGGTCTCGGAGGCGCGGGCGAGGTAGTCGGGGACCCGGTTCCACCGGGCGGCGCGCGCCAAGGCAGAACCGACGCCGCGCACCCCGTGCGGCGGGTACCGGGTGGCGGCCACGGCGGCCTCCGCCTCGGCCACCGAATTCACCATCGGAATCAGCAGGTTCTGCACGCCCAGGTCCAGGTACTGCTTGATCAGCACGGTGTCGTTCACGGGCGGCCGCACCAAAACCTGGACCGGGTAGCCGTGGATGGCCTGCAGCTGGGCCAGGATGGATTCGAGCCCGTTGGGACTGTGTTCGGCGTCGACCAGCAGCCAGTCCAGACCGGAGCCGGCGCAGAGTTCGGCCACCAGGGGGCTGCCGGAGCAGACCCACATCCCGGCCAGCGGGCGGTCCGCAGCGCGCAGGGCGTCCCGGAACGTATCTTCTACTCGAAGCGGCATGTGACAACCCCCAGGGGTCCGTAGTCGGCGTGGACGGTATCACCCTTGTACACCCAGAGGGGCCGGGTGAAGGAGCCGGCGAGGATGATGTCCCCGGCCTTCATTCCGTCCCCGTGGGCGGCGATCTTGTTGGCCAGCCAGTGCACACCGTTGGCCGGGTGGTCCAGGACCCCGGCGGCGACGCCGGTCTCCTCCACGGTCTGGTTCTTGTAGAGGATGGCCGACACCCAGCGCAGGTCCACGGCATCCGGGCGGACCGGGTTGCCGCCGATCACCATGGCCCCCATCGCAGCATTGTCCGAGATGGTGTCCACGATGGTCCGGCCCTCCATCTCGATCCGTGAGTCCAGGATCTCCAGCGCCGGAATGACGTAGTCCGTGGCGTTGAGGACATCGAAGATGGTGCAGCCGGGGCCGGCCAGGTCCTTCTTCAGCACAAACGCCAGCTCCACCTCCACCCGGGGATGGCTGTACTGGTCCCATGCCACGGAGCAGCCCGTCTCCAGCACCATGTCGTCGAAGATGGCGCCGTAGTCCGGCTCGGTGATGCCGGTGGCGGCCTGCATCGCCTTGGACGTGAGGCCGATCTTGCGGCCCACCAGCTTCCGCCCCGCATCCTCGTTGCGCCGCCGCCACAGCTGCTGGACGGCGTAGGAGTCCTCCACCGTCATCCCCGCATAGCGGGCGGTCAGCAGCGGCACCGGCGTCCGCGAACGCCCGGCCTCCAGCAGCTCATCGGCGATGGCCTCGATCGTCTTGGCATCCAGCATGGCTACAGCTGCGCCCCGAGCTTGAACCCCGTCCGGTCTCCTTCAGGGGACCCGTCCTTGCGGGTGTAGGAGAACCCGTCGGCGCCCACGGTCACGGCCATTTCGCTCTTCTCCTCGCGGACGACGACGGGCTGCGGGTTCCCGTCGAGGTCCAGGACCAGGGAGGCCTCGGTGTACCAGGACGGGACCACGGGGTTGCCCCACCAGTCGCGGCGCTGGTTGTCGTGCACGTCCCAGGTGACGACGGGGTTGTCCGGGTCGCCGGTGTAGTAGTCCTGGGTGTAGATCTCGATGCGGTGGCCGTCCGGATCCAGGATGTAGAGGTAGAAGGCGTTGGAGACGCCGTGCCGGCCGGGGCCACGTTCGATCCGGTCCGAGATGCGCAGCGCGCCCATCTTGTCGCAGATCTGGATGATGT
>Ga0247818_10000317_pt1 | contig 29597 bp, 25 predicted proteins | sample 13C_Glucose_Day1_FD_192424 | JGI IMG/M metagenome (GOLD analysis project Ga0247818, IMG submission 192424) | Soil microbial communities from agricultural site in Penn Yan, New York, United States - 13C_Glucose_Day1 | ecosystem: Environmental > Terrestrial > Soil > Agricultural land | place... | reverse complement strand
GGTGACGGCGCGAACGTCTACCTGGCTTCGGCCGAGCTGGCGTCCGTGGCTTCCATCCTGGGTCGCTTGCCGACCGTCGAGGAGTACATGGAATACGCGGGCAAGATCGACAGCATGGCGGCCGATGTCTACCGCTACCTGTCCTTCGACCAGATCGCCGAGTTCCGTGAAGCGGCTGCGAACGCCAACATTCCGGTCGTTCAAGCCTAACGCTACAACGCAATGAAAAACGCCGCCCATCGTGAGATGGAGCGGCGTTTTTTTATGCCCTGAAGAAGACCGCGTTATCGTTCATCGCGGGCACGTGCTGCCGCTCGTCAGCGAGTCAGCACCTTTGCCTCATCCTGATTTTCCAACGTTTTATAACCCACTCAGGAAGACTCAGATGATGAACAAAACAATAACCTCACTCTCCTTCGCGAGCCTGCTGGCGATGGCCTCATTTTTCGCATTGGCAGCTGAAACGACGTCCCCACCTACCACTATCCCCGGCGTTAACCAGGCCCAAGCCGCCGAATCCAACGAAGAGAAAGCCAACAAAAAGGGCGAGGAAGCAGCGGGTTCAAACTCCGGCGCCGATGCGCAATCCCTGGAAAAAGAGGCGGCATCTTCGAGCGACTCGAAAGACCTGGAAAAAACCAAGTGAAGGCAGTCAACAGAGGTAAGAGACATGAACGACGATGACGATGTCAAAGACACCCAAGCACCCACAGACGACCTGACCACTGATACCGAGGCCGTTGATGAAACCCTCACGCCCTCTTCGCCCCGTGCCAAGGAGCAGGCCACAGAGGAGCTCGACGAGAAAATAGCGGAGATAGAACGCCACGTGGCGGATGGCAACTAACCCCCCTGTTCTGCGGTGTTTAACCTTCGGCGCCGGACGCCGGACCCACAAAGTCCTGGGCGCCGCAGCACAGCAAGATGTCAGACACGCGCATCATTGGCAGCGGGTCGGTTGCTTTGCGTTCTTGAATCCATTTTCGACTGCGCCTGACATCGAGTTGCAAATTCAACAACATCATCAGGTTCAGTAGCTCTTGCGATACACGTCCGTTGCCGCATTCAGGGCAATTGAATTCCTGCCAAACGCCCGCGCAGACTGTTCGAGCAAAAGGGTTTTCACAAATCACACACAACATGCTCAAGCTCCACTCAATGAAAGGTAATGAGCCCTGAGTGTTGAGAGGCGTTCAGCGTGGCCGACAAACGGTCATGTCCGCAGGATCGCCACGTTCATCGAGCCATTTCGCGAGCGTCAAGGCATTGCCCAGCGCCGCACCACTGGCAGTGTTGTCAAACATGCACCACGTCGATTCGCCAGCGGCGTTGGCTGTCTGCAGCTGGATCGCCAGAGCTTGCAGCGCCGGCCCTTCATAGTCGCTGAAGTAGATTCGGGGCGACCCATGCAATCGCCAGTACCTGAGCCCCGGCCAGCCTCCCGGCAAATTGTCATGACTGATGCGTGACGGATCGACCGCTGCCCGGGCAATCCGGTGCTGCATCAATAACGGCTCGGCATCGAGCCAGGAGTCGTGCCGGGGCTCCAGCACCACAGGCCCGTCATAGTGAAATCTGAGTGCAAAGAAAAAGGCTTCGGCAACTGAATAATCAAAGGCCAATGAGGGAGGCAGCTGCACCAGCAAGCAGCCCAATCGATCGCGCAAGCCTGAACACTGCCCGACAAATTCATCCAGTGCCGGGCCGCAATCCCCCAAGCGCCGTTCGTGGGTGATGTGCTTGGGCACTTTTACACAGAAGCGAAAGCCGTCCGGCACTGAGTCAGCCCAACGCGCGTAGGTTTGCCTGCGATGTGGACGATAAAACGAGCTATTGATCTCAACGCCGTTCAATTGCGATGCATAGCGCTGCAAGTGCGTGCCCTCAACTGAAAACCGTGACACAAAATCGCGCCCCAGGCTCCAGCCTGCGCAGCCGATGAAAATCGGCGGGCTGTTCAATACGCGCTGGCTCATTCGATCACTCTCCACGCCAAGGAAAATCGTCCAAGGGCTGTCCCATCCAGAGTTGAAATGCACGGGGCTGCGGAGTTCGAATTCTTTTTCGCCCCGTGCCTTTTGATCAATCCAATGGAACCTAAGGATTCAGCCTGTTCTCTATCGCAGAACCAGCAGCAGGAGGACTTCACCATGATTGACCCAGCAACCGGTATGAGGCCGGGCGAGCGCTACAACGTCGAAAGCCTTGAACGCGCGCCGCATTTCCCCGGCTTCTTTCTCGATGGAAAGTATTACCTGGAGCCCGAGTTGCAAACGGCGGTCGGCTGGCTCGAAGGCCAACAATTTCTGTATGACCAACTCGATCCGACCGGTGAGCCGGTGTACCCCGGCCGGGTCGTCGGCACCATTGAAGACCTGACGTTGACCTTGGGCGATGGCGCGCGCCTGGCATTGAACACCGTGCCGTATGAAGCGCAGCAATATCTGCCCACCCAAATGACGGATGACATTCTGGGCGATGCCGGGGCCGAAAGGTTGCCGATTCGACCCTCTGCGTTGCTGGTAGTCGGTGCCGCGCTGTTGGTCAGCGGCTGTCTGCTTGCGTTCAATCGTCTGGGACACCGACGGTCTGCCCGTTAGATCTTCGGGGAATCGTCGAGATCGTCGGTTCCCCCGTTTACAGATACCAGCGGTATTCCCGAGCGCTGATTTCCTGCATGAACGCCAGATGATCCTGACGTTTGTTCTCGCAATAAACATCCACGAATTCCGCCCCCAGCCCCTCACGCAGGTGCGGCTGATGCTGCATGGCGCGCACGGCTTCAAGCATTTCCAATGGGAAATCGACGCCACTGTTGCGGTCTTCGTTCAACGGCGGGATGGGTTCTTTGCCCGCATCCAGCCCATGTTCCAGGCCGACCAGAATCGCCGCCAACACCAGATAGGGATTGGCATCGGCGCCGGCCAGGCGATGTTCGATGCGCAAGTTCTTCGAATCCGACTCTGGAATGCGCAGGCACGCATCACGATCTTCAAAGCCCCAGCTCGCTCGCGTGGCGATGTTTGTGGTGCCGCCCAGACGGCGGTAAGCGTTCTGGTTCGGTGCGAAAACCGGCATGCAATGTGGCAGTAATTCCAGGCAGCCAGCCACCGCGTGCCGCAAAGGCTGCTGCTGGTTGGCCGCCAGGAGGTTGTTGCCGTCCGCGTCGTAAAGACTGACATGCACGTGCATGCCGCTGCCCGGGTGCTGCAAGTAAGGTTTGGCCATGAAACTGGCACGATAACCATGCTTGAGCGCCACGCCACGGCTGCTGCGACAGAACAGCGCCGCCCAGTCGGCTGCACGCAAGCCATCGTCAAGGTGCCCGAAATTGATTTCGAACTGACCCGGCCCAAGTTCGGCGGTAATCACCGTGCTGTCGATGCCTTGAGCCCGCGAGGTCTCGACCATGTCGTCGAGTACCGGTGCAAAGCGTGAGAGGCGCTCGATGTGCATGTTGGGTTGGTCATCGGCATCGTCCGTCAGCTCGTCGCGGGGGAACTGCGGCAGCCCGTCGCGCAGCTTTTTATCAAACAGATAAAACTCCAGCTCGAACGCCACCACGGGATGAATGCCTTTGCCGGCAAGCCTGTCCAGGACCTGCGCGAGGACCTGGCGCGGTTCAAACACGATGGGGTTCTCAGTGCCGTCCGACGTGATCAGCATTTGCGCCAGCGGTTGGCCTTCCCAGCTCACCGGTTTCAGGGTTCCCGGCACCAGACGACGCAGTGCATCCGGATCGCCATCGTTAAAGCAGTAATCACCAATCTTGAACAAACCGCCCTGCACGCCCAGCAGCACGCAGTTCTGCGGCAGTTTCAGCGCGCTGCCGGCCGCGACCTTTTCCAGCATGTCCACGGGGTAACGCTTGCCGTAGAAATGCCCCGGAATATCGAGGGAAATCAGGTCGACATAACGTACTTCGGGATAGCGTTGGCGAAAGGCCCGAACCTCAGCCAGCAGATCAGAGCAGGTAGCATCCATCATTGTTGGTCCTTTTCTTTTCATCAGGTGTAAACCCAAAGCACTCGCGTGAGGTGCCCGGTGAGGTTGCCGTAGCGGCAACGGGTATGGCTGTCGAACTGAAAACTGTCGCCAGCCACCAAGGTAACGGGGTCTTCGTCTTCGCCCAGCCACAGCGTCAGCTCGCCTTCGAGCACGTAGCCGCCCTGCTCCGAGCTGTCACTCATGTGCCGGTCGCCGCTGCTGGCGCCAGCGTCGAGATGACTTTCGAGCATGGAAAAGGATGCGCGTATTTTTGGCGAAACCAGAATGTCGGTAATACCGTTGGCGAAGTACAACGTACGGCGTTCATCCGGGCGCGTGACCCACGGCAATTCCTTGGGTTTTGGCAGGCTGTAGAAGTAAGTCGTCGGTACGTCCAGGGTTTCACTGATTGCCGTCAGGTCTGCCACGGTGGGCCGTGACAGACCGCGTTCGACCTGCGAGAGAAAGCCGACGGATCGGCCGATTTTGTCGGCCAGTTCCTTCAAGGTGTATTTCTTGTGCTTGCGCAAATCGTGAATCAGGATCGCCAGCGCGGCGATTTCTTCTTGCTTGTTCATGCGTGCAATGCCGGATGATGTGTGGACTGCAGGAACATACGGGCTCTCATGAAATTATGTTTTTATAATTTCATGAAAAACTACAGCATTAATTTCACAAGAGCAACTGGCGGCGGATAAGCGCCAGTACACCTGACAGGTGTCAGCTATCGGGGGATTTATGCCACGGGTAGCCTTTCGCGCTGAGCTCAAAGGCGTAATCGAACAAACGCTTCATGTACTCGCCATCGAACTGATGATTGCGAAGGTGATGAAAATCGGAACCGATGTACGCAAGATTGAAGTCGGCCCCGTCTTGCTGGGCGATTCGGTAAATCCGGTCGAGGTCGCTGATCCCCTGCGTCTGAATCAACGCGCTGATGGCGCGACCGCCGATGTTCAACGTGCGGCGTTTGGTCCCGGACCACTGCGGCTCCATTTTCCCGTTGCGAATCACGTAGAAATGCCGATCACGGCGCAAGCGCGCGCCCGTGACGTTACTCAGCGCCATGACGGTGCCGGGGGGGTAAAGAAATACCTGCGTGATGACGCCGCCGTCCACGTGCATTTCCTGGAACGGTTGGCCGTTGACCTCCACGTCGATCATGACGGGTGAAACGGCGCCGGGAATACTCATCGACGCGATCAGGATCTTGCGAAACAGGTCGAGTGCTCCCGGCGCGCCGCTTGCGGCAATGGCGCCCATGTTCCAGGTCACGGGCCGCCCTGCATCGAGGTCGGTGGTGCCGATCATCAGGAGTCGTCCATTGGCGTATTGCGCCGCAATCGCCGCCAGAATGTCAGCGGTAATGTATTGCGCGACGAGCCGCGACAGTGGCTTGCTGTCCGCCATACCGTCGCTGGCAAGCCGGGTCAGCACATTGCGCGAATGGAAAATGTCTTTGGGGCCGACGGCGCTGCAGATGCGCAGAATGATGCCGTCGTACTGAGACCCCAGGTACGCGAACGGGGCGACCAGGGCGCCAGCGCTGATGCCCGTGACAATTTTGAACAGTGGCCGCGTCCCATGCAGCGACCATCCCGCGATGATGCCCGCAGCAAAGGTGCCCGCGTCACTACCACCGGACACCGCCAGCATGCTGGCCAGCGGTAGCATGTCATGCGGCTCCCCGACTCTGGCAAGCGCTTGCGCCTCTCGAAGGTTGGCCTGATGCACGTCCCGAATAAGCGGAGCGATGTCCCGGTCCAGCCAGTAACGCGCCTCTGGAATGCCGGGCACGACCGCCAGTTCCGTCAAGGTCGGCGGCACGGCTGCCCGGCGTTGCAGGCACGCTTGGCGCAACATGTTCCAGGTTGAGGCCCCCGTACCGGGCAGGAATGGTTTCAAAACGCCTCCTCCGGCTCCGGCCGTTGACAGAGCCCGCGGGCATTGCAACGTGCATTACGAGTAGCTGATGTCGCTGAGGTCGATGGCTACCAGTAACGCCTTCGTGTCTGGCTGACCTGATGCCGAGAGTTCTTCTGTAACGATAGCCGGCAGCTGAACTGGAAGGGCATGGTCAGCCAGGTCCACAACGCTTAGCCGTTGAAGTATACGCGGCGCAGGAGGTCCCAAGGGGTAATGCCGATCAGTTAAGCCATAACGCTGTCCGTAGCAGCTGGCGAAGCCTGCGTTCGGCTGCGCAGCAGTCGTGAAATCAGGCGATGGGGTGTTCCAGAAAGACCGAAAACTCAGGTTTTACGACTGCTGCGCAGCCGAACGCAGGCTTCGCCAGCTGCTACAACAATTGCGTTACCGCAGAAATTGCTTAACTGACCGACATTAGCCCAAGGGGTATTTTTTCGTGACTAGAAAGGAGAACCGGGGGCTGATCGTACGGTAATGACCTGCCCTTCGGTCTTTTCTATGGCGATTCTGTCAAGTGTGCAGGCCGTCTACTGATCAGCCCTTTCATGGCCCACAACGCGCCACCCGTCACGAGGGTGGTGTCTACTTTGCTGAAACTGTTCCAGCGTTCGACACCACCATGGGCGGTTAATACCCGGTCCAGCAACTCGTGATTTGGCGCGTTCATGGTTGAGGATTTTATACCCCCTCCGGCCGATCCTGAACCCACTGCCAGAACAATTGATAGCCAACCGCAAGCACCACCGGCCCGATGAACAGGCCCAGGATACCGCTCGTGACCATGCCGCCCAGCGCGCCAATCAACACGACCGGCATCGGCACATCCACACCTCGTCCCAGCAACAGCGGTTTGAGTACGTTATCCACCAGGCCGGCAATGAACACAAAGACCGAGAAGATAATGGTCCTTGTGTTGGGCCCCTCGGTGCCCAGCACATAGATGATCACCGGCAGCGTAATCAGCGTGGCCGGTAACTGCATGATGCCGAGCAGTAACACAAAGATGGCAAGGATGCCCGCGCCCGGGATGCCTTTGAGCACGAAGCCTATCCCCACCAGCAACATTTGAATGAAGGCGATGCCGACCACGCCGAGCGCAACGGCGCGGATGGTTGCAGTGCACAGCTCGGCGATTTTCGGACCCTTTTCAGGACCGCTTATGCGCGACGCGATATCGACCGCACAGCGGCTGCCGGCCTCACCATGCGCCATGAAAATACCGGCGATGATCAAGGCAACAATGAACATCAACAAACCCGCACCGACGCCGGCAATTTTGGTCAACAAGCCCAGACTTGCGTCTTTTATTTGCGGCAAGTACTTGGCTATCAGGTCCGGAAGATCGGTTGAGGCCTGCAGCCAGACTGACGATATCGTTTTACCCACGATTGGCCACGTGGCGACCGATTCGGGCGGCGGCGGGATGCTGAAGGTACCCTCCTTCACCAGGTCGATGACCTGTGCGACTGATGCCGCAATCGATGTGCCCAACAGATAGACCGGCACCACCAGAATTGCGATGGCAATCAGTACAATTGCCGTCGCGGCACGCCCTTCGCTGCGTCCGAACGAGCCCATCAATCGCAGTTGCAACGGGTAGAGCGTGATCGCCAGGATGATGGACCACAGCATCAGGTCGCGAAACGGACGGAATATCTCGAAGCAAAACAGCACCAGAACAACAATCAACCCGGCACGAATCAGGACATCGAGCATGCTGCGGGTTAACGATTTCTCGGTCAGCGGTGTGGGCAGTGTGGGCACCATGGATGACTCCTTGCTCATGCAAAGCAGGTAGGGAAGCGGTAAGGCCAGCATAGACGGTGATTTAACAGTGCGACGTGATCTGTGTGCTCTGCATCGCAGCACTTCGAAAAAAAACTGAAAATGCGGCACATTGACTCAATATTCACGCCTCAATCCAGAAAATGGCGGAAGGCAGCCGGAGTCGAACCGGCCCGGGAACGGATGCCGTCCCCAACCGGGTTTGAAGCCCGGCCGCGCCACCGGGCGCGATTGCCTTCCTTGAAATCAGTCGTCTTCCTTTCGGGCCAAGGCACTGTCGAGACGGATTTGGCGCTTGTCGCCCAGGCGTCGGGTCAAGCCGATGCGGTCGAAGTACTCCAGAATCTGAATGCTGCGCTTGCGACCCAGGCCAACCGCATCGCGAAACGCCGCGACTTGAATCACCGGGTTGTGTTCAGCCAGTTGCAAGAGCATAGCCGCCAATCGACGGATGATCGCGTCGGTGTAGAACAGGTCCCGGACCACTTGGTGCAGCAGCCCCAGCCGCGCCATTTTGCGCAACAGCAGGCGCACGGTTGCCTCGTCGTTCCCCAGTTTGCGCACCCATGGAGGATCGAACCCAGCCTGTTCGAACAGCGGTTGTATGCGGTTCCACAGGGCTTCGTCTTCTTCACTCAAGCGCACTTGGTGCTCGGGTATATGCAGCCAAGGCCCACTGGCGACGATGGCACCGCTGGCAAGTAACTCGTCGAGCAGGCGGATGAAGGTCGAACGTTCCAGCGAGGATGCGGTGAAGCGGCGCAGGCGATCCCTGTCCGGGCCCATTTGATCCGGTTCAAGTAGATGAAAGCGTGCGAGTTGTTCCAGCAAGGGAGCTTTCAGCGCCTCCCAGCGTGGCGCGCTGAACAACAAAGGACCTTGGCGGGTCTCGATCAAGCGCACGTCATCGGGCAATACCCAGGTAGCGCGTGGGCGGTTGAACTGACGCTCCAGTTGCCTTGGATCGAGGCCGGTGTCGCTGTTGGCCAACAACGCTGGCAAGAGTGCTTCCAGCCTATTACTGCTGGCGAGGGCCTGTAGTTGTGCCAGGCGTTCGGGGCTGCGTCGGTGTCGAGAAGGGGCAAACGGGTCGAGCACCCGGCCCCCGCCCAGGGTACGTTGCGCGCTCTGATCCCGCAGGATCAACGGATCGCCTTTCACCGCCTGTACCGGAGCATTGAGCAGGATTTGCGCAAACATCCGCCCACCCGGAGCCAGGCTTTCGCCTTCCAGCAACGCCACTCGCCCCGTCACATCCTGAGTGCCGAGGTGCACATGCACCGGCTGAAAGTGTTCGAAGGCTTTGGCTTCGCTGGCCAGCAACCTCAGGTCGATGTCCAGTCGCTGAGTCGGGGCGTACAGCCACTCGGCCAGCAGCCATTGGCCACGGTGAATATGCTCCAGCGCCAGACGCTCGGCACTCAGGTTCAAAGCGACGCGTTGGCCGGCATACGCGGTGTCTGCGGCTTGATTTTGCGCGTGCAAACCGCGCACACGAACAGGTTTGCCCAGCCGGCCCAGCATCAGTGTGTCACCCGCTGTCACCTGCCCGGACAATGCCGTGCCGGTCACCACGATACCGGCCCCAGCCACGCTGAACGCCCTATCAATGGCCAGACGAAAACCGCCGCTGGTTCTGCGTTGAAGGACATCATGCTGTGCATCGAGCAACGCCTGGCGCAGTGCCTCGACGCCCTCCCCGGTCACACTCGACAGCGCAATCTGCAACGCATCGGCATAGGGTCCGGGTGCCAGCAGTGTGGTCATCTGTTCATGGACGGCTTGCACCCGGGCCGGATCGACCCGGTCGCACTTTGTGATAGCCACCAGCGCCCTGGGAATGCCCAGCAGTTCAACGATTGCCAGGTGTTCGCGGGTTTGCGGCATCACGCCGTCATCCGCGGCGACCACCAGCAACACCAGATCGATGCCCTGCGCCCCGGCCAACATGTTGTGGGTGAAACGCTCGTGACCGGGCACGTCAATGAACCCGGTCAGCTCGGCGCCCGGTTCCAGCGCCGCATAGAGGTAGCCGAGGTCGATGGTCATGCCGCGTTCACGTTCTTCGCGACGACGGTCGCCGGATTGGCCCGTCAGCGCTTTAAGCAACGAGGTCTTGCCGTGATCGATATGCCCTGCCGTGCCGACGATCACCCCGGCACCTTCAGTTGATCGAGTTGCGCCAGCCAGGCAGCCTCGTCATCCAGTTGGCGCAGGTCCAGCCACAGTGCGTCGTCGTCGATGCGGCCCAGTACTGGAATGGCCAACAGGCGGAACGCGGCTTCCAGCCCGAGCAGTTGCCGTCCGCGCAGACGTTTGGACACCTTGGGCCGCAGGCATAACGCTGCGCTCGGCAAGCGTGCCACCGGTTGGCTGCCGCTGCCGATCATGCCCAGCGCGGGCAGCGCACTGACGCTCCAGCCGTTACCCACAGCAAGTGCCAGCGAGGGTTGTAGTCGTTCAGCCTGGGCGAGGATATCGGCCTGCGGGCGGGTCATCAGACGCAGGCTCGGCAGTCGCTCGGCCAGTCGCTCGGGATCGCGGTACAAACCCAGCACGGCTTCGAGTGCGGCGAGGGTCATTTTGTCGACCCGCAACGCGCGCTTGAGCGGGTTTTTCTTGATCTTCGCGATCAGGTCCTTGCGCCCGACAATCAATCCGGCCTGCGGTCCGCCTAATAACTTGTCACCACTGAAGGTGACGATGTCCGCGCCATCGAGCAGCGCCTGGCGCACCGTCGGCTCGGCGGGCAGGCCCCAGCGGGTCAGGTCCAGCAGGCTGCCGCTGCCGAGGTCTTCAAGCAGTGGTAACCCATGCTGGTGCGCGAGTTGCGCCAGTTCGGCGGTGGGCACCCGTGCGGTGAACCCTTCAATGCTGTAATTGCTCGCATGCACACGCATCACCAGACCGCTGCGCGGGCCGATGGCGGCTTCGTAATCACGGGCATGGGTGCGGTTGGTGGTGCCGACTTCATGCAGTCGGACCCCGGCCCGCGCCATGATGTCGGGAATGCGGAAGGCACCGCCGATTTCAATCAGCTCGCCCCGGGAAATAATCCCTTCCTTGCGCGCGCCCAGGCTATTGAGTGTCAGCAGCACGGCCGCTGCGTTGTTGTTGACTACCGTCACCGCTTCGGCGCCGGTCAGTTCGCGGATCAGGCCTTCGATCAGGTCATCACGGTCGCCCCGCTTGCCGCTGTGCAGATCAAATTCCAGATTGAGCGGATAGCGCGCGGCCATTTGCACCGCTTCGATGGCGACTTCCGGAAGCAACGCCCGCCCGAGGTTGGTGTGCAGCACGGTCCCGGTCAGGTTGAACACCCGGCGCACATGACTTTGGTGGTGTAGGGCCAGACGCTCACCCGCCCGCCCCGCCAGCACGTGCGGGCTGATTTCCACGTGACTCAGTTGCCCGGTCAGCACCGGTTCGCGCAAGTCATCGAGTAATTGCCGCAGGCTCGCCAGCAGCGACTCCCGGCCATAGCGCTCTGCCAGCGGTTGGCAGGCGGGATGGCGCAGCAGACTGTCGATGGAAGGCAGCCGCAAGGTTTGACTGGCGGAGGTTGAAGGCATCCGGCGCTCCTGGAAACGATTGACCGTCGCGCCTGAGTGTAGATGCGTTCAGTCGCCACCGGGTGCCAGCAGCAGATTGGGCGCGAGACGCAGGTAGCCCTCCTGTTCCAGGCGCATGTCGAGGATCAGGCTGGCCAGGTCCGCCGACAGCGCTTCGGCCTCGGCGTCGTTTTCCAGGTACAGCAGTTTCAGGTAGCTGCGACAGCCGGGACAGGTTTCGGCGCGCAACGGTGCTTGATTGGCGGCGTAACGATCATCCTCCTGACTGAAGTATTCCAGCCCTTTGCTTTGCTCGCAGTACACACATTTGACCCGCACCACATGCCATTCGCAGGCACACAACGAGCACACCAGATAACGCAAACCGTTGTGTTTGCCCCGTTGTCGAATCACGCCAGCCATCGCCGGCGAACCGCAGGCCGGGCATTGGCTGAGACTGTCACCGGGTTTGAGCGCCAGGTCCGGTGTGCTCAGCAACCAGTGACTCCAGGCCGCTTGCAAGGCGGCGCCGAGAAACGGCACCAGGGCCGCTGGCAACAGCGTGAACTGGCCACTGACCAACGCCACTGCCCAGGCTTTGCGCTGTCCGGCGTCGCTATGGCGCAACGTCGCCAACGCTTGCTCTACGGCGGCTTGCGGTGGTGCCTGGTAGCGTTGCAACAAGGCGTCGAGGTACGGCAACCAGTGCCCCTCGCGCACCAGCGTGTCGGCGGCAAGCGGTGGCAGGCCATGGGCCTGGCAGACTTTGATTCGCTCGGGATCGGGCAAGGTGGTGACGGGCGGATCGTCCATCAGACTTTGCTGCACATGACACAGACCGGCCACCAGTCGCAGGTAATCGGCCAGCGCATGCCCCTCGGCCAACCGCTCCAGACGCAATGCGCGCAAAGTGAACAGGTTGTGCGGCGGCGGGAACAAAAACGGCGGAGAAGTCGCCGCCGCTTCAATCTCCCCAGGCTCAAGAATCGTCGCCAAGTGCTTATCCTTTTTTGCTGATCGGCCGGTCGGGGTGTTCGTCGCGAGTCACTTCGCGGTACCAGAGTTCATGGTGTTTTTTCGCCCAGGGGCGGCTGACCCAGCCATGCACCATGGCGCTGACCGAGCCCCTGATCCAGATCCCGGCGTAAATGTGCACGATGATGCACAACACCAGCACAAACCCGGCCAACGCGTGCAGCAGCATCGCCCAACGAATCGAGGTAATGCCAAAAAAAGCGCTGAAATACGCGCGCCAGATCACCAGTCCAGTGAACAGTAGCACCAGCATGCAGGCCAGCAAGGTCCAGAACAGCAGCTTCTGCCCGGCGTTGTACTTGCCAACGGGCGGCACGCCCTCCTCCTCGTTCTTGATCACCCTCCCGACGCGCTTCAGCCACAACCGATCATTGGTGATGAAGTAATTCGCCCGCCAGAATTGCAGCACCAATCCAAGGAACAGTACGAACATCACCACGCCCATAAATGGATGCAGGATGCGTGTCCACGGACCACCGCCAAACAGGTTGCTGAGCCAGAACAGCGCCGGATGAAACAGCGCCAGGCCGGAGAGTGCCGCCATGAAAAACAGGATCGCCACCAGCCAGTGATTGGTGCGCTGGCCGGCGGTGTAGCGCAGGATGGTTTTGTTGCTCATGGCCTGTCCTCCCGCCGCGGATCATAGGTATGAACCGATGGGTCAATCTCATGCACGGCCGGGTCCTTGCCTGGAGGATCTTCGCCCTCTTCGACCACCTGCGGCCCGATGCGCACGTAATGGAAGAACCCGGCCACCACTGCCAGGCCCATGGCCAACAGGCCTAACGGCTTGCTCACGCCTTTCCACAACCCCACCAGCGGACTGATCGCCGGCGCGTTCGGCAGGCCGGCGTACAACGACGGTTCATCGGCATGGTGCAGTACATACATCACGTGCGTGCCGCCCACACCCGCAGGGTCATAGAGACCGGCATGCTCGAAGCCGCGACTCTTGAGGTCGACAATGCGTTCAGCGGCGTGTTCCTTCATGTCTTCCTTGGTGCCGAACACAATCGCCCCGGTCGGGCAGGTTTTCACGCAGGCCGGCTCCAGCCCGTACTCGACCCGGTCCGAACACAACGTGCATTTGTAGGCCTTGTGATCCTTTTGCGAGATACGCGGAATGTTGAACGGGCAGCCGGTGATGCAGTAGCCGCAACCGATGCAGTGGTCCTGGTTGAAATCGACAATGCCATTGGCCAGCTTGATGATCGCCCCCGGGCTCGGGCACGCCGCCAGGCAACCGGGTTCGGCGCAATGCATGCAGCCGTCCTTGCGAATCAGCCATTCGAGGTTGCCGGCATCGGTTTCATGCTCAGTGAAGCGCATCAGCGTCCAGGTTTCCGCGCTCAGGTCTTGCGGATTGGTGTAGGTGCCCAGGTTGAAGCCGACTTCGTCGCGCAGCTCGTTCCATTCCGAGCAGGCGACCTGGCAAGCCTTGCAGCCGATGCACTTGGTGGTGTCGATCAGCTTGGCCACTTCATCCTGAATGCGTACCGATGGCGACGGGGTCGTGGTGGCCGACCGGGCAATAATGTCTTGGCTGGCCATTTAGATTTTCTCCACGTTGACCAAAAATGACTTGGATTCCGGGGTCTGCGTGTTGCCATCGCCGAGGAACGGTACCAGGGTGTTGGTCAGGTAACCGTGACGCGTTAGTCCGGTAAACCCCCAGTGCAACGGAATCCCGATCTGGTGCACCACCTGGCCGTTGACCTGCAACGGACGAATCCGCTTGGTCACCACCGCCACCGCTTCAATGTGCCCGCGCTTGCAACTGACGCGCACGCGATCGCCGGAAATGATGCCTTTCTCCTTCGCCAGCACCTCGCCGATTTCGACGAACTGCTGTGGCTGGGTAATCGCGTTGAGCTTGCAGTGCTTGGTCCAGAAGTGGAAATGCTCGGTCAAGCGGTAGCTGGTGCCCGCGTACGGGTAATCCTTGGCCACGCCGAGGGAATCCCACACCGAATCGAAGATCCGCGCCGCCGGGTTGCTGGTGGCTTTCTTGTTGTCCGGGTGCAGCGGATTGATGCCGATGGGCGTCTCGAACGGCTCGTAGTGCTCGGGGAACGGGCCTTCGTTCATCTTGTCGACGGCGAAGAACCGCGCCACGCCTTCGGGGTTCATGATGAACGGATTCATCCCCGCTTCCGGCGGCACGTCGGCCTTGTAGTCGGGCACATCAGTGCCACCCCAGACCTTGCCGTTCCACCACACCAGGCGTTTTTTCGGATCCCACGGATTTCCTTTCAGGTCGGCAGACGCGCGGTTGTAGAGAATCCGTCGGTTCGCCGGCCAGGCCCAGGCCCACCCCAGGTGTTGGTGCGTACCCCACGGATCACTGTTGTCGCGACGGGCCATCTGGTTACCGGTCTCGGTCCAGCTGCCGCAGAAAATCCAGCAGCCGGACGCGGTGCTGCCGTCATCCTTGAGCTGACTGAACGCAGCCAGTTGCGCATTGCCCTTGATCGCCGCCCCCGTGGCGTCGGTGAAGTCAGTGGTGGCGTAGCCGTTGATTTCCTTGGCCAGCTCTTCCGGCGAGGGTTCATGGGCGATCTTGTACGGCCACGACAGTTTGAGGAGCGGAGCGGGATAGGCGCCACCCTGCGCCTGGTAGCGCTGACGCAAACGCAGAAACAGCTCAGCCATGATCCGAATGTCAGTGTGCGCTTCACCCGGGCCGTCGGCGCCTTTCCAGTGCCATTGCAGCCAGCGACTGCTGTTGACCAGCGAGCCATCTTCCTCGGCAAAACAGGTGGTGGGCAGGCGAATCACTTCGGTCTGGATGTCGGCGCTTTTCACATCGTTGTACGGCCCGACATTGCGCCAGAACTCTGAAGTTTCGGTGGCCAGCGGGTCCATCACCACCAGCCATTTGAGTTTGGCCAGCGCCACCATCACCCGGTTCTTGTCAGGCAACGCCGCGATGGGATTGAAGCCCTGGCACATGTAGCCGTTGACCTTGCCCTGGCCCATCAGGTCGAACACCTTGAGGATGTCGTACTGGGGGATGTCCAGTTTCGGCAGGTAGTCGTACGCCCAGTTGTTCTCCACTGTGGCATTGACGCCATACCAGGCTTTCATCAGGCTGACGTGGAATTTGCCGTAGTTCTGCCAGTAGGACAGTTGCCCCGGCCGCAACGGTGTCTGCGTACGTTTGGTAATGAAGGCGGCGAAATCCTGTTCGGCGTCGCCTGGCAGCGTCAGGTAACCGGGCAACGAGTTGGACAACAGTCCCAGATCGGTCAGGCCCTGGATATTGGAGTGCCCGCGCAAGGCATTGACGCCGCCTCCCGGCATACCGACGTTGCCCAGCAGCAATTGCACCATCGCCGCGCTGCGGATGATCTGCGCGCCGATGGAGTGCTGGGTCCATCCCAACGCATACAGGATGGTCATGGTCTTGCCCGGGGCCGAACACGTGGCAATTTCATCCCATATTTTTTGCATGGCATCGACGGGCATGCCGCAAATCTGGCTCGCCAGGTCAATGTTGTAGCGGCTGTAATGCTGCTTCATCAATTGAAAGACACACCGTGGATCCTGCAGGGTCGGGTCGACTTTGACAAAGCCGTCTTCACCGAGCTCATAACCCCAGCCGGACTTATCGGTGTAGGTGCGCTTGGCCGCGTCATAACCGCTGAAAATCCCGTCCTCGAAGCCATACCCGGCTTTGACGATGAACGACACGTCGGTGTAGTTGTGCACGTACTCGTGCTGGATTTTGTCCTTGGTCAGCAGGTAATTGATCAGCCCGCCCATGAAGGCGATGTCGGTGCCGGTGCGAATCGGCGCGTAATAGTCGGCCACCGAAGCCGTGCGGGTAAATCGCGGGTCGACCACGATCAGTCGCGCGTTGTTGTGCGCCTTGGCTTCCGTCACCCATTTGAAACCGCAGGGGTGCGCTTCTGCTGCGTTGCCGCCCATCACCAGAACCAGATTCGCGTTGGCGATATCGGTCCAGGTATTGGTCATGGCACCGCGGCCGTACGTCGGGGCAAGACTTGCCACCGTCGGGCCGTGTCAGACACGCGCCTGGTTATCAAACCCCAGCATGCCGAGACTGCGAATGACCTTGTGGGTGATGTAGCCGGCTTCGTTGGAGGCCGCCGATGCCGCGAGGAAACCGGTGGTGAGCCAGCGGTTCACCGTTTGGCCCTGGGCATTCTTCTCTATGAAGTTGGCGTCGCGGTCGGCCTTCATCAGGTCGGCAACGCGATCCAGCGCTTCATCCCAGGAGATGCGCGTCCACTCGCTGCTGCCGGGCTTGCGCACCTGCGGGTATTGCAGACGATCGGGGCTGTGAATGAAATCGAGCAAACCCGCGCCTTTGGGGCACAGGGTGCCGCGGTTGACCGGGTGGTCGGCGTCACCTTCGATGTGGATGATGTTTTGCGCGACATTCTTGGCGTTATCGCCCTGGCTGTACATGATCAACCCGCAACCGACCGAGCAATACGGGCAGGTGTTACGGGTTTCATGGGTGGCGGCAAGCTTGAAGTGGCGCACCTGCTCGGCGAAGGCCAGCGTGGGGGCCATACCCAACGCGCCCAGGCTCGAGCCTGCAAGGCCGATACCAGCGACCTTGAAGAACTGACGACGGCTGAGGTCCATCGTGCACTCCTGATCAGGTGGAAATCCGGGGCTTTGCCGGATTTTCTATGCAATCACGGTGGCGGCAGACGGGCTGCCGACATTTGAAACTCTAGTCAACGCAGGCGTGACCTGTGTGAAAACCGACCGTCGGGCACTTATCCGATACGCGCCACACCAGCGAACCTGTGGGAGCGAGCCTGCTCGCGATAGCGGTGGGTCAGACAACATCAATGCCGGCTATACCGGCCTCATCGCGAGCAGGCTCGCTCCCACAGGGGGTTGGCGATTATCATGGGCCATTCCAATCCTGCATTCACGAGACCGCGCATGACTTTCGATTTTGATCAGGTGTTCGACCGCCATAACACCGGTAGCACCAAATGGAGCCGCTACCCGGTCGACGTGCTGCCGATGTGGGTGGCCGATATGGATTTTGCTGCGCCGCCGATGATCATCCAGGCCCTGCAAAAACGCCTGGAACACCCGATGGTTGGCTACAGCGTGGCCCCGGATGACTTGCGCGATGCCATCGTGGCCGACCTCTGGAACAAATACGCCTGGCGCGTCGAGCCGCAAGAGCTGATCTTTCTGCCGGGAGTCGAGTCGGGCTTCAACATGGCGCTCAAGGCGCTGGTCCAGCCGCCACAGAACGTCGTGGTGCAGGTACCCAACTATCCGCCACTGCGCCACGCGCCGGGTCATTGGGGTCTGAACAAGGTCGAGTTGAATTTCGACGAGCAGGCTGACGGCACTTACACCACACCGCTCGCCACCCTCAGTCAGTCGCTGCAAGGTGGCGGCGCGCTGCTGCTGAGCAATCCGCACAACCCGCTGGGCAAGGCCTTCCCGCGGGACGAATTGCAAGCGATTGCCGACATCTGCCTGGAACAGGGCGCCTGGATCATCTCGGACGAAATCCACGCCGAGCTGTGCTTCGACGGGCGCAAGCATATTCCGATGGCAACCCTGAGCCCGGAAATCGCCCGGCACACCATCACATTGATGTCGGCGAGCAAGGCCTACAACATCGCCGGCCTGAAAACATCGTTCATGATTATTCAGGACCGCGCGTTGCGCGAAAAGGTCAACCACGCCCGTTGCGGCATGGTCGACAGCGTCAACCCGCTGGGCCTGTTAGCCACCCGCGTCGCCTACAGCGAAGGCGGGCCATGGCTGGCGGAACTGAGCGCCTACCTGCAAAGCAACCGCGATTACCTGGTCGACGCCGTCCGCACCCGCCTGCCAGGTGTCACCATGAACGTGCCGCAAAGCACCTACCTGGCGTGGCTCGATTGCTCGGCATTGGGACTGGACAACCCGCAGCAGTTCTTCCTGGAACAGGCCAAAGTCGGATTGAGTCCTGGCCTGGATTTCGGCGATGACACCGGGCAATTCGTGCGCCTGAACTTCGGCTGCCCACGCGCGTTGCTTGAAGAGGGTATTGCGCGGATGGAGCGCAGCTTGCGCAATCGCAAGGCCTGATCCTCTCTCAACTTCACCACATCCCCCTGTGGGAGCGAGCCTGCTCGCGAAAGCGTCATTCCAGTCGACATTGATGTTGGCTGACATACCGTCTTCGCGAGCAGGCTCGCTCCCACAGGGATTTGTGGGGCATTTGGAATTATCGGCACCTGAAATCCAACCGAACTCAAGACAAAACCCAACGGTCAACCCTTTGACCCGATTGCCTTGAACCCGGAGATTGAAGATGACTGACTATCCAAAACCACCCTTCCCCAAACAAGCCCAAGCCGTCCCCGGTTCCCAGCGCAAGATGGACCCCGTCCCTGACTGTGGTGAGCAGTCCTATAAAGGCTCGGGCCGGTTGCAGGGCAAGATCGCCCTGATCACCGGCGCCGACAGCGGCATCGGCCGCGCGGTGGCCATTGCTTTTGCCCGCGAAGGCGCGGATGTCGCCATCGCCTACCTGAATGAACACGAAGATGCGCAGGAAACCGCACGCTGGGTTGAAGACGCCGGTCGTCAAACCCTGCTGCTGCCTGGCGATATCGCGCACAAAGCCCAATGCCAAGCCCTGGTGGACAAGACCGTCGAGCGTTTCGGCCGCATCGATATTCTGGTCAATAACGCCGCGTTCCAGATGACCCACGAAAACCTCGAAGACATCCCGGATGAAGAATGGGTGATGACCTTCGATGTCAACATCACGGCCATGTTCCGCATTTGCCAGGCCGCGCTGGAGCACATGAAACCGGGCAGCTCGATCATCAACACCAGTTCGGTCAACTCGGACATGCCCAAACCCACCCTCCTCGCGTACGCCACGACCAAGGGCGCAATTGCCAACTTCACCGGTGGGCTGGCGCAAATGCTTGGACCGAAGAATATCCGGGTCAACAGCGTGGCGCCGGGGCCGATCTGGACGCCGCTGATCGTCTCGACCATGCCTGACGAAGAGGTGCAAAACTTTGGTTCTCAAACTCCGCTTGGCCGCCCCGGCCAACCGGTAGAGGTGGCGCCTATTTATGTATTGCTGGCGTCGGATGAAGCCAGTTACATCACGGGGCAGCGTTATGGCATTACGGGCGGCAAGCCAATGCTCTGAAGGGAACCTGTCGACCTGTTCAGAACTCAACCGATCTGTTGGTGACTATTCTGATGGGAATGATTCTGGTGTAGTCCAACCTGCTGTCGCCTGAGTACCTGCGCGCGACCGACCGGTTGCTTCCCGGAGCCCTGCATCGCGACATCTGCCCGGCGAGTCAAGACATGAGTTTCATTCTATGGGTGGCGGTGCTGGGTGCCGTGCTGCTGACGCTGGCACTGACCTCGTCGTATCTGCGCTGGATGCCGGTGACCACGTCGGCGGTGTGTCTGGTGCTGGGTGCTGCGATTGGGCCCGGTGCACTTGGTTTATTGAAACTGAACACCGATGACGCCGCTGGCTGGATGGAGCACCTGACGGAAGTTGCGGTGCTGTTTTCGTTGTTTGTCTGTGGTCTGAAATTACGCTTGCCGCTCAAGGACAAGACTTGGCGAATCGCATTCGGGCTGGCCGGGCCGGTCATGGTCTTGACCATTGGCGGCGTGTGTTTGCTGCTGCACTACGGGTTCGGCGTGTCGTGGGGCGCCTCCGTGTTGATCGGCTCGGTACTGGCACCGACCGACCCGGTGCTGGCCGCCCTGGTGCAAGTCAATGATGCACGGGATGACGACCGTGTGCGCTTCGGTCTGTCAGGCGAGGCCGGGCTGAACGATGGCATCGCGTTTCCCTTCGTGATTCTCGGATTACTTTTGTTGCAGCACGACGGCGATCCCGGCTGGGTGGGTGACTGGGCGCTTAAAAGTCTGCTCTGGGCCGTTCCCGCCGGTTTGCTCACGGGCTACTGGATGGGGCGCGGTATCGGGCGCGTGACGTTGACGTTACGTATCCAAAACGATGACAGCACGCTATCCCCGAATGATTACCTCGCCCTCGCCTTGATCGCGCTGGCCTATGTTGGCGCCGAATTCATTCATGCCTATGGGTTTCTCTCAGTATTCGCCGCCGGCCTCGGCTTGCGGCGGGCCGAGGTCAAGACGGCCGGCGAATCGCTAGAGCCCGCCGAGCACCTGGTCCAGCCAGTGGTGGGTCACCAGAACGTCGAGCCGCAACATGCCGTGCGTGGCAATACCGACCATCTGGAGGACGGCCAGGTCGCGGCGGGCATCATGATGAGTGACATGCTCGCCTTCGGCGGCCTCGTGGAGCGGGCCATGGAAGTGTTTCTGGTGACGCTGCTGGGCGTGGTGCTGATCGCTCACTGGGATTGGCGCGCCTTGCCCATCGGCGGCGTGCTGTTTTGCCTGATCCGGCCGCTGAGCGTGGCCGTCATGCCGTGGGGGCGCCTGCTTGACTGGCATCAGCGTGCATTGATTGGCTGGTTCGGCATTCGCGGCATCGGCAGTCTGTATTACCTGTTTTACGCCTTGAACCACGGGCTCGGTCAATCGGTGGCGACGCTGTGTACCGACCTGACGTTATCGGTGGTCGCCCTGAGCATCCTGATTCACGGCTTGACGACCCAGCCCACCCTCGCGCACTACGAGCGTCTGAAAAAAAAATGAATTCCCCTTTTCACCCGGCAGTCACAGCTTTAATCCCGCTGTGTTTGTGCATCGCGGGATCCGACAGATTCGGTTCCACTGTGGCAACGACGCCTATTTAAAGGGACCCCGAAAAAAGGTGCCGGTCATCATGCAATATTCCTCCCCTGATCAAATCAAAGCCTGCCGGGCACTCGCCCTGGAACGTAACCGTCATATGTTCGAAGAGGCCCAGAACCTGAGCCGATGTGCTTTCGAATTGCTCGATGGCGGCGACCTTGATGCGCAGTTGTTTGATCGTTATCAAGCACTGCGCCGCAAAGCTGATTTGAAATTTCAGGAAGCGATTGAGCATCTGCAGCTACTCAACGAAGATTTCCCGCCGGTGCCACTGTCCACCAGCAACTCTCGTCAATTGCGCGAGCGGCTTGAACATCGAGCCTGAGCGAGAAAGAAGCCCGGCGATTGCCGGGCTTCTTTTTCACTGCAAAAAGACTGTGATTCAAGGTTGCTCGCACTGTGCCGCGAACTGCATGAGAAAAATATCTAACTCATGCAGCCTGCATGACCGCAGTTAGCCATCAAGCTGTTTAACTATTTGATTTGTATGAGCAATAACTCTCTCCAAAAGTCGGCACGACTCCTGCTCAATCAACTCAAGCGACTATCGGCCACTGAGACCGTTCGCGCTCACCCCTGTGATGACTTGAGAGACTTGACCATGAACGCCATCGATCTGTTGAAAGCTGACCATGAACGTGTAAAAGGCATCCTGAGCCAATTGAGCGAATCCACTGAACGCGGTGTTAAAAAACGCACCGAGTTGTTGGCCAAGCTGGAGATGGAAATCAGCATTCATACCCGACTTGAGGAAGAAGTCCTGTATCCGGCTTATAAAAAAGCCGGTGGCAAGGAGCAGGACGTGATGTATTACGAAGCCAAGGAAGAGCACCGTACTGTGGACTCGCTGGTGCTGCCGGACCTGAAAGTCACCGACCCTTCCACCCCGGAGTTTGCAGGTCGAGTCAAAGTGGTCAAGGAACTGCTGGAGCACCACATCGAGGAGGAAGAAACGGAAATGTTCCCCCAGGCGAAAAAGCTCCTGGGCAAAGCGACCCTCGAAGAATTGGGCGCACAGATGGAAATGTTGAAGGCTCAATACAAAAAAGAACTGAGCGACGGTAATCTCGCTGCTTGACTCGATCTGTAGCAGCTGGCGCAGCCTGCGTCAGCTGCTACATAAAGCATTTCCGTGTAACTGAATGGGGACTTGGAATTCACTTCATTGCCTGGGCAATGACCTCCACCAGATTGAGCTGGGTATAGGGTTTGGACAAACGCGGGAGCATGGTGGCGAAACCTTCGAGGCGTTCGGCGTAACCGGTGGCAAGGATGATCGGCAGATCGGGTTGCTTGAGCCGGATAGCCTGTGCCAATTGCGCGCCGTTCATGTGCGGCATGGCCATGTCGGTGATCACCAGGTCGATGTGCTGCTCAGTTTCGAACACTTCAAGCGCTTTGGCACCGGACATCGCCGCGACGACCCGGTGACCCAGATCCTCCAGCAACAGCCCGGTACTGGTTAACACCAGGCTGTCGTCGTCCACCACCAGTACACACAACTGGGCCACTGGCGCTGATTGTTCTTCGCCGATGACGGGCCTGATGTCCGATGCAGGGGTGGCGACCGGAATCCAGAGTTCAGCGGTGGTGCCTATGCCCTGGTGGCTCTTGAGTACGAACCGTCCACCCAATTGTTCAATAAAACCATGCACCATCGACAGCCCCAGGCCTGTGCCTTTCCCCACCCCTTTGGTGGTGAAAAACGGGTCCATCGCCGACGAGAGTGTTTCCTCATTCATTCCTTCGCCGGTATCGGTAACGCTCAGGCAGACATAAGCGCCTTCCTTCAGGGATAAACGAGTTTGATCGCGCGGCTCGGCTTTCCTGGCGCTGATGACGATTTCACCGCCATCGGGCATGGCATCCCGGGCATTGGTGACGAGGTTCAAAATGGCCAGTTCGAGCTGGTTGACGTCAGCCATGACCGGCTCAAGTTCTGCTGAAAAACGCGTCTCGAGGACCACTGAAGGCCCGAGTGAACTGCGTAACAACCCACTGATTCCTTCAATCAGCGTGGGTATTTCCACCGATTCGAATTTGAGTTCCTGACGCCTGGCAAAGGCCAGCATGCGCTGAGTCAGGGACACACCGCGCAAGGCGCCTTGGCGGGCATTGTCGACCAAACGGGTCAGTTTAGGATCTTCCCCTATCCGTTTGCGCACGATTTCCAGATTGCCGAGGATCACCGTCAGCAAATTGTTGAAGTCGTGGGCAATCCCGCCGCTGAGTTGGCCGATGGCCTGCATTTTCTGCGCCTGGAACAACGCCTCGCGAGTGCGCTCAAGGTCTTGTTGGGCCAGGGTCGCCTCGGTGATATCACGGGTAATCTTGGCAAAGCCCAGCAGCGTGCCGGTATCGCCCCAGATCGGGTCCACCACGACGTGAGCAAAAAACCGTGTACCGTCCTTGCGCACGCGCCATGCCTTGTTTTCGAATCGCCCTTCCCGTCTGGCCGTCTCCAATGCCCGTTGCGGTTCGCCGGCTTCGCGGTCTTCAGGGGTATAGAACATCGAAAAGTGCTGGCCGATGACTTCTTCTGGGCGGTACCCCTTGATTCGCTGGGCGCCCTGATTCCAGTTGGTGAGGCGCCCATCCGGGGCAAGCATGTAAATGGCGTAGTCCGTGACGCTTTGAACCAGCAACCGGAACTGCTGTTCACTTTGCTTGAGGGTTTCCTCGGCCATTTTGCGGTCAGTGAGATCGCGGGTGATCTTGGCAAACCCCAGCAACTTGCCGGACGGGTCGCGAATCGGGTCGATCACCACGTGCGACCAAAAATGCGTGCCGTCCTTGCGCACCCGCCAGCCTTCACCTTCGAAACGCCCTTCATTAATCGCCGTGTCCAGCGCGCGCTGGGGTAAACCGGCACGACGATCTTCTTCGGTATAGAACCGCGAAAAGTGCTGGCCGAGAATCTCCGCTTCCTCGTAGCCTTTGAATCGACGGGCGCCGGCGTTCCAGCTGGTGATGATGCCGTCGGGATCGATCATGTAGATCGCATAATCCACCACAGCATCAATCAACAGGCGAAAGCGCATCTCCTCGATGGAGTTGGTTTTGGACGGCACATCACTCATCGATTACACCCGCAACTATCGTTTTAATGGAGTATGCGGTAAACCGTGAGTTTGAAAAGCCGTAATACGCTTGTTTATCGGTACACGTATTTGGCGATGTAGGCATGCAGGTCGTTGTAGACGAAGTCAGGCACCTGTGCCGCGTGTGCCTGGGTTTTGAGTAACGCCAAGTGGCATGTCTTTACCATCTCGTCGCGCTCCCTCAGGGTGGAGACGTGATTATTGATAATGCTGGCATAGGTGCTGCACGCGGTCGGTGCCGTTGGAGGGGTTATCTCGGTCGTGTCTTTTGTATACGTCTTCTGGAAGCGCGAAACCCGCTCTTTCAAACCGCCGAGCCCGCGTTCATAGACCGTGATCTGTGAGCCGCTGACCGCTTTCGAGGCGGTTTCAAAGGCCAGGATGATCGCCTGTGCGTGACTCATGCTGGCCTCCAGCGCCGAAAAGGTGACAAACCTTTCGAGTTCCTGCTTTTTAAGGCTGTTTAGGGCTCTTTTGATGCTCGACACGTGAGCGAACGCTTGATTGCAGCCAACGATATGCGTCTCGAACTGATACCCGGCGGCGGTTGCCAAAGGGGGAAAGGCGGCAAATTCGAGGCTGTCGAACGCACACTCCATGATGATGTTGTATTTGAGGGTGAAGGCTTCGGTGAAAATCTTGGCGCACACCTCACGGACAAAGACCTCCGTGTGCTCATAGGCATGCAGGACTCCGAGCTTGATCATTTCGGCGTACTGCGGGTGTTTTTGTCGATACTCGGGCAAGTAAAGACGAACAAAACACTGATATCGGCTGGAAGGTAAAAGGCTTTTTTCCAGTAGATAGGTTTTGCCTGAGCCTTGCAGCCCGGCAACGATCAGTATTTTGGGGGTTGCCTGGGCGGTGATGCCACGGAACAACGTCGTTTTGATTTCATTGAATGCGGCAGTGACCTGCTCCGGAGTGTAAGCGTAGGTTGGTGCAACTGACATATCTTGATTTCCTTATCAAAGATTCGCTTGAAAGTGATGGCCTGCCCTTTGACTAAAGCGTTGATTAGACGATTGTTCAAATCGGCGTGTCTTTCAAGATATGTCGCTGTTTTATAAAGTAAAAAATCCTACTCGATCGCGCGAAAATGCGTCGACTCCACCGACCACCAACGTGGCAATAACTGTTTAACCTTGCTGTCACCAAACCGGTCATCGATGAGCATCACAACCCCTTGATCCTGCTGGGTGCGAATCACCCGCCCGGCGGCCTGCACCACTTTCTGCACCCCTGGAAACAGATAGGTGTAGTCATATCCGGCACCGAAAATGGCAGCCATGCGGTGTTTCAACTGTTCGTTGACCGGGTTGAGTTGCGCAAGACCCAAAGTGGCAATAAACGCGCCGATCAACCGAGCGCCAGGCAAATCGATGCCTTCACCAAACGCACCGCCCAACACCGCAAAGCCGATGCCTTGGCTGTGCGTGGTGAACTGGTCGAGAAAGTCCTGACGCTGCGCTTCCCCCATACCCCGAGACTGGGACCACAGGGTGATGTGCGGATGACGCTCGGCGAGCACCTGCGCCACTTGCTGCAAATAATCGAAGCTGCTGAAAAACGCCAGGTAGTTGCCGGGGCGCTCGCCAAATTGCCGGGCGATCAGCTCGACAATCGGCTCAAGGGACGCCTGCCGGTGGACGAAGCGTGTCGAGATCTGGCTGATGATGTGTACTTGTAGCTGATCAGCATGAAACGGCGACTCGACATCTATCCACACCGTATTCGCGGGGGTGCCCAGCAGGTCGGCGTAGTAGTGCCGGGGGCTCAGCGTTGCGGAAAACAGCACGGTGCTGCGCGCAGCGGTCAGGCGTGGGCGGATGAAACCGGCCGGCACCACATTGCGCAGGCACAGCTGTGACAGTGGGCGCGGACGGTCGAGGTCACGTTTGCTGATGTCGAACAGGAACTGTTCATCGAAGAGTTCGGCCACCCGACAGAATTGCAGCATCTCGAAGTAGAAACTTTGCAGCGAGCTGTCCAGGCCCTGGGGGTGATCGTTGAGGTAGTCACCCATGCTCGCGCTACACGAAGACAAGGCCTGGAGCAGTTTTTCCGGAGGCTTGTCGTACGCCTGATACGCGCCGGATTGCAAGTTATGCAGCGCATTCCATTCCCGATTGACCCGCTGCAGGGATTTTTTCAGCGGCTCAGGCGCGGTTTTTCGTACGCCGTTGAGGGTCGACTGGTCGAGACTGGCGCTGTACATCTGCCGGCCACGCTCCACCAGGTTGTGGGCCTCATCGACCAGCACCGCAACGTTCCAGTTATTGGTTTGGGCGAGCCCGAACAGCAACGCACTGAAATCGAAGTAATAGTTGTAGTCCGCAACCACTACGTCGGCCCAACGGGCCATTTCCTGGCTCAGGTAATAGGGGCAAACCTCATGCGCCAGTGCCACCTCGCGCAACGCGCTCTGATTCAACAGGCTCAGCTCACTGGCGGCCTGTCGAGCGGCGGGCAAACGATCATAGAACCCTTGGGCCAAGGGGCAGGACTCGCCGTGGCAGGCTTTGTCCGGATGCTCGCAGGCCTTGTCCCGGGCAATCATCTCCAACACCCGAAGTGGCGGCGCATCGGCGCTTTGCAGAATCACCTGTGCCGCGTCCAGAGCGAGCTTTCGCCCCGGCGTCTTGGCGGTGAGAAAAAACACCTTGTCCAGTTGCAGCGGCGCCAAGGCCTTGAGCATCGGGAACAGCGTGCCCACGGTTTTGCCGATGCCGGTCGGCGCCTGCGCCATCAGGCAGCGCCCGGTGCTGACCGCTTTAAACACGGATTCGGCCAGATGCCGTTGCCCCGGACGAAACCGGGCATGGGGAAAGGCCAATTGCTGCGCCGCTTGATTGCGCGCCGTACGATGGGCCATTTCCTGCTCGGCCCAGTGCAAAAACAGCGCGCAATGATGTTCGAAGAACTGTTGCAGTTGCTCAGCGCTGAACGCCTCGACCAGACAGGTTTCCTTTTCGCTGACGATGTCGAAATACACCAGCGCCAGGTTGATCTGCGCCAGTTCCAGCTTGCGGCACATCAGCCAGCCGTAGACCTTTGCCTGCGCCCAGTGCAGCTGGCGGTGGTTGGACGGTTGTTTGCTCAAGTCTCCCCGATAGGTTTTGACTTCTTCCAGGCAGTTTTGCCCGGGATCATAGCCATCCGCCCTGCCCCTCACGTTCAAGGTTTTGTACGTGCCTTCAAGGGCGACTTCACTTTGGTAACCTTCGCTGCGCCGGGACGCGACCGTGCGGTGCCCGACGATGCCTTCCAGTGCCGTCGGTGACGGGGTGAAACGCAGGTCCAGGTCGCCGACCTTGGCGGTGAATTCACACAGCGCACGTACCGCGATGCTGTAGTTCAAGCGTTCTGCTCCGCCCATTGCACATAACAGACGGCAATGGGCATCTGATGCTCATGACAGAACTCCAGCCAGCGCACCTGGTTGTCCTGCAGGCGGTCGCCGGGGCCTTTGACTTCGATCATGCGGTAGGTCTTGTCCTGCGGCCAAAACTGGATCAGGTCCGGCATGCCGGCGCGGTTGGCCTTGATGTCCAGCAACAGGCGGTTGAACCAGTGCTTGAGGTGTTCCGCCGGAAGGCAGTCGAGTGCCTGATCGAGCAACGTTTCGTTGAGTACGCCCCAAAACACGAACGGCGACTGCACGCCCCACTTGGCCGCATAACGCTCACGAATCGTCTGCCGGTAACGACCGTCATCGAGTTCAGCCAGGCACGCCTCAAACAGTTCGGCACGGCGCGCGCAGAAGTCTTCATGCAACAGGTCGACCGGTCCACGCTGGAACGGGTGAAAGAACGCCCCTGGCAGCGGCGCGAAAATGGCCGGCCAGCACAATAAGCCGAACAGCGAGTTGATCAGGCTGTTCTCGACGTAATGCACCGGCGCGTGTTCTTCCGCTAGGTGTGCCTGCACGTAATTTTCCACCGAAAGCGCCAGATCGGTTCTGGGCAGTTGAAGTTCCAGGCGTTGCATTGCTCGCGGGGCTGGCCGCTTCAGCGCCGGTCCGCCGAGCTTGCGCCGCAGTCTGGGCAACACGCGCAGCACATGCTGATGCTCGGCGGCGCTTTCCGGTGATTGCTGCGCATGGGCAGCCAGGTCCAGGGCGAGCTGAAAGTCACCGCAACGTTCCAGCACCCGAATCAGCCTCACGCGTGCGCCGGGATAGGCGCAGTCGCGATAAATCGTCAGCGCGCTGGCGAAATCGGCGATGCGCTCGCAGTGCTGCCCCATCTGAAACAGCAATTTGCCGCGACGACGCTGCAGCCACGGATTGCTGAGTGTCAGCCCATTGATGTGCTCGACGATGGACGCCAGCGGCTCTCCCGCCTCGAAATGCTGCTGGCATTGGTGCAGGAACAGGCACGCGTCGACGTCCTCCCGGCTGCGCAAGCCCCTGGATTCAGCGCTGAATTCGACTTTTTCATAGGTAAAAATGCCGAGATCGGCCAGCACGAACTCCGACCAGTCCTGATACAGGTTGCCGAAGAACATCAGCCGAAACCGGTCACACAGGTCCATGACGGTCAGGGTGAACAGTCGGTCATTCAGTGCAGGGCACCATTGGGCAAAGCTTTGTGGCTCGGGAAACTGTTCGCTCAGCAGGGGGAGCCAATCACTTTTTTTGCCTTTGGGCTGCTCGATGGCAGCACCAAAACACTGAACAATCTCGGCCTTGAGCAGCACCTCGAACAGTTCCTCGATGGGTAAGGGTAATGCTTCATCGATCCACCCTGCCGCCAGCAACGGCTGGACCGCGTGGGCGATATCACCGATCTCGACGTAATTCAGTTTGCCGGCCCTGAAATGCACGCCCTTGCGCATCACCATCCTGACCAGCAGCGCCCGCGACTCCCTGTTTAGTCGGGAGAAATCACAGATGAAGGTTTGTTCTTCAACGCTTAATAGATCGGCATATCGATGTTCAAGCCAGTCAAGCACTTGCATGAAGTTGTTCAGGTAATAGAACGGATCGTCGAGGGGATTTGCAGTCACAGGGAAAAGCGCCATGGCAAGCGAGTACTGGTTATGCGTACAGATAACAGCTACCCGCGGTGCGGTGCAAACGGAAAAGGATAAGCGGCGGCGTTATTCGGTCATTTTCGGGCGGGCATCGAACTATAGTTGATCAATAGCACCAACCGGCATCGAGGTCCTTTTCAACATTGCGAGAGGTCAATATGAACATCAGAACACTGGGTTTGCCGCTGACCATTGCAGCGTTGTCGGCCTTGGCCGGCTGCTCGACGCCGACGGTCGTTACCCTGCAAAACGGCACCCAGTATTTAACCAAGGACATGCCGGATACAAAAAACCCGGACGGCTTCTACGAGTTCGAGGATATTTCAGGCAAGACGGTGAGGGTCAATGCCAAGGAAGTGGCCACGATTCGCCCGGAAGAAGATTGAAGACCGCGTATCGTTCATCGTCG
>Ga0247818_10000316_pt1 | contig 29631 bp, 30 predicted proteins | sample 13C_Glucose_Day1_FD_192424 | JGI IMG/M metagenome (GOLD analysis project Ga0247818, IMG submission 192424) | Soil microbial communities from agricultural site in Penn Yan, New York, United States - 13C_Glucose_Day1 | ecosystem: Environmental > Terrestrial > Soil > Agricultural land | place... | reverse complement strand
TGAGGCAGGCCGACCCGACGCTGAACGCCTTGAACGACCACCTGGAGCCTCAGCGGCGTTCCCGGGCCTGGAACGATGCCAAGGTCAGCGCTCACCACGGCATCATCCCCACCGCAGCGGCAAAAAACCTCGAGCGGCTGGTGGGCAAGCAGCGGGCGGTGTACACGCTGATTCGCGCGCGGTACCTGGCGCAGTTCCTGCCCAACCACGAATACGACCGTACCCAGGCCGACTTCGACTGTGCCGGTGAAGCCTTGCGCGCCGTGGGCAAGCAGATTGTCGAGCCCGGCTGGAAACGCGCCCTGCCCGAGGCTCTTGCGCCGGCCAAGGGTCGCGAGGCGCCGGTACCGCAAACCTTGCCGGCCTTGGCCGAAGGGCGCGATTGCGCAGTGGCTGACGTGAAGCTCAAGGACCTCTGGACCCAACCGCCCAAGCCGTTTACCGAAGGCGACCTGATCAAGGCCATGAAAAACGTCGCCAAACTGGTGGAAGATCCGCTGCTCAAGCAAAAACTCAAGGACACCACCGGCATCGGCACCGAAGCGACCCGGGCCTCGATCATCCAGGGTCTGCTCGACCGCGGTTACCTGATCAAGAACGGCAAGGCCCTGGCCGCGACCCCGGCGGCGTTCAGCCTGATCGATGCGGTGCCGCGCGCCATTGCCGATCCCGGGACCACGGCGATCTGGGAACAGGCGCTGGACATGGTGCAAAGCGGGGAAATGAGCCTGGAAGAATTCGTCACCAAGCAGGCCGCCTGGATGAGCAAGCAGGTCGCCCGCTGCGCCGGCCTGAGCCTGACCATCAGCGGGCCGGCAAGCCCGGCCGGACGTGGCGCCACGCCGTGGAAGAACAAACGCAAGCCTGCCAAGCGCAAAACCTCCACGGGCACCAGACGCGCGGCGAAACCGGCGAGCAAGGCTTGAAAACCGTTCAGGCTGAAGGTAATGGTCTAGTGTTCTCATAACCCCGCATCAGGAGCCTGCCCTCATGCCGTCGATAGACCTGCACGCCGCCCAGCACGATGACCTGGAGACCATTGAAAACCTGATGCAGTTCTACCTGTATGACTTCAGCGAGTGGCTGCCGCTGAAACTCGGTGGGCATGGCTTCTTCAATTTCCAGCCCCTGCTGAATTACTGGCGCAATCCCGCAACCCGCCCATTCCTGATCAAGGTCGACGGCGAACTGGCCGGATTCGTGACCGTGGATGACGTCGTCCATCTACCGGGCGCCCACTTCAACATCGGCTATCTTTTCGTCAGTCGACGTTTTCGTGGCCAAGGCGTCGCGAGGTTTGTCGTTTCCACCCTCTTGAACCAATTCCCCGGTCAATGGCAGATTTTTCACATCGACGCGAACCAGCCGGCGCGGGCGTTTTGGGCGAGGGTAATGCCCCAACTCACCGGAGGCGAGTTCACGCTGCATCAAAGATCGGTGGACGGTTACCCCTGTACCTTTCACCGCTTCCAGCACTCGTTGCCGTCGCCCTGAATGGCGCTTTTGCTGCCGCCTGGCTAATTCCAAACAGCTTTGTCCGACAATATGTAGTGAGCAAAAATAATCACTACAAAACCGTTGACGCCTCCGCTTTGCCCTTGCATGATGCAGATGTCTCCCCGATCGGGAGTACAGGCAACACGTTTGAGCAAGCTCGTCTGACCGCCGAGCTGTTTTTCCCGGATGCACGCTGCCCACAAGGCAGATTGAAGAAGCTGACCTGGCCTGAACGTCCAGTACAAGGGCGAGAAGCGCTGGCGATCAATCCTCATGAAGCTTGTGGCCGACCCTGAAAACGTCGGCAATGGCCTGAAGGTTTTCGCTGCTTCTCTTCGTTGTGACGCAATTGCGTAGCAGTTATTCAACACGACTACATGCAACAGACGCGGACCCCGTCATTTTTGTCGGTCGACCGCTGACGTCCTGGTTTCGGTGCCAGGGATCAACTAACCGATGGGCTACCTGTATTAGCGAATCAACTTTGAAAGATCACCAAATGGTCAAGGGGCTTAATTATGAATCTGAACAATCAACCCACCATCGATGAACTGGCTCGTATGTTCGCGGCGCAAAAAGATAGCCACGACAGCCATATCCTGTGGATCAGCAAGTCGGGCCAGGTGCATATCGACTGCCTGTCGCCCCATGCCCATGAAGCCGAGTTCGACCGGAACAACCAGAACCTGCTCGCCCGACTGAAGATGTACCGTCGCGGCCAGGGTTATGTCGGCAAGAAAGCCGCGGCCGACAAGGACTTCATCGGTAATGTCCTGCAAACGCTGAAACAGGCGTGGGCCTCGATGCAGAACCAGAACGAAGTTCGGGTGATTGACCGGTTCTACTGATTCCCCCCGGGGGACACCCCATCCATGAAAAAGGCCCCGCTCGTCAAATCGAGCGGGGCCTTTTTGTTTGTCTCGTGCACAGCTAAACAACGCTATCGTTAACCCTATGCTGTTGGCCCCTGGAGACGTGCGATGAAAAGTACCCTGACTGTCCTGGTGTTGCTGGTAATGACCCATGTTGCCCAGGCCAACAGCATCGCTGGCATTCCCTCTTTCGATGTCGATTGCCCCGGTACGATTATCGTCCACGCCGATCAGGACGGCCCCGTATTGATCAACGAGAAGGAAGCCACCACCAAAGCCATCAGCGACCGCCGCTTCGAAGCCAGGGGTTCAGGCGTCACGATTACTATCGTCCTCGCGGATGACGACTCCGTGACCGTGTCCTCGACCGGCAAGGCCCCCAACGGCGTGTGCCAGTCAGTGGATGATTGATTTCGCCGACTCATCCGCAACCGCAGCCGACACCAGCTCCATAAAAGCCACCGACGCCGCACTGTGATAATTGTTTTTGCGCCGCAGCAGCGCGGCCCCTCGCTTGGGCGCCTCCCCCAGCAACGGGATTTTGCGCAACGCACGGTCCTGGGTGGCAATGGGTTCCGGCAGGATGGTGGCGATGGCCGTGTGCCGGATCACTTCCAGCAAAGTGCTCACCGAATTGACCTCGATCACCACCTTCGGCGTGATCCGCTCCAGGGCAAAGTACTCATCGATGCGGTTACGGGTGACGAAACCCGTGGTCAGTAACGCAAACTCCAACCGCGCAACCTCCTCGGCAGGTAACGGATCCTGGCTTTCGTACAGGGGATGATCGCGTCCCACCATCACCCCCAGGGTTTCGGTAAACGCCGGGATCGACTCGATGTCGGCATGCCTGACCTGGGTAAATGCGATAGCGATATCCAGCGAGTCATCCAGCAGCCCGGCCTCGATATCGTCCATCGACAACTCGAAAATCTGCAGATGGATGTTCGGATACCGCGCCACGTAGTCGCGTACCAACGGCCCCACCAGGTACGCCATGAAGGTCGGCGTCATCGCCAGGCGCAAGGTGCCGCGGGATAAATCCTTGACGTCGTGCAGCGCTCGTTTGCCCGCCTCCAGCTCCACCAATACCCGACGTGCGCTCTCGATGTAGGCCTCGCCCGCATCGGTCGGCCTGACCGTGCGCGAGGTCCGGTCGAACAGGCTCACCCCCAGGGTTTCTTCCAGTTGCCGGATCTGTTGCGACAGGGTCGGCTGGGAGACGTGCAGCGCCTCGGCGGCACGGGTGAAGCCACCGTGGTCGGCGACCGCCAGCAAATAGCGCAGATGTCGCAGCAGCATGGGCAGTCCTATCTATAGGCAGTACTTATGCATTGCATTGTATATCGGTCTTGGACGCTATGGATCAATCCGCCGAAGATTACTCCACACCCAAGCAGCACAACGCCGACAGGAGATCTCCCATGCAACAGTCCCACGCTTATAACGACCCAAGTCTGGCCCTGACTACCTCGGTCCTCGATGCCAAGGCGCGCAAAAACCTGTCCTGGCAGGCACTGGCCGAGGGCACCGGCCTGAGTCTGGCCTACGTCACCGCCGCCCTGCTCGGCCAGCATCCGCTGCCGGAAGGCGCCGCCAAAGTGATCGGCGACAAACTCGACCTGGACGCCGACGCGGTGGCCCGCCTGCAGATCATTCCCCTGCGCGGCAGCCTCTCGGGCATCCCGACCGATCCGACCATCTACCGCTTCCACGAAATGATCCAGATCTACGGCACCACCTTGAAAGCCCTGGTGCATGAACAATTCGGCGACGGCATCATCAGCGCGATCAACTTCAAGCTCGACATGAAGAAAGTCGAAGACCCTGAAGGCGGCTCACGCGCGGTGATTACCCTCGACGGCAAGTTCCTGCCGCTGCGGCCTTTCTAAGTGGATACCAGCCCGCACCGATGTGCGGGCTGACCCCGAGCCACACAGGAGAACATCAGTATGAAAGCGCTCATCGAAGGTTTTTTAAAGTTCCAGAACGAAATCTTTCCGCAACGGACCGACCTGTTCAAGCACTTGGCCACCACCCAACATCCGGGCACCTTGTTCATCACCTGTTCCGACAGCCGTGTCGTGCCGGAACTGCTGACCCAACAAGAGCCCGGTGAACTGTTCGTGATCCGCAACGCCGGCAACATAGTGCCCTCCTATAGCCCGCACCCAGGCGGTGTATCGGCCACGGTCGAATATGCGGTCGCGGTGCTCGGCGTGACTGACATTGTGATCTGCGGCCACTCCGATTGCGGTGCCATGACCGCCGTTGCCCAATGCACCTGCATGGATCACCTGCCGGCCGTCAGCGGTTGGTTGCAACACGCGGAGTCGGCAAAAGTCATCAACGAATCCCGCTCTCACGCCAGTGACGCGGCGAAAGTCAGTGCCATGGTGCGGGAGAATGTGATCGCTCAACTGGCCAATATCCAGACCCATCCCAGCGTACGACTGGCCCAGGAAAAAGGCCTGCTGAACCTGCATGGCTGGGTCTACGACATCGAAACCGGTTCGATCGATGCTCTGGATGGCAGCAGCCGCACGTTCGTGTCTCTGGCCGGGCATCCGACCCTCTGTGCGGTTTATGGCGAGGCGGTTGAAGCGGCTTGAGCGAGCGCAGTCCGGAACGAGCAGTGCAGCGCCCCGGCTCACGGGAGCGCTGCACTCACAGGCGGCTATTTGTCGTCCATCTTCCTTGATGATGGTGCCCGATACTCAGAGTGCTCTTCAGCATCGGGTGCGCCTGGCACACTGCCTGGCGTAAACACGTGAGTCTGCAGGCCGCTGGCATCGACGTCGACGACACCATTGATCGAGCGGGCCAGCGCCACAGCCTGCTCGCACTCTCTATGGGTGTCGACGAGGCCACTCAACAGCACCTTGCCGGCCAGGGTCTTGACATGGATATGCAGGCCCAGGCCTGGTTTGGCCATCGCCAGCGCCGATTTCACCCGGGTGGTAATCCACGCGTCGTGCGCGACCATTTCCAGGTTATGAGAGTAATGCTCAAAGGAATGACGTTTCATGGTGCAACCCTCCGCCACACGAACATACCTTCATTATAGTGCGGCCGGCCGTTGCCGATTCAGCGCTTGACCGATAGATCGGTCTGCGTCATGCGGCTGCGAATGGTGAATACCCCATCACCGGAGAGAATGGCGCTGCGCGCGAACAGGCGACCGCTCTCCCAGTTCGAAAGACCCAGTTCCGGCTTGTTCAGCGCGTACTGACCGTCGACCCAGCGGGTAATGCCGTTGCCGACAAAGGGCGCGTTAACCCCGTTGTAGAAGCGCTCCTGTGCCTGGGCATCGTCACTGATCAACGACACGGTGAACTGCGGGCTGTAGCGATTGAACAAGGCGATGGACTGGTCCAGGTCCTCGACAATCTTCAGGCTGACTTCCGGGGTTTCTTCCCACTCCCACTCGCGGCCCAACTGCTCTTCGGGCAGCGCTTCGGCCATGGGTTCGGATTGATAACCTTCGGCGCGATACACCTCGACGCTCGCGGTCAGCCAGTCTTTGGGCAAATACGCCTCACTGCCCTCGACGATGTGCAGCTTGCAGCCCTGGCCTCGTGCGGCACCGGCCTGTTGCAGCGCCTCGAGAAACAGCGGCACCAGCTCAGTGGCGCGGTCGCGGTGGATCAGGCAAACGTTCAGGGTGTTGCAGACTTTGCGGTCCAGGGAATTGTGGACCACGGCGGCAAAGCGGGCGGCATCGGCGTCCTGGTTCGCGATCAACCAGGCGCCGCCAGTGCCATGGAGGCTGACGGCCGTGCCGGCCTGTTGCGCGATGCTGCCCAACTGGCTGACCGCCCGGCCCGATCCACGGGCCACCGCCAGCGACAGGCGTCGATCGGCGAACATTGCCCAACCGGCGGCGTGATTGACGCTTTCCACCAGCGACACGGCGCCGCTCGGCAACCCGGCGTCGCTCAGTGCCGGGTTCAGTGCGTGGGCGACGATCGCCTGCGCGGTGCCCAACGCATCGCTGCCAATGCGCAGTACCGCGGTGTTGCCGGTGCGCAGCACCCCCGCCGCATCGGCGAAGACGTTCGGGCGGCCCTCGAAGACAAAAGCGACGATGCCCAGGGGCGACACCACTTGCTCGACCTTCCAGCCGTCATGCTCGACGCAACTGATCACTTTGCCCCGGGTGGCCGCCGCATCGCGCCAGGCCCTGAGGCCCGCGATCATGTCGCGGCGCATGCGCTCATCGGCCAGCAGGCGCGTGGTGGAACGCCCGCGCGCCTTGGCCCGTTCGATGTCCGCAAGGTTGGCGGCTTCGATCAAGGCCCAGCACTGCGGGGTTTCCAGACGCTGGGCGAACAGGTCGAAGAACGCACTGATCGCCTGGTCCGACACCGCGGACATCGCCTTGAATGCCGCCTGCGCCCGTTCGATAGCGACACTCGCCGCTTGTTGGTCCGCCACCGGAATCAGCAACAATTCACCGCTGAGCTGTTCCACCAGCAAGTGATCACCGGGCTGGAAGCGCGCTGCCAATTCGGGGCTGACCACCGTGACACGGTTACCGGCGAAAGGGATCGGGGTACCAGCAACCAGACGTTCGAGCGCAAGAGACATGAATCGGTTACACCATGAAATGGGCGGTTGGAAAATGTATAGCAAAATCCATAGAGCGTCATTATCGATGCCTTGACCCCTGCTCCACATTTTTTGATTTGCGTTTCCTGTGTATCAGTCTGTGTACAGCCCCCCTCCCGACACACCACGCCCCTATAACCCGCCGCAAAAGACACACCGCAGACACACCTGCTTGATGAAATGTGCCCTTCGATCGGCCACGCCGGCCATTGCCCCACCTCCCTGACTGAATGGAGATTACGTCCATGAGCACTTCACTCACTTCGGCCGTCAAAGGCCTGCACCTGAACCTCGACCGTGCCGGTAGCTGGATTGCGCCCCTGACCTTGCGGGTGTTCCTCGCCTGGGAATTCTTCGAATCCGGCCTGGAAAAATTCAATGGCCAGAACTGGTTCGCCGATATCCAGGACCGCTTCCCGTTTCCGTTCAACCACGTGTCGGCCAACTTGAACTGGGAATTGTCGATGTGGGCCGAACTGATTTGTGCACTCGCCCTGCTGATCGGCCTGGGGACGCGAGTCTCGGCATTCATTCTGATCGTGGTGACGCTCGTCGCGACCGCCGCCGTTCACTGGCCGGCCGATTGGTCTACATTGAGTGAGCTTGCTCAGGGGTACGCCATCAGCAACAAGGGGCATGGTAACTTCAAGCTGCCGCTGATCTACCTGGTGGCCTTTATGCCGCTGTTGCTCTCTGGCGCCGGCAAACTCAGCGTCGATGCGCTGCTGGCTCGACTCTTCTGGCGTCACACCCCTCATTGAAATGTTAACGTGGCAAGCTTACTTCCCACTTCACTTGTGTAGACAGGAGCCATCATGAGCGTGACCACCCAATGGATCGAGATCGACAGCGCCGACGGTAAATTCGGCGCTTACCTGGCCATCCCGCATACCCGCAAGGGCCCGGGGATCGTGCTGATCCAGGAGATTTTCGGCGTGAATGAACACATCCGCTCGGTCGCCGAACAATACGCCGCCGACGGCTACCTGGTCATCGCACCGGACCTGTTCTGGCGCAGCGGCCAGCGCATCGAACTGGCTTACGACGAAGCCGGCTGGAAACGCGCCGTCGAGTTGATGAACGCCACCGACGTCGGCCAGGCCCAGAAAGACATCGAACTGGCTATCGATGCATTGAAAGCCCAGCCGGGCCTGGACGGCGGGATCGCCTCCATCGGCTACTGCTTTGGCGGCCTGCTGTCCTACCACACCGCCGCCAATGGGCTGGTGGACGTGGCCGTTGCCTATTATGGCGGCGGGATCCAGAACCAACTGGAGCGCGCCGATGAGATCGACGTGCCACTGCTGATGCATTTCGGTGAAGAGGACAGCCACATTCCGCTGGACGCCGTGGAGAAAATTGCCGAACGTTTCGAGAACAACGACAACGTGGAAATCGTCGTGTACCCGGAGGCCGAACATGGCTTCAACTGCTCGCATCGTGATAGCTACAACCAGCGGGCGGCGGCTGAGGCCCATGGCAATACGTTGATCTTCCTGGGCCAGGAATTGTAAGTCCGGCCCGGCCTGCTCGCGATATTCGTGTACGCCGCGATTCCTGTGGGAGCGGGCTTGCTCGCGAAGGCGGACTGACAGTCAGCATCGATGTCGACTGACACGGCCTCTTCGCTGGCAAGCCAGCTCCTACAGGGGATCTCTGCCGGCCACAGGATTTGTGTGCGCCCCCGATTCCCTGTAGGAGCCGGCTTGCCGGCGAAGGCGGTGTGACAGTCGACATCGATGTCGGATGCCAGTCCGCTTTCGCTGGCAGACCACCCACAGGGGCCGGGTACATCCGCAGTATCAGGCTGCCTTCATCAGCCAGCGCACATCTCTTCCAGTTGTCGATTGGCAGCCAGCTGCGGATGCGCACTGCGCTCATGCACATGCGCAGTCGGCGTACGATCGATCAACAGACTCAACAGCTCGGGCCGGCTGTAATGCCCACGGGAATCCATCATCCGTTTGCGTTTGTCGATCAACCCCATATCGAGGTCGACAATCACCTCGCCCTCACCTTCGGTCAACGACCCCAGCACCACCCCATCCGGGCTGATGATGGCGCTGAAACAACCACCGGAAATCGGACCGAGGGGACACCCCGTGTCGGCCATGATCTGCGCCTGTTGCTCAGGGTTCAGCCAGGCCGTGGAGTTGACCACGAAACATGCCGATTCCAGCGCATGCTGACGGATGTTGACTTCCATTTGCGAAGTGAACAGCTCCCCTGCAAACGACCCCGGATACATCGCCGCATGGATCTGTTCGCCATCGGCCATCAAGGCATATCGGGCCAGCGGATTGTAATGCTCCCAGCACGCCAGTTGGCCGATGCGCCCCACCGCGCTGTCGGTGGCGCGCAAACCCGAGCCGTCGCCCATGCCCCAGATCATGCGTTCGTGATAAGTCGGAGAAATCTTGCGCCGATGCTGGATCAACGTGCCGTCGGCATCGAACAGCAACTGCGCGTTGTACAGGGTGCCGCCATCACGTTCGTTCACGCCGATGGACACCACCATGCCGGCCTGTCTGGCGGCGGCACCGATGGCCTCGGTGGTAGCCGAAGGCACTATGACGGCCTGATCCAGCAGCTTGAGGTGCTCGGCGCCCATCTGGAACGGCGACTGCACGAACGAGAAGTATGGGTAGTAAGGCACGATGGTTTCCGGGAACACGGCGAACTGCACGCCCTGGTCACCGAGTTCGAGAATCTTCTGCACCACTTTGTCGACGGTGCCCTCCCGGCTGTAAAGAACGGGGCTGATTTGTACGGCGGCGGCTTTTACGAAGGTCATGGCGGTGATCTCATTGAGGAAGTGGACTCCAACGCTTCTGGGGCGAGCACTGCGTTTGCGGTTCCTTTGGCGCGCGGATGCTGCGGGCCATGCTCGCGACCTGGGTGTATGTCGTGGTCACCAGCGTGCTGTTTGTCGTCTGGCCCATGCAGGGCACACCCGTGCGGGGTGACTCGGTGTGGTGGATGATGAGCTGGCTGGTCCCCACCCTGATGCTCCAGTTCCTGGTGTTCTGGGTGGTGGACGCCAATCTGCTGTTGACGCGATTCATCCGCCATCTCAGCGAACATCATGCGATCTGGCCCGGCACCTTGCAGCTGCAGCACAAGAAAATCTTTGGCATGCTCAAGCACCCGTGCATCGACGAGTGGCTGGATGTGCAACTGATCACCAAGCGCACTTCGGCCGTCAGCCGCCTCTTCTATGCGCCGACGGTGGTCATGTTGATCCTGCTGGCCTCGCGCAGCAGCCTGTTCGATAACTGGCCGACACCGCCAAGCCTGATCATTTCTTATCTGCTGACGGCGCTGATTCTGCTGGTCTCGGCACTGTCGCTGGGCCGTGCAGCGGAAAGGTCCCGTGCGCTGGCCTTGCAACGGCTCGACACCTACCTGCTGGAAACACCGGAATCGACGCCTGGCTACGCCAAGTTCAAGATGATCCGCGAGCGTGTCGCCACGCTCACCACCGGCTCGTTCTCACGCTACGCCGAAGACCCGCTGATCCGGGCACTGCTGCTGTCGCTGACCGGGATCGGTGGCTCGGCCATTGTCGATGCATTGAACTACGCGAAGTTCTAGCAGCAGCGGGTATTGCATTTGCCACGGCCGAAGCGGGCTTCCTGACGCTCGCGGAAAAACGCCGGGTAAGTCATGACCGGCTCGCCGGGATGATTGATCGCCATTTGCGCGACGTAGTTGTCGTAATCGGGAACCCCGACCATCAAACGCGCACTCTGGCTAAACAGCCTGGCGACCTGCTGCAGTCTGCGGTACATGGCAAATCTCTCTATGCAGTGTTGGGACGCCCCCATGTAACCGCAGTTTTGTATCTGCAATGTGTCAGCCCACGGGGTCTTTGTATGTTCACGTATCCACAGCCGTGACACCTGATCCCCAGCACAATAGCGGGCTGTGAATAGCTATGCTTGATGTGTAGCCCACAGCCTGGCAACACCGTGAAAGGAGGCATTTGACATGCAACTCATCACCGTGAACATCGACAAACCCGAAGCGACGAACTTCATTTTCGGTCAGACGCACTTCATCAAGTCCGTCGAAGACATCCACGAAGCGCTGGTCAATACCGTGCCCGGCATCCAGTTTGGCGTGGCCTTTTGCGAAGCCTCCGGCCAATGCCTGGTTCGCTGGTCCGGTACCGATCCGGCCATGATCGAACTGGCACAAAAGAATGCACTGGCCATCGCCGCGGGCCACAGCTTCATCATATTCCTCGGGGACGGGTTCTATCCGCTGAACGTCTTGAACACGCTCAAGATGGTGCCGGAGGTGTGCCGGATTTTTTGCGCTACGGCCAATCCAACCGAAGTGATACTCGCCGAGACGGACCAGGGACGCGCAATTCTGGGCGTCGTCGATGGGTTCTGTGCCAAGGGTATTGAAAGCGACGACGACATCCTGTGGCGCAAAAACCTGTTGCGGCAAATTGGCTACAAATTCTGAGTGACAATGCGGGCATGTCGTCAACACCAAGACCCGCGCGGGAATGGTGATGCCCGGCCAAAAGCGTGGCGCTATTTCGCCGACTTTCCATGGGGCTTGTAAAACCGGAACAAGCCGATATCCGCCGTCCTGATGTACTCCCTGGCCCAACCCGGCTTCACCGTTCGGTCATGGAAATACAGCGCGCCGCGGGTGCGATCCGGCAATTGTTTATTCAACGCCTTGCGCGCGATTTCCTTGGCGAGGGCGTAAGGCACCTCTTCCTGGACCGAATCGGCGCGGCCGTCACACCACCATGAGAACTGGCAGCTCCTGGTTTCGGAGCCTTGCTTGACCACACCACATACCGTATCCGGAAACCCCTTGTGGCCCAGTCGGTTCATGACGACGTTGGCCACCGCTTCCATGTCGACAGAATTCTTGCCTTTGGCTTCCCAATAAATCGAACGGGCCAGGCATGTGATCGCGTCGTCCAGCGGCGCGGCACCCGCAGGATCCACCGCCTGGACTTCTGACTGGGTGATGGCTTCGGCTTTGGGCGCGGGTGCGGGGATGCTGTTCTCGGCGGCTTTATGCTCGAGCACCTCGGCCTTGTTCTCGGCCGCTTGTTTTTTTTGCTGTTGATCCGCGGCGACGGCGGGACCGGCGAGCAGCATCATGGCAACGCAGGTGGCTATCCAGTGGAGGCGCATGATCGAAATGACTCGGTGGGCAGTGTCGTTTCAGTGTAGTAGTGAAATGATGGCAATCACGCCACGGCAAACTGAAAAATCCATTGCCTTCTAGGGGGCGACTTCGCGCATTATGGCCGCAGTCCGTTCAAGGAGGATTTCCATGCGCTTCATTTCATCCGTCAGCTGTCTTGCCACGTTAACACTGGGCCTGTTGTGCGCCGTGAATGCGCGGGCAGCCGACGAGAAACAGCTGATCGACTCGATCAACAGCTACCGCAGCCAGTCGCAGCCGTGCGAGGGCCAGGCCTCACCAGAGCTGCCACCGCTGGCGGGCGATCCACGGCTGGCGTTGTCCGCCACCAGCATCGGCAACCTGCAGCAGGCCTTGGCGACGGCGGGTTATCCGATGGTCAACGTGCAGGCGATCAGCCTGTCCGGTCCCCGTGACGCACAGTCCGCCATGACCGCGATTCGCGAGAGTTTCTGCCAGGTGGTGCTCGACCCGCAATTCGTCGACATCGGCGTCAGCCGCCAGGACCGTGAATGGCGCATCGTGCTCGCCCGTCCGCTGTTGAGCGGGCGCCTCGGCGATTGGCAGGCCGAAGGCCAGAAGCTGCTGGCCGAACTCAATGTCGCCCGCAGCCGGCCGCGCCAGTGCGGCACGCAAGCCTTTGCCGCCACCACGCCGCTGACCTGGAACGCCACGCTGGCGACGGCGGCCGAGACTCACTCGCGCTCGATGGCCAACAACAACTACTTCGATCACAAGGACCGCGATGGCCGCACGCCGGGTGACCGGGCCGAACTGGCGGGTTACAGCGGCCAGCAGATCGGCGAGAACATCGCCGCCGGGCAAGACACCGTGCGCCGGGTGGTGGATGGCTGGGTGTCCAGTCCCGGGCATTGCGCAAACCTGATGAACCCCGGGTTCCAGGAGTTGGGCGCGGCGTATGCGGTGGATCCGAAGAGTGATTCGGGGATCTACTGGACGGCGATGTTTGGTACGCCATAAATCCCCGGATATTCAAACCCCCTGTAGGAGCGAGCTTGCTCGCGATGGACTCAAGAGCGACGCGTTCTTCCAGACAGCTCGCGTCATCGTTGTCGTCCATCGCGAGCAAGCTCGCTCCTACAGAGGGGGACGGGGCCAGCCTTTCAACGAGTGCGCGTCATAGATGCTGTCGATCAACCGGTCATAACCAGTGATTGGACGGCTTGTCCGGTTACATTTAGCCTGCGCTCAACACATCCGTGAACAGCGCAGCTCCCCTCAAGGTGCACACCTGCGCAGGTAGACCACCATGATCGTCAGACCCAAACCCAACCTGATCAACATCCTCAGTGCGCTCAAGGGCTCGATCGCCAAGCGGATTGCCTTGCGCAGCCTGATGGTCACGTTGCTGGCCTGCGTCTGTGAACGCATCAAACACACGCCCCTGCCCTTCGCCTATACCCTGCTGCTGCACAGAACCACCTACCTCTTCTGCATCTTGCTGCCCTTCGCCATGGCTGAACCGCTGGGCTGGCTGGCGCCGGTGTTCACCGCGATCGTCAGTTACACCTTCTTCGGCCTGGATGCGATCGGCGATGAGCTGGAGGACCCGTTCGGCCGCGACGAAAACGACCTGTCCACCGATGCCATGGTGCGCACCATCGAACGGGAAGTGCTGGCTGCGCTGGGGGCGACTCAACTTCCCCCGGTCCTGGAGCCGGTGGATTATGTGTTGCGCTGAAGTCGCGACCCGAACAGCAGGACGGCTGGTTTGCGCAGATCTGCACTCGCCGCCCCAGTCATCAATGGGATCGATCATTCAAATCATCAAGCCGAATTTTTAATTTGCCCTTGAACTGTGCAAAATGCCGCCCATTCGAATAGTCAGGATGAAAGTACTTCATGAATCTCAATTTTGCATTTGCCTGCATGATCGTGGTCTCGTTTGCCATTGCATTGAGTCAAGGCTGAGCTGAACCGGCTGCGTTGAAACGTTCGCGCAAGGCCATGCATTGAGCAGACCCATCAGCGATGCGCCGGGCAGCCCGTTCGTCTCATCGGGTTGCACTGTCAATATTTCGCAACCTTACTGCTAGGGTGGCACGGCGGCATCAGGATTTCGGCGCCCCTGTACAGACAGCCGTGCACAGCAACGTGGGGGTTCGATTTTCTGTGCATCGAGGAAGATCGGCACGGCAGTCGCGTTCTGCGGTCAAGGCTGTGAAAGCAAGCGCCGTGTCTGCCGGAGAACGCCATGCGCCCGTACGCAATCCTGACACTGCTTGTTGCACTGTGGGCCGTGTGTCATGTCTGGCTGGTGGTTCTCGGCAAATTTCGACGCAAGACAGTCGATCGTCCAGAAAGCAAGACGCGTACAGGCAGCCTGACAGTACTGAAGCGCGTGCGACACCTGGCGGGGACAGGGGCCATCATCATTGGCACCGTGATCCTGCTCATGCTGGCATGCCGTTTCCTGTCTTCAAGCACCCGCGTCGTACCCCAGGCGGTCATTGACCCGGCACAGTCGGTCCTTGGGGTGACCAAAGAAATCGGCCAATACGGCACAATCCTGGGCATCCTCGGCTTACTCGGCGTCGGCCTTTCGTTGTACTTTGGAGCGCGTCAGGCACACGGGCTGTCCAGCGAAGAATCGGGCAACGACCCCGGCCCGGTGAGAACGCCTGCGCCTTATGTCACCACCGCTCTGCTCATTCTTTCCCTGATTGGCTGGAGCGCCGAACCCCTGTCCCACAGCCTGCGGCCGATGGTCAACAACCTTCGGATGAATGCGGCAGATCAACAAGCGCAACGGGACATGGAAGAGGCACTGTCCGCCCTTCCCCCGCTAAAGCAGCCCAATGCCAAACCCGCCAATCCAAAGACTGCTGTCCGAGCGGTCCAGGCCACCACCCGGCTTTTCGTCCGGGCAGCCCTCAGTGACATGACCCGCAGCCCTGTCTTCGAGCAATGGGTGCGGGTCACGCCGTCAAACCGCAGCGAGTCTGAGTTTGTCCGTGCAGCCCTGACCGGTCAGCGCATCGACGTGTCCGACTCTGCCGACAGCGCGACGAACGTCCGGCGAGAAGTCGCAGCGACGCTCGGCGATGTGATTGAGGACAAGCCAGGCATTGCCAAAGCACAACAACAGATCGAACTGACAATGACCCCCTTTGTCGCGCGCCTTGAACAGCAAAACCCGACGCTCTTCGCAAATTTGACCGCAGTGCTCGAACAGCGCTATGGCACCCCGCTCGCCCCCCTGGATGCCCAGGAAAAACTGATTGCACAGGTGCTGGACCAGGCCTTTGGGCCAGTCAATGCCATACCCAAGACAGAGTTGGGCAGGCAAGCTAAAACACTGGTTAACGACCTGGGCAGGGATGCCGTCAGAACCTGGACGCACACTTGGGCGAAGAACTGGGTGACCGAAGCACTCATGAGTTCTGCCCGGCCCGGAGTGCCTGCCGTGGCGGCGCGTCAGGCTTCCTTTGAAGCCACAAACGACGCTCGTAACCTGGTCAGGTCGCTGACGGCGGCCGAGGGCCAGGGTTGGACACCAAGCCCCCAAGCCCTGCGGGAAGCGAAGATCGACGAGGCGGTCAGCACCAAGGTCGCCGAACTCCACCCGCCCCCGATGGAAGCAGCATCGCAAGAACGTCCGGGTGGCGATGATCGACTGTTCCCCGGGGCCCCTGACTTCGAAGTGGTTTCCAGTGGCTTGCGCATCCGGGAAGTATTGATCGGCCAGGACACCGACGCTCAAGGGATCGATGCCACCCGGATTCGCTGGGCCCTGCTACCGGCAACAGCCGCCACAACCACCAAAGTCAGCCTGGAGATCATGTCCAATGATCAATGGATCAATCTTGGCGTCTATGATGCGGCCATCGTCAACCAGGCACTGCGCTATGCAGCGGAGGGTCGAGTGGTGGCCGTGACGAGTGCGCCCGGTGACGGGAAGTTGATCAGCCGCGCGACTTACATTCATCCCGTGCTGATCGATACGCCGCTGGGCTGCAGAGTGGCAGAGGCAGATCGGCTGCTCGATACGCTCACCGGCGCCTATGCCTCCCCCGGCACCATGCCCGATGTCGCGGGTCCAGGCCTGCCGGATCAGTACCGGCTGGCTGAAGATCACACACCGCAGTTTCGGGAGCGACGCGTCGCGGCAGGACCGGACTGGGCCTGGATGAAACGCTCCCCTGACCGTCTTGGAAATATCGACATCTGGGTCCACACCACCTTTTCCCTTCGGCGCGGGCAGGCTCCCGATAAGGTGAAAGGTGGGGCCAGCACCATCGCGATGGATTTCCCTGCGCGGGGCCTCCAGCAATTGCGCCAGCGAGTATCGAGCCGTCTGCCAGGTTACCTGAAAGCTCAATTGTACAGCCCATCGTACGACGACTTCATGGCGCCGCTGGAAGACTTCGTGCTACTGCAGCGCTTCTTTCGTAAGGCGCTGGCAGGTGGCCTTGGGCAAGACTTTCCAATCATTCAGCTGATAGCGCTGGAGAGCGCCACACGCAGCTTCGTCCCTTACCAGCCGACAATCCGCTGGGAAGAAGTCCCCGAGGCGAGGCTGATGGAAGTCCTGCAACAGGCAGATCCCGAAGCGCAGGAAAGTTACAAGCGCTGGTATCAGGATTACTTTTTTCGGTTGGCGACCAGGCAGGCCGTGTGTGATCGCGTGTCGAGATGACAGAAATCATCCCGTTTACCGAAACCAAACGAAGTAATGGGTTGCCCCTTTATAGCGGTTGAAACACCGCAGCCTCGATAATTCACCGCCGGTCGCTAAATGCCCATGCCAGGAAACCGGCGAAAACTTGGTGATCTAGTCTGATTGCAAAGTTCGGCTGGAGATTGCTCGATGCCATTGGCTGAAGAACGCAAACCCGAGCGTCGCAAGGAAACCCGGCTGTTCCTCTTTCTTGTCGTCTGCCTCTTCCCGCTGCTGTCGGTCGCCATCGTTGGCGGCTACGGCTTTCTCGTCTGGTTTTTCCAGATGCTGTATGGACCACCCGGCCCTCCCAACTAATAGCCATCGCTCAAGGCCTATTGGAGCCAGCACATGGACGAAGCTCTGCATATTGCCAGTCTTGTCGTACTCGCCCGGCCCGAATTGTTCGACGCCGTGAAAGCCAACCTGCGTCTGCTGGACGGCCTGGAACTGCATCAGGAAAGTGCGGCCGGCAAACTGGTGGTGGTCCTTGAAGCCGTGCATGAAAGCCAGATTCTGCAACGCATCGAACAGATCAACAACCTGCCGGGCGTACTCAACGCCGCGTTGATCTACCACGAACTCCTCGAACCCGAAGGAGACATCGAATGAGCATGAGCCGCCGAGCATTCGTCAAGGCCCAGGCCGCCGCCATTGCCGCCGCCGCTGCCGGCCTGCCGATCGTGACCTCCGCCAGTAATCTGGTGACCGAAGCGGACATGGTGACCCTGGACTGGAACAAGGCACCCTGCCGTTTCTGCGGCACCGGCTGCAGCGTGATGGTCGCGACCCGGGACAACCGGGTGGTCGCCACCCATGGCGACGTCAAGGCCGAGGTCAATCGTGGACTGAACTGCGTGAAGGGTTATTTCCTGTCGAAAATCATGTATGGCGTCGATCGCCTGACCCAACCACTGTTGCGCATGAGCAATGGTCAATATGACAAGCAGGGCGAATTCCAGCCGATCAGCTGGGAAAAAGCCTTTGACATCATGGAGCTCAAGTTCAAGGAAGCCTTGAAGAGCAAAGGGCCCGGATCGGTCGGCATGTTCGGTTCCGGGCAATGGACGGTGTGGGAAGGTTATGCCGCCAACAAGCTGATGAAAGCAGGCTTTCGCAGCAATAACATCGACCCCAACGCCCGGCACTGCATGGCCTCGGCGGTTATGGGCTTCATGCGCACCTTCGGCATGGATGAGCCGATGGGGTGCTACGACGACATCGAAGCCACCGATGCCTTCGTGCTCTGGGGCTCGAACATGGCCGAGATGCACCCGGTGCTCTGGAGCCGGGTCACCGACCGGCGCCTGAGCCAGCCTCACGTAAAAGTCGCCGTGCTGTCGACCTTCGAGCATCGCAGCTTCGAACTGGCCGACATCCCCATGGTGTTCAAGCCGCAAACCGACCTGATGATCCTCAACTACATCGCCAACCACATCATTGAAAGCGGTGCGGTGAACCAGGACTTCATCAGCAAGCACACCCGGTTTGCCCAAGGCGCCGATGACATCGGGTACGGCCTGCGCCCTGACGACCCACGGGAAATGAAAGCGAAAAACGCGGCCAAGGCCAACACCTGGACGGACATTTCCTTCGAACAGTACGCAACGTTCGTCAAACCCTACACCCTGGAGCGAACCGCCAGGGAGACCGGTGTCCCGGCTGAACGACTCAAAAGCCTGGCCGAGTTGTATGCCGACCCCAAGCGCAAGGTCGTGTCGTTCTGGACCATGGGTTTCAACCAGCATACCCGCGGCGTCTGGGCCAACAACCTGATCTACAACATCCACTTGCTCACGGGCAAGATCAGCGAGCCGGGCAACAGCCCCTTCTCGTTGACGGGCCAGCCGTCGGCCTGCGGTACCGCGCGCGAGGTCGGGACCTTCTCCCACCGCTTGCCCGCCGACCTGGTCGTGACCAACCCCAAGCACCGCGCCATCGCCGAAAAAATCTGGAAGCTGCCCGCCGGCACCATTCAGGAGAAACCCGGTTTTCATGCGGTGGAACAGAGCCGCATGCTCAAGGACGGCGTGCTCAACGTCTACTGGACCCAGGCCAGCAACAACATGCACGCCGGGCCGAACATCATGCAGGAAGTGCTGCCGGGCTGGCGTAACCCGCAAAACTTCGTGATTGTCTCCGACGTCTACCCCACGGTTTCCGCCCAGGCCGCCGACCTGATCCTGCCCAGCGCCATGTGGGTGGAAAAGGAAGGTGCGTTTGGCAATGCCGAACGACGGACGCAATTCTGGCATCAATTGGTGACCGCCCCGGGGGACGCCAAGTCCGACCTGTGGCAGTTGCTGGAGTTTTCCAAGCGATTCACCACCGACGAAACCTGGCCTGGCGAGTTGCTGGCCAAGGCGCCTGAGTACAAGGGCAAGACCCTGTTCGAGGTGCTGTTCAAAAATGGCCAGGTCGACCAGTTTCCCGTCGAGCAACTGGAAGCCGGCTACAAGAACGATGAAGCCAAGGCCTTCGGTTTCTACCTGCAAAAAGGTTTGTTCGAGGAGTACGCCCAATTCGGCCGCGGCCACGGCCATGACCTGGCCACGTTCGACCGTTACCACAGCGAACGAGGCCTGCGCTGGCCGGTGGTCGACGGCAAGGAAACCCGCTGGCGCTATCGCGAGGGGCTGGACCCCTACGTGGAGAAAGGCAGCGAAGTGCAGTTCTACGGTTACCCGGACAAGAAGGCGATCATCTTCGCCCTCCCCTACGAGCCCCCGGCCGAAGCCCCGGATGCCGATTACCCGTTCTGGCTGAGCACCGGACGCGTGCTCGAGCACTGGCACACCGGCACCATGACCCAGCGTGTCGAAGAGCTGTACAAAGCGGTGCCGGACGCCCTGGTGTACATGCACCCCGACGATGCCAAGGCATTGAAGGCAAGGCGCGGCAGTGAAGTGAAGCTGATCAGCCGGCGCGGTGAAATCCGCGCGCGCATCGAAACCCGCGGGCGTAACAAACCGCCGCAGGGGCTGGTGTTCGTGCCGTTTTTCGATGCCAACAAGCTGATCAACAAGGTCACGCTTGACGCCACCGACCCGATCTCCAAGCAAACCGACTACAAAAAATGCGCGATACGCATCGAGTTGATCAGCGTGGCCTGAGGAGAACCGTCATGCCTTTTCGAATCCTGCCGTTGCTCCTGCTCGCTGCGATCGGCGTGGTGATGGCTGCAGACGTCGACTACCCGCTCGATGCCTCCGGGCCGGACGGGCGCCGGCCAGGTGGCACCTTGACCCAGAGCATGCCGGCCCCGCCCATCGCCAACGAAGAAAACAAGGACCTCAAGCGCGAACGCAACTACCCGGACCAGCCGCCCACCATCCCCCACAGCATTCGCGGTTATCAAATCGACATCAACGGCAACAAGTGCCTGTCTTGTCACAGCCGTGCCAACAGCGCGCGCACCCAGGCGACGATGATCAGCATCACTCACTACATGGACCGCGACGGCCAGGCGCTGGCGGCGGTGTCACCGCGTCGGTACTTCTGTAACCAGTGCCATGTGCCGCAAATGGAGGTGCTGCCCCTGGTAGGCAACAACTTCGAGACCATCGACAAAATATTGCACAACGACGCCAACGCCGCGCAGAAACCCTGAGGAGGCAAGATGAAAGCACTGTTCGCCCTGCTCAAGGACTACTGGGGCATTCTGCGTCGGCCAAGCCTCTATTACAGCCTGGGCTTTCTGACGCTGGGGGGCTTTATCGCCGGGATCATTTTCTGGGGCGGTTTCAATACGGCACTCGAGTTGAGCAACACAGAGAAATTCTGCATCTCCTGCCATGAAATGCGCGACAACGTCTTTGTCGAGCTCAAGGACACGATCCACTACACCAACCGTTCCGGCGTGCGCGCCAGTTGCCCGGACTGTCACGTGCCCCACGAATGGACCCATAAAATCGCGCGCAAGATGCAGGCTTCGAAGGAGGTCTGGGGCAAAATCTTCGGCACCATCGACACCCGCGACAAGTTTGTCGCCCTGCGCCGCGAGCTGGCCGAACATGAATGGGCCAGGCTCAAGGCCAACGACTCTCGCGAATGCCGCAACTGCCACAACTTCGAGTTCATGGACTTCACCCGCCAAGGCAAACGCGCCGCTGCCATGCACTCCACGTCCCTGGCCAAGGGTGAAGCCACCTGCATCGATTGCCACAAGGGGATTGCCCACAAGCTGCCGGACATGAGTGGGGTCAAGGGTTGGTAGGTTTTCATCCGTCTACACAAATCCCGCGAACGTCAAAGATCCCCTGTAGGAGCTGGCTTGCCAGCGAATGCGGTATATCATTCAACATCTTCATTGACTGACCCATCGCTTTCGCTGGCAAGCCAGCTCCTACAGGTAATCGGGGTGTTCACAAATCCTGCGTCCGGCAACGATCCCCTGTAGGAGCTGGCTTGCCAGCGAAGGGGTCGGCACATTCAAAATCATTGTTGCCTGTGACGCCGCTTTCGCTGCGATGCGGCGACCCGACAAGCCAGCTCCTACAGGTAATCGGGGTGTTCACAAATCCTGCGTCCGGCAACGATCGGAAGTGGGAGATTCTTCAATCTCCGCGCAGAATCAACCCGTGCACACCGTCCCATTCGGCGAAGATCTCCTGCCCGCAGTTCACCCCAAGCCGGTGGTAATCGGCATGCGGTTTCTGCACCTGCAGCTCAAGCCCGTCCCGGGTTTCCAGGTAGATGTTGACCATCGAACCGATGAACTCTTCGCCGACGACGGTACACGCCAGCCGGTTGTGCCGCATCGGTTGCGCGGTCAGATCGATATGCTCGGCGCTGACGCAGACCGTGACGTCTTCGCCGGGGACCACCGATTTACCTTGGGGCAGTCGCGCCTGGAACTGGCCGTGCGCCGAATCGAGGCGCACCAGCCCTGCATCGTCGAAGCCGGCGACCGTGCCGCACAGGATGTTTTTACCGCCCACGAACTCGGCGACGAAGCGATTATGCGGCTCCAGGAACACCTCCTGCGGCGAGCCGATCTGTTCCACCCGGCCCCGACTCATGATCACCACCCGATCGGCCATGGCAAAGGCTTCGGATTGACTGTGGGTGACATAGACGAAGGTGATGCCCAGGTCCTTCTGCAGCCCGGTCAGCACGCCTTGCATGCGCACGCTCAAATGAGCATCGAGCGCGCTCAGGGGTTCGTCGAGCAGCAGGATCGGCGGTTCGGTCACCAGCGAACGCGCCAGTGCCACCCGTTGCCGCTGACCACCGGACAGCAGGCTGATATCCCGCGTGGCGAACTCCGCCAGGTCCAGCCGCTCAAGCCAGTGCAGGGCCTTTTTACGCCGCTCGGCCTTGGCCATGCCTCTCATGCGCAGGCCGAACTCGACGTTCTCCAGCACGTTGAGAAACGGGAACAGGGCCAGGTTTTGCCAGACCAGCGGCGTCTCCCGCTCCCAGGAGCACAGGTCATTGATGCGCTCACCGTTCAGGCGAATCTCGCCCTCGCTCGGTTTATCGAGCCCCGCGAGCATGCGCAGCGTGGTGGTCTTGCCACATCCGCTGGAGCCCATGATCGCGACGAACTCGCCCTTGTAGATCTCCAGGTTCATGCGTTCGACGGCCAGGTAGCTGCCGAAATGCTTGACCACGTTGTCGAATACCACCAGCGGTTGAGTCATGGCTGAATCCTTCGGGTTCGGATGATTGAGGTGGTATCAGGCCGTCGCGGGCTTGCGCCGGCGCATCAACAGCAGCTGCGCCAGAATCACCAGGGTCATGGTTGTGATGAAAACGATGGTGCCGATCGCGTTGATGGTCGGGCTCACCTGCCCTTGCAAGGTGTTGAGGATGCGCACTGGGACCGTCTCGTTAAGCCCCGAGACAAACCAGGCGACGGCGAACTCATCGAAGGACACGGCCATGGTCACGAACAACGCGGCGAAGATGCTCGGCGCCGCGAATGGCAGGATCACATAGCGCATGGCCTTCCACTGATTGGCCCCCAGGTTCCAGGCGGCGGCCTCGATGTTCGGATCCATCTGCGCCAGGCGCATCCTGATCACCGCCATAGCGAACGGTGCACACATGACGATGTGGCTGATCATGACCGCGTAAATCTCGCCGGAGAGCCCGACCCGCGACAGGAAGGCCAGCATGGCCAGGCCCATGATCACCACGGGGATGGTCGGCGGCAGCATGGCCAGCGCCATGTAGATCGACTTGCCGAAGAACTGGTAACGGAAGTCTGTGTAAGCGGCGGTGAACCCGAGCAGGGTCGAGACCAGCGACACCACCACACCCACTTTCAGGCTGTTGCCGAAGGCCTGCCAGACTGCCGGGTCGGCGGCGATCGCCTGGTACCAGTGCAGGCTGAAGCCGCCCAGGGGCAACGACGGAAAGCGGTCGATGTTGAACGAGAACACGAAACTGCCGGCAATGGGCGTAAAGATGAAGATGAACACCAGTACGACAAAGCTGCGCAGCAGGAAGTTGATCAGTCGATGCTCGTTCATGGCCGCCTCCGGTAAGCGAAGCGAACCGCAGCAAAAGCCGTGATCAGCAGCGTCAGGATCATCATCGTGGCGATCACCGCCGCCCGTGGCCATTGCTGGCCGGACTTGGTGGTGTCGGTGATCAGGGTGCTCAAGGTCGGTGGCTGGCCGCCGCCCAGGTACAGCGGGCTGACGAAGTCGCCGAAGGTCAGGATGAAGCAGAACAGCGCCGCGACCACGATGCCGGTCCGTGCCGACGGGATCACCACCAGGAGCACGGTGCGCAGGCGTCCGCAGCCGAGGTTGTGCGCGGCCTCGATCAACGAGCGATCGATGTACATCAGGCTGAACAGTTGCAGCAACACCACCAGCGGCAGGCACAGCGTGAAGTAGCCGACATAGGTACCGAACGTCGTGTTCAGCATCGCCAAGGGCTCCAGCCCGAGCAGACCGAGCGCGGCATTGAAGATGCCGTTATCGCTGAGGAACACCTGCCATGAATAAGTGCGCACCAGGTAGCTGGTGAAAAACGGCGTGATCAGCAGCAAAACCAGCAACTGTTTCGTCGACTCGCGAAACTTGAAGGCGATCGTATAAGCGCAGGGGAACGCCACCAGGCTCACCAGCACGGTGGCGCCCGCCGCCATGGCCAGGGTATGCAGGTAGGCATCCCAGAAGAAGCCGCGACTGAACATGTAGCTCCAGTTCAGCCACTCGAACGTCGGCACCATGCGGAAGTTGCGCACCAGCCAGAAGCTGATCGCCACCAGGAATGCCAGCGGGAACACAAAGAAGATCAACTGCCAGATCAGGATCGGTAGCGAAAAACCAAGGCCGTACCAGGGCAGGCGTACGGTTCTTTTGCGGTCTCGCCGTTGGCTGGGTGCGTTGTCGGCCAGCACCGACGGTGAAGTCTTGAGCTTGTCTGAAATCATTGCGACCACCTCCCACGCGCCTCGTCAGGCACCCTTGTATTGCGACCAGAAGTCGTTCCACTCATCCAGGCTCTGCCGGACCGGGAGTTCGCGGTACTTGATGCGACCGTCGCGGATATCGTCCATGACATTACGCTGGCCGAGCAGCATGCCCTGGCGCCTGGCTTCGGCAGGATCGGTCTGGTTGAGCAGTTCCCAACCTTTCTTGCTCGGGATCAGCGCCGGGTAGGCGGCCATCTTCGCCGACTTGACTTGGCCTTGGGGTGAGGTGATGTATTGGATGAATTTCTTCGCCAGGTCCGGACTGTGGGCTTTTCTGGCGATGCAGTAGGACTCAGTCCATTGCAACCCGCCCTCTTGGGGCAACACGGTTTTCACCGGAGCGCCGGCGCGTTGCAAGACCCCGGTGATCCAGTCGCCGATGCCGCACATGGCATGGACCTGACCGTTCTTCAGGGACGAAAAGGTACCGCCGTAATCGAAGAAACCACCGATCTGCGGGCGCAGGCTCATCATCTTCTGCTGGACGGCCTTCCACTGCCCGGCATCGATGTCGTAAGGGCGGGCATTGCCATTGAGCAAACTGATCTGCCCCAGGTTCGGCAGGTGCCAATCGAAGTGGCCGACCTTGCCCTTGAGGCTTTCATCCCAGAACACATCGTAGCTGCGCACCTTGGCTTCGGGCACCAGTTGGGTGTTGTAGGCGATGCCGAGAAAGCCGAAGCGAATCAGCACCGAATAGAGTTTGTCCCCTTCCCAGTGACCGGGAAAGTGCTGGAATTCCGGATAGAAGTCGTCGAAGGGGTAGTCAGCCGGGTCGAGTTGCTCGATGTATTCGGCGGCATTGAGCTGCTGGACATATTCGGCGTCGGACAGGATCAGATCGAAGGTGCCGGGCGGCGATTGCGAGATCAGCCCCAGCATGTTGTCGCCACCGGTGTAGTACTTGGCCTTGACCTTGACCCCATACTGGCGTTCGAAATCGGCGACGATGTCCGGCTCGGCGTGTCCGGCCCAGGCCAGGATCACCAGCTCTTTTTCCGCGGCGGCGAAGCTTCGCAACGGCAGCAAACCGGACAGCGCCGCGGTGCCCGCCAGGACGCCGGTGGTCTTGAGGAAGGTACGGCGCGAAAGGTCGATGCGATTATTCATTATTGTCTCTCCCGGGTGATGGAAAGTGGCTTCTGTCCTTCTCGTCCTTGTGGTCTTGCCGCTTGCTGGTCGATCTGCCGGCCCCACGCCTCATTGGCTGGCAAGCGCCATTGCAGCAGATCGCCATCACCGTTTTTTGTACGCGTCCGACCTGAAGTTTCTCAGATCCGACCCATCGCCCTTCCTTGCCCAAAAGCGCCACACCAAAAAGGCCGCGCCCTGTCAGAAAAGGTAAAACAAAGGGTGTTTTGTCAATTTTGGGTCGGTTTTAGACAAATCGATGCCGCTTCTATCTGATGGAATCATTCCATGCACCACGTTCGATCCCTGCCGTCGAAAAGAGGGCCCAGGGAAAAGGCAAACGCTTGCAGCGTCAATCACTCAAGAGAGTCCGTAGATGAACAACAGCGTCGTTATTGGCGAACTCACCTGGCCAGAGTACGCAGAGAAGGTCGTCACCGGCTGCCCGATCTTTCTGCCAGTGGGCGCCCTGGAACAGCATGGCCATCACATGTGCATGGAGGTCGACGTACTGCTGCCAACCGCGATCTGCAAGGCGGTCGCGCAGAACGTCAGCGGCCTGGTGTTGCCGGCCCTGGCCTACGGCTACAAATCCCAGCAGAAATCCGGCGGCGGCAACCACTTCCCCGGCACCACCAGTCTCGATGGCGCCACGCTGACCCACACCGTGCAGGACATCATCCGCGAACTGGCCCGCCATGGCGCACGCAAACTGGTGATGATGAACGGTCACTATGAAAACTCGATGTTCATTGTCGAGGGCATTGACCTGGCACTTCGCGAACTTCGCTACGGCGGCATCGATGACTTCAAAGTGGTGGTGTTGTCTTATTGGGACTTCGTCAACGATCCTGCCGTCATCAAACAGCTGTATCCCGATGGTTTCCTCGGTTGGGATATCGAACACGGCGGTGTGTTTGAAACGTCACTGATGCTGGCACTTCACCCGGACAAGGTCGATCTGAGTCGCGCCGTTGACCATCCGCCCGCCCGCTTTCCCCCATATGACGTCTTTCCCATCATCCCGGAGCGCACCCCGGCGTGCGGGACACTGTCCTCCCCTAAAGGCTCCAGTCGCGAGAAAGGCGAATTGATCCTGGACGTCTGTGTTACCGGCATCAGCGCGGCAGTCAGGGAGGCCTTTGATTTAACCACTTGAAGAGACAACGGCGGGCGCCAACCAGTACCCGCCGTTAACGCTGCACCCTCCAGAACATAATAAAAAGGGTACCTCTCATGTCCAGCACCTCCACTTTGGCCCCAGGGCTCAAGCAGCGTCACGTCACCATGCTCTCCATAGCCGGCGCCATCGGTGCCGGCCTGTTCATCGGCTCGGGACACGCCATCGCCTCCGCGGGCCCGGCGGCGATCCTCGCTTACATCATGTCCGGTACCCTGGTCGTGCTGGTGATGCGCATGCTCGGAGAAATGGCCGTCGCCTCGCCGGATACCGGGTCGTTTTCGACCTATGCCGAGCGCGCCATGGGACGCAGCGCCGGCTTTACCATCGGCTGGTTGTACTGGTGGTTCTGGGTGCTGGTCATTCCCATCGAAGCCATTGCCGCCGCGGCCATTCTCAACGCCTGGTTCCCGTCGATCCAGACCTGGGAATTCGCGATAGCGGTCACCGGATTGCTGACCCTGACGAACCTGTTCAGTGTCGCGCGCTACGGCGAGTTCGAGTTCTGGTTCGCCATGCTCAAGGTCATTGCGGTCCTGGGCTTTATCGCGCTTGGCGCGCTGGCCCTGGCGGGCGGTTTGCCGGACACGACCGTCAGTGGTGTGGTGCAATTAAGCCATGAATTCGGTGGTTTCATGCCCAACGGCATGACCGCCGTGGTCGGTGCGATGCTCACCACCGTGTTCAGTTTCATGGGCACGGAAATCGTCACGATTGCCGCCGCCGAATCGCAGAACCCGTCGAAACAGATTACCCGCGCGACCAACTCCGTCGTCTGGCGCATGGGGATTTTCTACATCGTCTCGGTGTTCCTCATCGTCTCCATCGTGCCCTGGAACGACCCGATGCTGGTGCAGGTCGGCTCTTATCAGCGGGCGCTGGAGTTGATGAACATTCCCTACGCGAAAATGATTGTCGACATCGTCGTGCTTATCGCCGTCGCCAGCTGCCTGAACTCAGCCATCTATACCGCCTCGCGCATGGTCTTCTCCTTGAGCAAACGCGGGGATGGCCCACGGGTCCTGCAAAAGACCTCAGCGTCAGGGGTGCCTTACTTTGCGGTACTGGCCAGTACGGCAGTGGGCTTCCTGACCACGGCGCTGAACTATTTTGCACCCAACGAAGTGTTCTCCTTCCTGTTGGCCACCTCGGGGGCCGTTGCGCTGCTGGTCTATCTGGCCATTGCGGTTTCGCAATTGATACTGCGCAAAAAGATGAACGCTTCAGGACAGCCGATCGCCTTCAAGATGTGGTTTTACCCTTGGCTCAGTTACCTGGTGATCCTCAGCATCTTGAGCATTCTGGTGGTGATGTTGATTTTGCCGGAGCACCGCATGGAAGTGATTGCTACCGGGGCTTTGACACTTTCCATTATCTGCATGGGTGCAATCTTCAACGCCAAAAAGAGCACCTTGCAGAAAGCCGAACTGGCTTGAACGAACACACACTCGACGGCGCTTGAATTCCGCTCCGACGATTGACCTTTCACCTCTTTGCGGCCCGCTTACCACCACGGAGCGGGCCGTTTTTTTTTGCCCTTCCCCCCTCCTGTCCCGCCCCTCCTGATCACCTATAACGGGTCTCGAATGCCTATTGATAAGGCTCTGGGTGTAATATCCAGTAACCCGAATGCAGGGCAATCACCATAAAATCGAGATGACGTTGCCACCTGTCGGCAGCTTGCCGCAAAGCGCGTCACTATTACAGTTGAGGAGCGGTAACGATGGCGAAACTCCAGGTGGCGAAACCCGCCGCAGGACGTTCGGCAAAAGAACAACGGCCGGTGAAAACCGTGGGTTTCCTGGTCATCCCCAACTTCACCACCATCGGCTTCGCTTCCGCCGTGGAGACCCTGCGCATGGCCAACATGGCGGCGCGCGAGCCGATGTTTCGTACGGTGATCATCGCCGCCAGCCTGGACCCGGTCACGGCCAGCAACGGCATGCGGATCCTGCCCGACTACGCCATCACCGAGGCACCCAGGCTCGACATGCTGTTCGTGGTCGGGTCCAACCCGATCGTCTCCAATCACAGCAGCCGACCGCTGCTCAATTGGCTGCGCAAACTGGCGCACGATCAGGTGCCGCTCGGCGGGATTTGCACAGGCAGCCACTTGCTGGCACGGGCCGATCTGCTCAAGGGCTACCGCTGCACGATTCACTGGGAAGACATCGAGGCGCTGAAGGAGCGTTTCCCCGGGATCATTATTTCCAACCAGTTGTTCGAGCTCGATCGTGATCGCTACACCTGCTCCGGCGGCGTGGCCTCGATGGACATGACCCTGCAGTTGATCGCCCGCGAACCGGGCGGCCGGGACATCGCCGCCCATGCGGCCGAGTTGCTGCTGTGTGATCGGGTACGGAGCGCGAGGGAGCAACAGCGAGTGCCGCTGCGGCAAAAACTGGGCACCTCGCAGCCCAAGCTGAGCCAGATGGTGGCAATCATGGAGGCCAATCTGGAGGAGCCGGTGGGCCTGGAAGAACTGGCGCGGTTGAACGAGGTGTCGGTGCGGCAGCTGGAGCGACTGTTTCACAAGCACCTGCAGCGCACGCCGAGCCAGTACTACCTGGAACTGCGCCTGTCACGGGCGCGGCAATTGCTGCTGCGCAGCGAGTCGCAAGTGCGCGATATCGCCCTGGCGTGCGGCTTTGTCTCGCCAGCGCACTTCTCCAAATGCTACAGCCGGTTTTTCGGCGTATCGCCTATTGGAGAGCGCAAGCAGGTGGCTGCGGTGCATTGATGGGTTGCCCGCGAAGGCGGACTGACATTCAACAGTGATGTCGGCTGGACTGGCCCCTTCGCGGGCAAGTCGGATCGCCGCACCGCCGCTCCCACAGTGTCGGGGTGTCGTACCGCAATCTTATGTACGACATCGAAACCTGTAGGAGCGGAGCTTGCCCGCGAAGGCATCGGTGAGATCGCCATCGCAGGCAAGCTGTGTCCACAGCAGGAAGATTGACTCAATCCTGCAAGGCCTTATGCGCCGTCTCCCGACTCGCCAGCATCGCCACCAGTGCCACCGCTGCGGCCGCCAGCAGATACC
>Ga0247818_10000314_pt1 | contig 29789 bp, 33 predicted proteins | sample 13C_Glucose_Day1_FD_192424 | JGI IMG/M metagenome (GOLD analysis project Ga0247818, IMG submission 192424) | Soil microbial communities from agricultural site in Penn Yan, New York, United States - 13C_Glucose_Day1 | ecosystem: Environmental > Terrestrial > Soil > Agricultural land | place... | reverse complement strand
TGCTCAAAGCAGCCATCGTCCTGATGCTGATTGCCACGGTTGTCAGCCTGTTCAGCGGCCTGTTTTTTCTGGTCAAGGACGACAGCAGCTCGAACCGCCTCGTCATTGCCTTGAGTGTCCGTGTCGCTCTGGCCGCCATCACCGTCGGCTTGATTGCCTGGGGTTTCTTCAGCGGCCACTTGGTCTCCCACGTTCCGTGGTAGGTGTAGGTGTAGGAGCGAGCTTGCTCGCGATGAATCCAAGAACGCCGCGGGGTGTCAGGCACCCAGCGTTTTCGTTGGCGACCATCGTCGGAACGCCGCCCGGAGCAAGCTCGCTCCTACAGCACATAGACGAACACGAACAGCCCGATCCATACCACGTCCACGAAGTGCCAATACCAACTCGCCGCCTCGAAGCCAAACTGGTGCTCGTTATCGAAATGCCCCCGCATGATCCGCATCAGCATCACAAACAGGATGATGGTGCCGATGGTCACGTGGGCACCGTGGAAACCGGTGAGCATGAAAAAGGTCGCGCCGTAGATGCCAGAACCCAGGGTCAGCCCCAATTCGTGGTAGGCATGGATGTATTCTTCGGCCTGGAATCCGAGAAACGCACAACCGAGCAACACCGTGATCGCCAGCCAGATTTTCAGCGCGCCGCGATGGCCCTTTTTCAAGGCGTGGTGGGCGATGGTCACGGTGACGCTGGAGCTCACCAGCAGTACGGTATTGAGCAGCGGCAGGCCCCAGGGGCTGATCACGTCCTTGGGTGCCGGGAAAAGTTTGGGGTCAGGGTTATTCAGCAACGGCCAGGTAAATTCGAACGCCGGCCACAGCATGTGGGCGATGCCTTTGACGCCTTCACCGCCCAGCGCCGGGCCAGTGACGTTGCGCACATAAAATAATGCCCCGAAGAATGCGATGAAGAACATCACCTCCGAGAAAATGAACCAGCTCATGCCCCAGCGAAACGAGCGATCCATCTGCGGGCTGTACAACCCTTGGCGACTTTCCTTGATCACTGTCCCGAACCAGCCGAACAACATGTAAGCCAGCAACAGGCTCCCGACGAAAAAGATCAGCGGGCCATGGGAGTCCGGCCGCGCGGCTTTCAGGTCGTTGAACCAGGTGGCCAGGCCGAACACCGTGACAAACATGCCGACCGTGGCGATGATCGGCCATTTGCTCTGGGCCGGAACGTAATAATGCTCATGAGTTGCCATTTATTGTTCTCCTTATCGGGCACGCTCAGCCGCCAGTATTTACAGCCACCGGTGGATGTCGGGCGGTGATGTCGAACAGCGTGTAGGACAGCGTGAGGTGCTTCACATCCTTGGGCATGTCGCGATCAACGATGAACCGTACCGGCATCTCGATCCGTTGACCGGGCTGCAGCACTTGCTGGGTAAAGCAGAAGCATTCGGTCTTGTGGAAATACGCCGCCGCGCTGCTGGGCGCGATGCTCGGGACTGCCTGGGCGCTCATCGGGCGGTCGGTAGGATTGTGGGCGATGAAGATCATCTCGTTCACCGCCCCCGGGTTGGCTGTCAGCTCGTCACTCTTGGGATAGAAGTCCCACGACATGTCGGCGGAGTTGGTCGACAGGAACTGCACGCGCACTTGCCGCGAAGTGTCGACCGTTTGCGAGCCCTCGTATTGGCCCGCGGTCTTGCCGTTGATGCCGAATGCCTGGCACATCACGTCGTAGATCGGCACCAGGGCAAAGCCGAAGACAAACATCGCCACCACCACCAGCAGCAGGCGCGTGACCAGCTTTTTCATCGAAATCGAATCAGCCATGACCGATGCCCTCTACCGAGAACCCTGTGGGAGCTGGCTTGCCAGCGATGGCTGAATGCCTGACACACCGCGGTGATCCCATCGCTGGCAAGCCAGCTCCCACAGGAATTTCCACAAGGCAGAAATTGTTCATTTCACTTCCGGCGGCGTGGTGAACGTGTGATACGGCGCCGGTGACGGAATGCTCCACTCCAGGCCCTCGGCCCCATCCCACGGTTTGGCCGGTGCTGGCTCCCCGCCGCGAATGGTCTTGATCACAATGAACAGGAAGAAAATCTGCGTGGCACCGAACATGAACGCACCGATCGACGACACCATGTTGAAGTCGGCAAATTGCAGGTTGTAGTCCGGAATCCGCCGTGGCATCCCCGCCAGTCCTACGAAGTGCATCGGGAAGAAGGCCATGTTCATGCCGATGAACGACAGCCAGAAGTGCAGCTTGCCGAGGGTTTCGTCGTACATGTGGCCGGTCCATTTCGGCAGCCAGTAGTAGGCCGAGGCGAAGATCCCGAAGATCGCCCCCGGTACCAGCACATAGTGGAAGTGCGCGACCACGAAGTAGGTGTCCTGGTACTGGAAGTCCGCCGGGGCGATGGCCAGCATCAGGCCGGAGAAGCCGCCGATGGAGAACAGGATCACAAACGCCACTGCGAACAGCATCGGCGTCTCGAAGGTCAGCGAGCCTTGCCACATGGTGCTCGCCCAGTTGAAGACCTTGACCCCGGTAGGTACCGCGATCAGCAGCGTGGCGTACATGAAGAACAGCTCGCCCACCAGCGGAATGCCGACCACGAACATGTGGTGCGCCCAGACGATGAACGAGAGGAACGCAATACTGGCGGTGGCGTAGACCATCGAGGTGTAGCCGAACAGCGGCTTGCGCGAGAAGGCCGGAATGATCGAGCTCACCGCCCCGAAGGCCGGCAGGATCATGATGTACACCTCGGGGTGGCCGAAGAACCAGAACACGTGCTGGAACAGCACCGGATCACCACCACCGGCCGCACTGAAGAAGCTGGTGCCGAAATGGATGTCCATCAGCATCATCGTCACGCACCCGGCCAGCACCGGCATCACCGCAATCAGCAGGAAGGCGGTGATCAGCCAGGTCCAGACGAACAGCGGCATTTTCATCAACGTCATGCCGGGGGCGCGCAGGTTGAGGATGGTCGCGATCACGTTGATCGCGCCCATGATCGAACTGATCCCCATCAAGTGGATGGCGAAGATGAAAAAGGTCACGCTTTCCGGTGCATAGGTCGTCGACAGCGGGGCGTAGAACGTCCAGCCGAAGTTCGGCCCGCCGCCGGGCGTGAACAGAGTCGACACCAACAGGATGAAGGCTGCCGGCAATAGCCAGAAGCTGAAGTTGTTCATCCGCGGCAGGGCCATGTCCGGCGCGCCGATCATCAACGGGATCATCCAGTTGGCGAGACCGACGAAAGCCGGCATCACCGCACCGAATACCATCACCAGACCATGCATGGTGGTCATCTGGTTGAAGAATTCCGGCTGGACGATTTGCAGTCCCGGCTGGAACAGCTCGGCGCGGATTACCATCGCGAACGAACCGCCGAGCAAGAACATGGAGAACGCAAACCACAGGTACAGAGTGCCGATATCCTTGTGGTTGGTGGTCAGCACCCAGCGCATCAGGCCTTTGGCGGGGCCATGGGCATGGTCGGTGGCATGACCGTGGTCATCGATTACGGCGCTCATGGCCTGTCTCCTGCAAACAGATGGGCTGGGCAGGCCGGGGCGCGATGCCCCGACCGGTTCCTGGGATGCGCAATAGACCGGGTCATTTGCTTTCCGCCTGTTTCAGCTCCAGCACTTCTTTTGGCGTGACCATGTCGCCCTTGTTGTTGCCCCAGGCGTTACGTTCATAGGTCACGACCGCCGCGATATCGACCTCCGAGAGCTGCTTGCCGAACGCTGCCATGGACGTGCCGGGCTTACCGTGGAAGACAATGCTCAGGTGATCCTTGATCGGTCCAGTGGCGATTTTCGAGCCTTTGAGCGCCGGGAACATCGGCGGCAGGCCCTGGCCTTCAGCCTGGTGACAGGCCACGCAAGTGGTGTGATAGACCTTGTCGCCGCGCTCTTTGAGCTCATCGAGGGTCCATTCCTTGCTGGTCAGCTCTTTGAGTTGTGCCGCTTCAGCCTTGCGTTCACCCAGCCATTTTTCGTAATCGGCCTTTTCCTTGACCTCGACCACGATCGGCATGAAGCCATGGTCCTTGCCGCACAGCTCGGCGCACTGGCCGCGATAGAGGCCGGGCTTCTCGACACGGGTCCAGGCTTCGTTGACGAACCCCGGAATCGCATCGCGCTTGACCGCGAAGGCCGGCACCCACCAGGAGTGGATGACGTCGGCAGAGGTCACGAGAAACCGCACCTTGGCGCCGATCGGCAGCACCAGGGGCTTGTCGACTTCAAGCAGGTAATGCTCGCCCTTGGTTTCTTTGTTGTGAATCTGATCGGCGGGCGTGGCCAGGTTGCTGAAGAACTCGACGTCCTGGCCCAGGTATTTGTAGTGCCACTTCCACTGATAGCCCGTGACCTGGATATCGATATCCGGCTCGCTGGCGTCGTACATCTTGATCAGGGTTGCGGTCGCTGGAATCGCCATGGCCACCAGGATCAGGAAGGGCACGATGGTCCAGAGGATTTCGACGGTGGTACTTTCATGAAATTTCGCGGCCACCTGCCCGGTCGAGCGGCGGTGGAGAATCATCGACCAGAACATGGCCCCGAAGACGATGATGCCGATCACTACACATATCCAGAAAATGGTCATGTGCAGGTCAAATACTGCGTGACTGATATCAGTCGCTCCAGGCGCCATATTCACAGTCCATGCGGCGTGTGCCGGACTGAAAATCGACCACAACAGGAGGCCCATCCAGACGTGTGGATGTCGCATCATTGCGGGTTCCCCTTATCGTTCTTTTTATCCCGCCGGCTTTCACCTGCGGCAAGGGAGCGGCTTTTTCAGACTACGAACTTGAATTGCCAAGCCTTGCTGCGTGTGCAGTCGGGCGTCATCAGCTAACTCCATTCCCACCCGAGTATAGACAGCGACTGCCACCTCGCAACGTGACAGCGTAAATCGAGTGAAACAGCTGGGACTTGCGTTCCAGGGTATGAATGGAGAAGGATGCAGACGAGTGGTCACAATTCGATATAACGGAGGTGTCTCAAGGATGAAACATTTATGACAAATGCGTCTTAGCATTTTTCATACGGCAGCTAAGTTATGTCTTCCCTATTTCATTGACTTTGTTTCCTGGAGTTTTCATGAACACCGCCGCATTGCGCGAGCAGATCCAAAAAGCCCAACAACACGAAGCCGAAACCGGCCTGCTGACTCGTCAGCTGGAAACCCAACTGCCACACCTTCACTCCGCCATCCAATTGCCGGAGGTCGACGCCAAAGGCGTGATGACGCGTTTTGTGGCCGCGTATATCGAGCAAGTACCTGACCTGCTGGATGCAGCCAATGAAGTCGCCAGGGAAGCGGGCATCGAATCACAGATCAAACCGGTGCTGAAAATCGCCGAGCAGTTCTTCCTCCAGCCCCCGGCGATCATGGCCGGTCACGTCGGTCTGGACAGCCTGCTGGACGAAGCCTATCTGGCGCACCGCCTGGTCGAAGAGGTCAATGACCTGTACATCAAGCATTTTGGTCAGCCACTGATCCCATTGGACATGACTGTTGCCAACCTGATTGCGCATCAACTGATCGGTGAGGATTTTGCCAACCAACTGGATGAGGCGGTGCATCACGCCGTCGATGAGATGCTTAACGAAGATAGTTTCGCGCTGGAGTCGGTGGAAGCCTACCGCGAGAAGCTCAACAGCCCGGACACCGGTGCTGCGTGGAAGCGCTGGCCATGCCTGTCGCGTCAGCTGGGTGTGGGCCTGGAGCTGGATCAACCCGCAGCTTAAAGCCACCTGTAGGAGCAGCCGGTCGACGCTCGATTGCTCGCGATGGTCGTTAACGATAACGCGTGTTTACTGACTAAACGCGGCGCTCTTGAATCCATCGCGAGCAATCGAGCGTCGACCGGCTGCTCCTACAAACAGCGATCTATGCAGCTGAACCTACACCGGACGTGGTGCGCAACCGCCCCTCCAGCCTGCGCTTCAACCCCCGCGCCTCGATCAGCAGTTTCGAGCCCTTGGCCGCGTTGGCCCGTCCCCATTCCTCAAGCAACTCCAGGCACGAGTGATCGATGTAGCTCAAATTGTTGAGCGGCACATGCACCGTCGCACCCGCGGGAATGGTCCCCAGCACCTGAGTCAGCGCCGGCACCTTGAGAAAGGTCGCAGCCCCCGTCAATCGCAATTCCATTTCGCCGTCTTTGGGCAGATCGATCAGGCTGATTTTCAGACGTGAGGCCTTCCAGGCAAGCTTGGCCAGGGTCAGGCCGAAGCCGATCAGTACGCCAGTCAGCAAGTCAGTGAAGATGATTGCCAGGGCGGTCGCCGCATAGGTGAACATCGGCATCCGGCCATAACGACCGAGACCGCGAAACGCCTTGAGGTCGACCAATTTAAAGCCGGTGTAAACCAGGACCCCCGCCAGGCTTGCCACCGGGATGCTTTGCAGCACGCTCGACAGCAGCAGCACGAAGGCCAGCAACCACAGGCCGTGGAATATCGCTGAAAAACGCGTGGTGGCGCCGGCCTGAACGTTGGCCGAGCTGCGCACGATTACACCGGTCATCGGCAGCGCCCCGAGCAGACCGCAGAGCATGTTGCCGACACCCTGTGCCGAGAGTTCCCGGTCAAAGTCCGAACGCTGTCCACTGTGCATGCGGTCCACTGCTGCGGCCGAAAGCAGGGTTTCAGCGCTGGCGATGAAGGCCACCGTAAATGCGGCGATCAGCACCGTGGGATCCGCCAGGTTGAGCAGGTCCGCGGGTTTCAACCAGTCGATGGCTTCTGCCAGGTTGGCCGGGACTTCAACGCGCTTGACCTGCAGTGCGAGTACCAGGCTGGCGACTGTTGCAAGGCCGACACCGAGCAAGGCCCCGGGAACGAAACGCAGGGAGTGTGGGCGCAATTTTTCCCACAGGTACATCACCGCAATAGTTGCCAGGCCGAGTATCCCTGCTTGCCATCCAAACGATGGTAAAGCCTGGGCGACAGCGGCTGGAAAGGCTGCAAGGTTATCCAGCCCGGAAGGTTTGGGAACGGCGTCGAGCATCACATGAACCTGTGACAATACGATCAGCACGCCAATACCGGCGAGCATGCCATACACCACCGCTGGCGCCGTCACCCGAAACCAGCAGCCCAGTTTCAAACGCCCGGCCACCAGTTGCAGAAAGCCTGCGAGCAGCAGAATCGGCCCGAGCATGGCGATGCCATGCTGGCGCACCAGTTCGAACACCAAAACGGCCAAACCTGCCGCCGGACCGCTGACTTGCAAGGGAGATCCGGCAAGCCAGCCCACCACCAGACCACCGATGATGCCGGTGATCAGACCTTTGGCGGGCGGTAGCCCCGAAGCAATGGCGATACCCATGCACAAGGGTAAAGCGACGAGAAACACGACCACCGAAGCCAACAGCTCCCGTGGCAGAACAGCTTTTAGTTGCGCAGCACGCATGGTGATTCTCCTGAAGTTTTTTTCAGGCATGGCAAAGCCAGGCTGCTCGATCGGCAGCCTCGGCTAAACCACACTTAGGAGGATTTAGAAGCGCGCTTTGGGCGTCGCCACGGGAATTGGATGACTGCCATCGAGCGGCAGGAAACAACCCTGGTCGGCGTCGTAAGCCTTGATTTCACTGGTTTCGATGCTGTAGACCCAGCCATGGATAAACAGCTGACCGTTGGCCATGCGCGAGGCCACCGACGGGTGAGTGCGCAAATGCTGCAGCTGAGCGATCACATTCTCTTCGGTGAGAACGTGCATGCTTTCGCTTTCGTCAGCGCAGTGGCAGTTTTCCTGGACCATGGTTTTCGCCACTTCGGCGTGGCGCAACCAGGCTTTGACCGTCGGCATTTTTTCCAGGCTTTGCGGGTTGAGCACCGCACGCATGGCGCCGCAATCGGAGTGTCCGCAAATGATGATGTGCTGCACGCCGAGGGCCAGTACCGCGTATTCGATCGCCGTGGAAACACCGCCGTTCATTTGCCCGTACGGCGGAACCACATTGCCGACGTTACGGGTCACGAACAGATCGCCAGGGGCGCTTTGGGTGATCAGCTCGGGAACGATGCGCGAATCGGCGCAGGCGATGAACATCGCTCTGGGGCTCTGGGCCGTGGCGAGTTTCTTGAAGAGTTCTTCCTGCTGTGGAAAAACCTCGTGATGAAAATGCAAAAAGCCGTCAACGATATGCTGCAGCGCTGCATCGGCGGTTTCCGCCTCCGGTTGGGCTGAAGCCGACGCAGCCAACGGCTGTTTATCCTTGTCACTCATGATTCATCCTCTTTGGCGGAGTCAGTCAGGGAATCTTCCCGTGTTGTCCGATGTGAAGCCAGTGGCTGTTTAAAAAACATCCAGGTCGAAGCTCTCGACCCGTCAGTCACTCGATGAACAAGGTAGCTGCCGAAACTTAATTGAAACTGAATGAAACGCTCTAGTACGTGTGTTCCAGGTCACAAAAAACGTGACCAGCATAAATGTGATACCTGTCTCCCTCTACTCAACCATAGGTCAATTGTCCTCAAATCAATGACATCTGGCGTCCTGGCGGACAGAAGGCCGCGCAATCCAGATCGAAACCTTGCCGCCTATCAAGCCCCAGGCGTTTGATGGTTTTGGCGAAGCGTTGCGCCAGCAGGTCGGCAAACGGACCTTCGCCGCGCATGCGGCTGCCGAACCGACTGTCGTAAAGCTCGCCGCCACGACTCTGGCGGATCAGGCTCAATACATGAGCTGCACGCTGAGGATAATGGGCCGCCAGCCATTCCTCGAACAGCGGCGCGACTTCCAGAGGCAGGCGCAACATCATGTAGGCCGCACTTTGTGCGCCGGCGCCGTGGGCTTCGGCAAGCAGGCTTTCGAGTTCGCTGTCGTTGATCATCGGAATCATCGGCGAGCACAGCACACCCACCGGAACTCCCGCTTCACGCATCACCCGGATGGCTCGCAATCGGGCCTTGGGCGCCGCCGCGCGGGGTTCGAGGATGCGTTTAAGCTCGTCGTCCAGGGTGGTCAGGCTGATCATCACGGCCACCAGTCGTTGCTCGGCGAGCTCGGCCAGCAGGTCCAGATCGCGCAGGATCAGCGAACCTTTGGTGATGATGGTGACCGGGTGACGGTAACGCAGCAGTACTTCAAGGGTTTTGCGCGTGATCTTGTGTTCACGCTCGATGGGCTGATAAGGATCGGTGTTGGAGCCCAGGTTGATCGGCGCACATTGGTAGCCGCGCCTGGAAAGTTGTTCTTCCAACACATCCGCGGCGTTGGTCTTGGCGATCAGCTTTGTTTCGAAATCCAGCCCCGGCGACATGTCCCAATAGGCATGGCTGGGTCGTGCGTAACAGTAAATGCAACCGTGCTCGCACCCGCGATAGGGATTGATCGAGCGATCGAAGGGCAAATCCGGCGAGTTGTTGCGGGTGATGATGGTTTTCGCCGTCTCGATCCGCACCTCGGTGCCTTGAGTGACGGGTGCTTCCTGATACCAGCCATCATCCTCAGCCACCGAGCGATTTGGGGCAAAGCGATTGTGAGGGTTGGTGGCGGTGCCCCGACCGCGAGGAGGTAGAGAAGTAGCCATCAATGGGCTCCATAGCTGTATGTACATACAGTATAGGAGCTTGAAGGGCGCCGCCAGTGCCGTTCGGCATCTGGGTGGGTTCCTGTCGGTCATTTATTCTTGTTAAGTTAATTCAGAAAGCTTCATGCAACGACGAGCAACATTTTGTCCGTGGCGTTATTTTAAAATTCATCAGTACCATTACTTCACACGGCGTGGCCGTGAATTCATTATTAAAAGGATTTAATTAATGTCGAACTACAATCAACGTGGCATATTTCTTCAACTCTTGCGTCCCTCTGTCGTGAGCCCGCGAGAAATCAGGGTCTCCATGCAGTTTGCTCTAAAAGAAGAGGGTTACGACCCATCCACGCGGGAGGCAACTTATTCTTTGCTCGACTCCCGCACTCGCGAGGCCGTATCGAATGATGGCGGCGTGACCTTCACTATGAAAACGACGCCTGATGTGGACGGTGATGGTGATATCGACGCCCAGGACAAAGCCGTTCTGATAGCACTGGCGAAAGCTTATTCGAAAATAATCAATCCATGATTTTGAGTGTATCTGACACGCTTGGTGGATTCTTGTAACTGCGTACATAAAAAAAGGCACGATAGTTCCGGGCCTTTTTCAGCGGGCGTTTGCTCCAACTGAAGTTCGCCAATTGCAACAGAGTCAGGAACACACCCTCGAGTGCTTCTATATCGGAATCAAGAAGTGCGAGTTCCTGCTGTTGCGCGTCGGCCAACTCGATTCCTGAACGCGCGTGTAGAAGGTGGTAAATAGATACCACCTTCCAGTCTGTTCAGGACTGGAAGGTGGTTTTGACTCAATGCTGTTCGTCCGGCTTTTTCTTCAGCTTGGGGTTGGGGAAGAACTGTACGGCCTGAACCTTGGCGTCCGGCACTTTCAGCGCCGAGGTGTTGACCCGGGTGCCCAACTCCTTGGGCACCGACAGACCCTGTTCATTTAGCGTGTCGGAATAACCGCAGCCCACGCACTCGCGATGCGGAACGTTGTCTTCGTTCCACATCATCAGCTTGTCCGGCTCGCTGCACGCCGGGCAGACTGCTCCGGCGATAAAGCGTTTTTTCGTGATCACAGCAGGACCCTCACTCATGCGGCTGCGACCTCAGTCAGGCCGCTGTGGCGCAAGAGTGCGTCAATCGACGGTGGCCGTCCGCGAAAATCGACGAACAGCACCATCGGCTCCTGGGAGCCGCCGCGTGCCAGGATCGCCTCGCGGAAGGCGCGACCGGTGTCGGCGTTGAGCACGCCGTCTTCTTCGAATTTCGAGAAGGCATCGGCCGAGAGCACTTCAGCCCATTTGTAGCTGTAATAGCCTGCCGCGTAACCCCCGGCGAAGATATGCGCAAAGCTGTTGGGGAAACGGTTGTAGGCCGGCGGACGCATGACCGAGACCTCGTCGCGCACGCCTTCGAGCACTTGCAGTACGCTACGGCCGTCGCCGTGGGTAGCATGCAGTTCGAAGTCGAACAACGAGAATTCCAGCTGGCGAACCATCATCAGGCCGGACTGGAAGTTCTTCGCCGCGAGCATTTTTTCCAGCAGGTCCTGAGGCAGCGGCTCGCCGGTTTCGTAATGACCTGAGATCAGCGCCAGACCTTCTGGCTCCCAGCACCAGTTCTCCATGAACTGGCTTGGCAACTCGACCGCATCCCAGGCTACGCCGTTGATGCCGGATACGCCGGCGTGCTCGACGCGGGTCAGCAGGTGATGCAGGCCGTGACCGAATTCGTGGAACAGCGTAGTCACTTCATCGTGGGTCAGCAGGGCTGGCTTGCCGCTGTCGGCCGGGGTGAAGTTGCACACCAGATTGGCCACCGGGCTCTGCAGTACACCGTGGGCGGTGCGGCGATGATCACGGGCGCCGTCCATCCAGGCCCCGCCGCGCTTGTTGGCGCGGGCGTAGAGGTCAAAGAAGAAGCGACCGACGTGCTGGCCGTTTTCCTTGATTTCAAACAGGCGAACATCCGGATGCCAGGTGTCGAAGCCTTTCTGCTCGGCGATTTCAATGCCATACAGCCGCTGGACGATGGCGAACAGACCGCTCAACACCTTGTCGATCGGGAAGTAGGCGCGAAGGGCTTCCTGAGCGACGCTGTAGCGCTGCTCGCGGAGTTTTTCGCCGTAGAAACCGCTGTCCCAGCTTTGCAGGTCCGGGCAGCCTTGTTCGGCGGCATAGGCTTTGAGCTGTTCCAGATCCTGGGCGGCGAACGGCTTGCTGCGCTTGGCCAGATCGCGCAGGAAGCTGATGACCTGGTCGCTGGATTCGGCCATTTTAGTGGCCAGGCTCAGCTCCGAGAAGCTGGCGAAACCCAGGAGCCTGGCCAGTTCCTGACGCAGATCGAGAATTTCTTCCATGACCGGGCCGTTATCGTTCTGACCGGCATTCGGGCCTTGGTCCGACGCTCGAGTGCAGTAGGCCGCGTAGACTTCTTCGCGCAGGCTGCGGTCCTGGGCGTAGGTCATTACTGCGTAGTAGCTCGGGAATTCCAGGGTGATCAGCCAGCCATCCAGGTCTTTGGCCTTGGCCGCGGCGGCCATTTGGGCCTTGGCCGAATCGGTCAGGCCGGCGAGGGTACCTTCGTCAGTGACGTGCCTGGTCCAGGCTTGGGTGGCGTCGAGCAACTGGTTGGAGAAGCGGCTGCCGAGCTCCGACAATTTGCTCTGCACTTCGGCGTAACGCTTTTGCTCGGCTTCAGGCAGGTCGATACCCGACAGACGGAAGTCACGCAGGGAGTGTTCCAGGATCGTTTTCTGCGCCACGTCGAAGTTGGCGGCTTCCGGGCTGTTGGCAAGGGCTTCGAAGGCTTCGAACAGCTCGCGATTCTGGCCCAGCTCGGTAGAGTAGGCGCTCAAGGCGGGCAGGCAGGACTCGTAGGCTTCACGCAATTGGGCGCTGTTGCACACGGCGTTCAGGTGGCTGACCGGGCTCCAGGCTGCGCCGAGGCGATCATTGAGTTCGTCCATTGCCAGCACCAGGCCGGCCCAGGTCGGTTGTTTGCCCTCGGTTTTGAGGATCTCGATAATGGCGGCGCGGTTGTCAGCCAGGATCTGTTCAATGGCCGGTTGCACGTGCTCGGCACGGATCGCCGAGAACGGCGGCAGGTCGTAGGACTGCAAAAGAGGGTTGTTCACGCTCACGGTTGGCACCTTGGCTGGAAGAAACTGCTGGAAGAAACATAGCCCCATCTTAATTACAATCGACGTCGACCGCAGCTATCAGCAAAAGAGAGAGAGCCTATCGTGACCCTTCGCAAGTATCAGAATCACACGCCGCTGCTTGGCAAAGGCGCTTTTGTCGACCGTTCGGCGGTGGTGATCGGCGACGTTGAAATCGGCGAAGACAGCTCGGTCTGGCCGCTGACGGTGATCCGTGGCGACATGCATCGTATCCGTGTGGGGGCGCGTACCAGTGTTCAGGACGGCTGTGTACTGCACATCACCCATGCCGGCCCGTTCAATCCTGCTGGCTTCCCGTTGCTGATCGGCGAGGACGTGACCATCGCTCACAAAGTCATGCTCCATGGTTGCACCGTGGGTAGCCGGGTCCTGATCGGCATGGGCAGCATCGTCATGGATGGTGCGGTGGTGGAAGATGACGTGATCATCGGCGCCGGCAGTCTGGTACCGCCCGGCAAGCGCCTGGAAAGCGGTTTCCTCTACGTAGGCAGCCCGGTAAAACAGATCCGTACGCTGACCGAAAAGGAAAAAGCCTTCTTCACCTACAGCGCGGCGAATTACGTAAAGCTCAAGGACCTGCATCTGGCCGAAGGCTACGACCAGATCTAAGTTCCTATCAACGGAAAGCGTCCGGCCATTGCTCAGGAATTTTCATGCATTACCATACCGTTTTATTCGACCTCGATGGCACCCTGACCGATCCGCGCGAGGGCATTACCCGTTCGATCCAGTTTGCCCTGAGCAAATTGGGGGTCGATGAACCTGATCTGACCAAACTCGAACACTTTATCGGCCCGCCATTGTTGCAGGCGTTCATGCAGTTCTACGACTTCGACGAGCCCAAGGCCTGGGAAGCGGTTAACTTCTACCGTGAACGCTTCAAGGTCACCGGCCTTTACGAGAACCGCGTCTTCGACGGCGTCACGCCGTTGCTGGAAACCCTCGGTGGGCAAGGGCGCCAGCTGTACATCGCGACCTCCAAACCCTGGATCTTCGCCAGGGAAATCGCCCGGCACTTCGACTTCGCCAAGCACTTCAAGGTGATCTACGGCAGCGAACTGGACGGGACCCGTACCAATAAAGTCGAGCTGATCGCTCATCTGCTGGCCGAAGAAGGCCTGGACCCTGGCAACACCTTGATGATCGGCGATCGTAAACACGACCTGATCGGTGCGCGGAGCAATGGGCTGGATGCCGCGGCGGTGGGCTATGGATTTGGTAGTCGTGAAGAGCTGAGTGCAGAAGCGCCGGCCTATCACTTTGAAACGCTGGCTGAGTTGCATCAGGCGTTTTTGCTGCGCTAGTTAAATTGCCTTCGTCGGAACGCCGCCCGGACCAAGCCCGCTCCCACAGGGTTTCGGTCGTTCACATAATTTGTATGCGACTCGGACCTGTGGGAGCGGGCTTGCCCGCGAAGAGGCCCTATTAGTCACCAAGATTCCTGGGGCCCGCCAAACCTTCCAACGCCGCCTTACGCTTTTCAACCGGCAGAGCCCCCAGCTTCTCGGCCGCGGCATAAAACTTCACCCAATCCCCGCCCACCTGCCGGAACAACACCGCAAACGCCTGCACCCGTTCGTCATACAACCCAAATGGTAACAACCGGGCATTGTTCATTGGCGCATTGATCCAGGCATCGTAGCGATGGTCCCCAGCCCATTGGGTGTCGCGCAGCAGTCGATAATCACCGCGCAAGCGCTCGAACGTTGCCGCCTTGCGATGTCGCATCTGATCGGCGGGCAGCGGCAGGGCATACAGCCATTCGAGTTGCCTGCGGGTATCCAGAATCAACTCAAGGAATTGCTCGCGTCGCTGCACCTGGACGCCGTCTTCCGGCGCCAGGCCAAGGAATGCGCGCCATTGGCGAGTGCCTTCCTGTTCGACGAAAGAGGCAAAAGACTCGTTGAACTCGGTGTCGTCCTTCACATACAAGCGCTGATGCGCCAGTTCGTGAAAGATCAATGTCGCCAGCCGCTCGTCGCCCCAACCCATCATTGAGCTGATGATCGGATCGTTGAACCAGCCGAGCGTCGAATAGGCCTCGACACCGCCGATCGACACGTCCATACCTTGCAATCGTTGCAAGGCAGCCTCACCACGGGCTGCGCTCTGGCTGTAGTAACCGCGATAGGCGACACATCCGGCAATGGGGAAGCAATGGTTCTGCGGCGTCAGGGAGAACTCCGGCGTGGCAAACACATTCCAGACGACGAATGGCCGGCCAATGTCGGCATAAAGACGATAGCTCTGATTGTCCGGCAGGTGCAGATGGTGGCTGGCGAATGTTCTGGCCTTCTGTGATTGAGTCAGTCGCGCACGCAATTGCTGATCGCGACCGGGATCGGCAATCACGCTGGAAATCGGCTCCCGCGCCCGCAGCAGTTGCAGCTGACCACTGACCAATTGGCCGTAATAGCTGACGCTGGCGCAACCGTTGAGCAACAAAAGCAACACGCCCGGAAACAAAATGCGTAAAACGCGATCAAGTAACCCAAGGCTTGGAAGCGGCCTGTTCAAAATGAATCATCCCTGGAGAGTCTGCCCGCAAGACTATCCCGCCTGACTGGAGCTCCGCTATGCGCACGTTGATGCTGACAGGAAGCCTGTTGTTGCTGACAGGTTGTGCCGGATTCGGCTTACCTCGCCATGATCCGGCCCAAGCGTGGATCGACCTGGATTCTCAGCAAGAAGATACAGCGCTGCAAGCGCTGGAAGTCGATGATAAAACCGCCACCGACAAGCGCTACTTCGAGGTTCATCCCGGTAGCCATGAGCTGACGGTGCGTTATCAGTTCCCGGTTCAGCCAACCAACATCGGTCCCGACGCCGAGCCGCTGTGGCGTGACTGTCTGTTGAATGTGAAATTCAAGGATTTCAATGCTGGCCAGCGGTATCAGCTGCAAGCGGGGAATATCGGTTTCCGGCCGTGGGCAAAGCTCTATGATCAACAGCGAAAAGTGATTGGCCAAGGGACGCCGGCTGGCTGTCAAAGCACCTGATCGGCGGTATGCTGGAGGACCCCGTCCATGGGAATTCATCATGCGCAGGTCAATGTTATTACTGGCTGCAAGTGTCGTTGCCGGCTGCCAGAGCCCATTGCCGGCGGTCAATCCGCAGATGGCCTGGGTCGAGTTTTCTACACCCTTCCCCAACGACAAGTTGTTGATGGCCGAACGATTGGATAAGCAACGATTGCGCGACGGGCGTTTTTTCCAGGTTACCCCTGGCAGCCATGAGCTGATTGTTCGATTCGACTTCGAAGTGCCTGGAGGGGGAGGAGGCTTGAGTATGATGAGCGGTCCCGCGGAACGGTTGTGTTACCTGACCATCCGTTACGATCATTTCGAAGCCGGCCAGCGTTATGTGCTGGAAGGCCGTTCGATCGCCTTCACTCCCGGTGCTCGCCTGTACAACGCCAAGCGTGAAATCGTCGCTGAAGACCGAGAGTCCTATTGCCTCATGTGAGGTGAATCAGCGGTCGTTCTTCTGGTAGATGATTTTCTTTGTGCCGCCTGCGCACGAGCCAACGACCATGTTCTGATCGTGCACTTCATCGTTGGTGACAATTTCCAGGGTGTAGGACGAGACGTTATTGGCCTGGATTTTGGCCTCGATCTCGGCCTTGAGTTCTTCACACGATTTCGGTGCCGCGAGGGCCGATGTGGCCAGCGCACTGCAGATAATCGCCAAGGCAAAACGTTTCATGGTTGAAGCTCCTTTGAGGCAGCGCGCATGTGCATGCGTTTTTGCTGCTGTCATTTATTCGACCACAGTTTGATCAGTCAAGTCTGTTGTAACCCAAAAAAGATCGCAGCCTTCGGCAGCTCCCATAGGTTCACTCAACCCTGCAGGAGCTGCCGAAAGCTGCGATCTTTATGGTGCAATGGCGATCTAGCTGACCAGCGTCGCATCCAGGCTGATCTTGGCATTCAGCACCTTGGACACCGGGCAGCCTTCTTTGGCCTTGTTGCTCAATTCCTCGAACTGCGCCTGGGTCGCTCCCGGGATTTTCGCCTTGAGGATCAATTTCACCGCCGTGATCGCAAAGCCACCTTCCACCTGGTCCAGCGTGACCTCGGCATTGGTATCGATGCTGTCAGCCTTGAGACCGGCGTCGCCGAGAATCATTGAAAACGCCATGGAAAAACAGCCCGCGTGTGCCGCACCGATCAGCTCTTCCGGGTTGGTGCCCTTGCCGCCTTCGAAACGCGCCTTGAAGCCGTAGGGTGCTTCTCTGAGTACACCGGTTTCCGTGGAAATCGAGCCGATGCCGGTTTTCAGATCACCTTCCCAATGAGCCGATGCTTTCTTCGTGATAGCCATGTCTGCCTCCTCAAGATCCGGCGCGAATCGTCGCGCCTTCGTGGTTTTCGGTTGCTAGGGTTCTGAGGATAGACGGTGGTGCAAAGTTCATCGCATTCTTATTGATGCCTCATTTTGCAGGAATTTCGCCTGTGCTATTGAAACTCGGGTATATGCCCTCATTGCATGAAGCACGCTTATGGATTCGGCAGGTTTTCGTTTGTAAGAAAAAACCTGCGTCCTCAATTGGAGAAGCAGGCTTATGAAACGACTGTCCGATATCAAGTTCTCGACCCTCGATCTGGTGCCCGTACGAGAGAACGGCAGTGCGGCCCAGTCGCTGCGCAATTCCCTGGACCTGGCGCAGCACGTCGAGAAGTTCGGCTACAACCGCTTCTGGGTCGCCGAACACCACAATATGGATGGCATCGCCAGTTCAGCGACTTCGGTACTGCTGGGTTATCTGGCTGGCGGCACTTCGACCATTCGCGTCGGTTCGGGCGGGGTGATGTTGCCCAACCACGCGCCTCTGGTGATCGCCGAGCAGTTCGGCACGCTTGAAAGTCTGTACCCGGGCCGGATCGATCTGGGCCTGGGCCGCGCGCCCGGCTCCGATCAAATGACGGCCCGCGCGTTGCGCCGTGAGCGCTCCGGAAGCGCCGACGAGTTTCCTGAAGACGTGACCGAACTGATGCGCTACCTCGGCCCGCGCACCCCGGACCAGCGAATTATCGCGATGCCGGGCACCGGCACCAACGTCCCGGTCTGGTTACTGGGTTCGAGTCTGTTCAGTGCCCAACTGGCTGGTGAGCGCGGTTTGCCCTACGCCTTCGCTTCCCATTTCGCACCGCGCTTCATGCACGAGGCGATTCGCGTCTATCGCAACCACTTCAAGCCTTCCGCGGTGTTGGACAAGCCCTACGTGATGCTCGGCGTGCCCTTGGTTGCCGCCGACACCGACGAACAGGCCGACTATCTGGCGACTTCGGTCTACCAGCGGATTCTCGCGTTGATGCGTGGCCAGAGTCTGGTGCAACGGCCGCCGGTGAAAACCATGGACGGTCTGTGGCTGCCGCATGAGAAGGAAGCGGTCGGAGATTTCCTCGGCCTGGCCATGGTCGGCAGCCCGCAGAAGATCCGCGCCAAACTGGAGGTGCTGATCGAGCAGACCCAGGCGGACGAGCTGATTTTTACCTGTGACCTCTACGAACATGCCGATCGGGTGCATTCCTATGAGCTGTTGGCGCAGGTCATGAAGGGCTGACGCTCGAGCCGTTCCCACAAAAAGCCGACTCATTGCGTCGGCTTTACTATTTTCGCGGGCTAGCTTATTTCTTGTAGACAATTACTTTGGAGCCCTTTTCACAAGTGCCGACGATCTTTCCCCCGGCAGCAGCGTCTTTATCGACGATCTCCAGCGAATAACCAGCAACACCCTTGGCATCAAGTTTTGCGGCGATCTCGGCCTTCAGCTCTTCGCACGACTTGCCTTGAGCAAAGGCCGTACTCGCAAGGGTTAGCAAACCTACCGCTATAATAAATTTCTTCATCTATCGCATTCTCTGGTCGGATCAATAGGGGGCATCCGGCTATCAGCTGGATGTTCTTGTGTAGCGTATTGCCAATCCCTATGGCACTCGGCCAGCAAGCCAGTTCGGAAGACTAGCTCAAACTCAGCTGCTCGCAATCCGGAACCCGACCTTGAGCGTCACCTGGAAATGGGCAGCCTTACCGTCCTTGATATGCCCGCGGGTTTCGGTCACCTCGAACCATTCCATGTACTTGAGGCTTTTATTGGCTTCGGCCAAGGCGTTGTTGATGGCGTCTTCGATGCTGCTGGCGGATGAGCCGACCAGCTCGACTTTCTTGTAGGTGTGATGATCTGTCATGGCGTTCTCCTCAGGGTTTGATTACAGACTAGCAGTGATTCTTATTACTTCTGTCGGCTAATCCGACGTTGAAGTTCAGATTTACTGCACTTTCTCGAACCGCTGAAGTCCCAACCAACACACGCAACTCAACCAATGCAGGAGAGCCACCATGGCCACCACTTCTTTACGTAAAGCCTCATTGCAAAGCATGGAAGCCGAGATCGAGAGTTTGCTCAAGTCTCTGGAAAGCCTTAAGGACGACGCCTCGGACGAGTCGCGTAAAACCCTTAAAGTATTGAAAACAAACGCTGAAAACGCACTGAAGCATTCCCGCCATCTGCTCGGCGACGCGTACGAAGAAGTCAAAGTCAAAACCCGCGAAACCGGGATCGCCACACGGGACTACGCCCAGGAACACCCTTGGACTACAGCGGGTGTGGCTGTGGGTGCGCTGGGCTTGCTCGCTGCTTATCTGCTGTTCAAGCGCGGCGAATGATCGGGTTGGCGCAGTTCGTTCTTGAGCCACTGCGCCAACTGCCGGGCGCGCCCGTCCGCGGCGCGCTTGGGTAGCCACAACGCCAGTTGCGCCGGGGTTTCGCTGAAACCCCAGGGCGCGACCAGGCGGCCGGCCTTCAGGTCCTCGGTCACCAGCGGTTCAGGGGCAATCGCCACGCCCAGCCCCGCCACGGCCGCTTCCAGCAAGTAATACAGATGCTCGAATCCCTGACCTGATTTCAGTGCTCTGGCGTCGATTCCATTTTGTTGCGCCCAGCTGGGCCATGCTTGTGGGCGAGAGGTGGTGTGCAGTAGTGGCTCGTCCAGCAGCGCTGTGGCCGGTGCTTCTCGCAATCTTTCATAGCCGGCAAATAGCGGGCTCATCACCGGGCCAATCCGCTCGCTGGCCAATTCGTAGACTTGCATGTCCGCCGGCCAAGGTGGCTCTGCGAATAGCAGCAAGGCATCGAGCCCCGGTCGACGAGGATCGAGGTCGCCTTCTCCGGCTGATAAATGCAATCGCAGGTCCGGCAGGTCTGAATTCAGCCTCCCCAGGCGCGGAATGAACCAGCGTGCCAGCAAGCTGCCCGAGCAGCCAAGTACGAACGGCGCATCAGCGGTGCTTTGCGTCAGCTCTGCGCAAACTGTACGCAAACGCTCGAACGCTTCAGCACAGGCATCGCGCAATCGAATCCCGGCATCTGTGAGTTTAAGGCCGCGTCCTTCCTTGACGAAAAGGCTCACCCCCAGGTGCTCTTCGAGGACCTTGAGTTGACGGCTGACCGCGCCATGGGTGACGTGCAACTGTCCAGCGGCCTGGCTGACGCTGTTCAGGCGGGCCGTGGCTTCGAAAGCGCGGAGCGCGTTCAGCGGGGGAAGGTCATGGCTCATGGGATCTGTGAGTTTTCCTGACAGGTTATGGCAATCTTATCGGTTTTCAGCCCGAGGCGTCAGGGGTAGAGTTAAGTCCATTGTCATCTCACGCATTCAACTGGAGCGACCCATGACCCAGACTAATCTGCGCAACGGCCCCGACGCCAACGGCCTGTTTGGCGCGTTCGGCGGCCGTTACGTCGCTGAAACCCTGATGCCGTTGATTCTCGAGCTGGCCCGCGAATACGAAGCGGCCAAGGAAGATCCTGCATTCAAAGAGGAATTGGCCTACTTTCAGCGCGACTATGTCGGTCGTCCAAGCCCGCTTTATTTCGCCGAGCGGCTGACCGAGTTCTGCGGCGGCGCGAAGATTTACCTGAAGCGCGAAGAGCTGAACCACACCGGCGCGCACAAGATCAACAACTGCATCGGCCAGATCCTGCTGGCGCGGCGCATGGGCAAGAAACGCATCATCGCCGAAACCGGTGCCGGCATGCACGGCGTGGCGACGGCCACCGTTGCCGCGCGTTTCGGCCTCGATTGCGTGATCTACATGGGCACCACCGACATCGAACGTCAGCAGGCCAACGTGTTTCGCATGAAGCTGTTGGGCGCCGAAGTGATCCCGGTGGTGGCCGGGACTGGCACCCTCAAGGATGCGATGAACGAAGCGTTGCGTGATTGGGTCACCAACGTCGACAGCACCTTCTACCTGATCGGTACCGTGGCCGGTCCGCATCCGTACCCGGCCATGGTTCGCGACTTCCAGGCCGTCATCGGCAAGGAAACCCGTGACCAGCTGCAAGCCCAGGAAGGCCGCCTGCCGGACAGCCTGGTGGCGTGCATCGGCGGTGGGTCCAATGCCATGGGCCTGTTCCATCCGTTCCTCGACGACAAAAGCGTCGACATCATTGGCGTTGAAGCTGCCGGTCACGGCATCGAAACCGGCAAGCACGCCGCCAGCCTCAACGGTGGCGTGCCGGGTGTACTCCACGGTAACCGGACGTTCCTGTTACAGGACGACGACGGCCAGATCATCGACGCTCACTCGATTTCCGCCGGCCTCGACTATCCAGGCATCGGCCCGGAACACGCCTGGTTGCATGACATCGGCCGCGTCCAGTACACCTCGGTAACCGACGACGAAGCCCTCGACGCGTTCCACAAATGCTGCCGCCTGGAAGGGATCATCCCTGCACTGGAAAGCGCCCATGCCCTGGCCGAAGTGTTCAAGCGCGCTCCGACCTTGCCGAAAGATCACCTGATGGTGGTCAACCTGTCCGGTCGTGGCGACAAAGACATGCAGACCGTGATGCACCACATGGAACACTCTCAAAAAGAGCAGTCTCAACCAGAACAGTCCAAGCAGGAGAAACACTGATGAGCCGCCTGCAAACGCGTTTTGCCGAACTCAAGGAACAGAACCGTGCCGCCCTGGTGACTTTCGTTACCGCTGGTGACCCGAGCTACGACACGTCCCTGGCGATCCTCAAAGGCTTGCCCGGTGCTGGCGCCGACGTGATCGAGTTGGGCATGCCTTTCACTGACCCGATGGCCGATGGCCCGGCGATCCAGCTGGCCAACATTCGTGCCTTGGGTGCCAAGCAAAACCTGGCGAAAACCCTGCAGATGGTTCGCGAGTTCCGCGAAGGCAATACCGAGACACCGCTGGTGCTGATGGGTTACTTCAACCCGATTCACATGTACGGCGTGCCGCGCTTTATTGCCGATGCCAAAGAAGCCGGTGTGGATGGGCTGATCGTGGTCGACTTGCCGCCCGAGCATAACGGCGAACTGTGCGATCCGGCCCAGGTTGCCGGTCTGGACTTCATCCGTCTGACCACGCCGACCACCGATGACGTGCGTCTGCCAACCGTTCTGAACGACAGTTCCGGCTTCGTTTACTACGTCTCTGTTGCCGGTGTGACCGGTGCGGGTGCGGCAACGCTGGAACACGTCGAAGAAGCGGTCGCCCGCTTGCGTCGCCACACCGATCTGCCGATCAGCATCGGTTTCGGCATCCGTACACCGGAGCAAGCGGCTGCCATCGCGCGCCTGGCGGATGGTGTGGTGGTGGGGTCGGCGTTGATCGATCACATCGCCAATGCTTCGACGCCGGCCCAGGCGGTCGACGGTGTGTTGAGCCTGTGCGCGGCGCTGGCCGACGGTGTACGAAAAGCCCGCGTCAGCTGAAGCCTGCGAGATCTTTCGCTTTCAGGGCAACTCCAGCCCGCCCGCGGCTTTGTGCAACTTTCTCAAATGTTCGCCAACCTGCTTCAGGTTGGCTTCATTGGCGGCCATCTCGGCCGCCCGGCTCGGTTCGAGCAGCGCCCTCACTTCCTTGTCCAGATCGCCGGTCAGCGCTTGAAGCTGTTTCTGCCGCAGGCTGCTTTCCGATTCCAGGCGTTGCCATTCATTCGGCTGCGGCAAGCCATAACCACCGGTACCGAGCAACTCCGCCGGACGGCTGAGGAAGCCACTGTTGGCGAGAATCTGCTGCAAGGTCGCGTTGGCCTTGTCCATGCCGCCGTTCTTCAATTCACGAGCGCCCAGATAGCGCTGTTTCACTTCGTCCTGGGCCAGTACCAACTGTTGGCGAAAGGCGGCCTGCTCCAATAACAGCAATGCCGCACTGGTGCGCAAGTCGGCCCGGTCAATCCATTGCCGGCGTTCGTCGGCTTTCAATGCCAGCCAGTCTTCAACCTTTTCCTGCTTGATCGGCAGGTGCTTCTTCAGCACTTCGAACATCGCTTGATAACGATCGCGGAAGGAGTCGAAGCGATAACCCAGGCGCAGCGCTTCGCGGGGATCGTCCAGCACGCTGGTATCGGCCAGTCCGCGTCCCTTGAGCACTTCCAGCAAGCCGTTGGGCATGATGCTGTCCAGCCCGACCAGCTGCGAGTTGTTGGTGCCGCTGCGCAACAGTTTCAGGCCTTCTACCGCACAGTTATTGGACAGGAAGAAATAGTTGCCATCGTAGCTCCAGTGCATCTCGGCGGCGTGTTGCACCACGTTCTCGATTTCGTTGCGCGACAGGTTCAGCGGCACCGAGGCCAGGCTGCGCAATTCGGTCTTGGTGTATTCATCGATCACCTGAGCCAGTGGCAGGACAAACAGGCGCGACGGGTATTTACCCACCAGGCCGTCCCAGCTCGATAGCTGTACATCACCGACAAAGGCACGGTAGGACAGCACCAGATGCTGATCCAGATCCAGCCGGCAATCCGGCCCGCGTGGCCGACCGGGTGCGCAGATCACCAGGCGCAACATGCTGTGGCCCCAGCGGCTGACCCAATTCTGATTGGCTTCGGCCAGCAGATAGTCGACGGCGTACACCCGTTCCGGGTCGACCTGGCCCAGCGGTTGTTTGGCGAAGTCGTTACCCGCGTTGAGAAACGCAAAGGATTTTCCGCAGGTGTCTTTGGCGGCGGGCGCCCAGCCGAAATGTTCCTGGTAATAGCGGTACAGCGCAGGGCGGCGACAAGCGTAGCTCGGGTCGAGGAGGAAATACTCCATGTTGACCGCGACGAACTCCTTGGGGCTGCTGGTCTCGTAGATGTCCGGGCTGCGGGCAATTTGTCGATTGTACTGTTCGCGCTCGCCACGGCGGCCGACGTACTGCGGCCAGCCGGCAAGGTCGAGCAGGCGTGGGTCGTCGCTGAGGGTAAAGCGTCGATCGGCCTGGCCGCGACATTCGTCGGGCAGGCCGATCAGCCCCGAGCTGCTGTTACGTCGGGTGCAGCGCTGAATCAGGGTGCGTTCGGCGTCGGGCCACAGGCGCGCGCGGTCATAGATATGAGTGATTTCGTGCAACACCGTGGCGAGCATTTCCCGGCGCACGGTGCCGTGGGGGCGATAGGTTTTCTTTGTCGCCGCGCTGCCATCGGTGAGGCTGGCCAGCAGGTTGCGATTCAAGTCGAGTTCGGACACCAGGGATGCCTGACCGTAGGCATCGCTTGGCATCTCATCGGTCCAGCCGACGTCGATTGTGCGGTCGAGTTGCTCGATGAAGCGCGGCGGCAATGCCTGCATGGCTTCATCGAGCAGTGCCTGACTGGCCTGCTGCTGTGCGGGGCTCAGCCCCTGGGTCTTGAGCTGTAATTGCAGGCCAGCCTGGGCCGTGTTGCCGAGTAGCAACAGGACCCCGGCCAACAGCCAGGCGACAGGCGACATCACAGTGCGAGGATGGCTTCGGCGAGCACTTGGTCACTGGCGTCCCGGGCTTCCGGCACGCGGGTGCGCAATGTGTCGAAGGCAGCTTCCAGGTGCGCACCGCGAATTTCACCTTCGCTTGCAACGAAGCTGGCGGCATCGTCGTGGGCTTCGCGGATGATTTTTGAATCGCGAATGGATGTGGTGGTGTCGGATGTGAAATCAATGGTGCGCCGGGAGGCATCGATGATGATGTTACTGGTGGCGACCAGGGTGTGCGCCTGGGTCACGCCGGCCAACAACAACAGGCCAAGGGCGGCAGCAAACAGGGGGCTACGCATGGAACGACTCCGCAGATAAGGATAACTATTGGACGAGAATTGCCTGCGCCAGTTCAAGGTCGCTTGCAGTAAGTTTTGGCTGGGCACTGCGCAGATAGTCCAGGGCAGCCTCCAGTTGCGCGCCCCGTATTTCGCCGTCACTGCCAACGAACGCCGCAGCGTCATCCTGCGCGGCGAGCAACAGCTTACGGTCGAAGGGGGCGGCGGACACCATGGTGGTGGCGTAGCCGGTGGCGACGATGCCTTGTGTCGACAGGTTGAAGGCGTCGTAGGCCTGGGCCGAACCCACCCAGCAGGCTGTCGCGAAAAACGGAGTGATCAACAGATTTGAAAGAAAACGCATGAGACTCGATAGCTGAAAGCGAGTCTCAAGGCTAGCGCAACGCCCGGTCTAGAGCCAGCCTTGAAACATTGGGACACTACGCGCGTGCCCCAAGTGAGCGGCGTCGCTTAGATCGTCAGGATGGCCTGGGCCAGCTGCGCATCCGTGGCGCTCAGTTGAGGCGCCTGTTGGCGTATGTGGTCGAGGGCGCTTTCCAGTTTCACACCACGGATGGCGCCTTCACTGGCGACGAAGCTGGCAGCGTCATCGCGGGCAGCACGCACGATCTTGTCGTCGCGGAAGGAAGAAGTGACATCGGAGGTCGCATCGGACGTGGCCTTGAGTGCGCCGACGACGGCATCGGTGGTCACGATGAAGCTGGTGGCGTGGGCATTGGCTGCCACGGCAAGCAGGGCTGCAGCGCTGAGCAAGCGAAGACGGGACATGATGTAACTCCTTGGGGAAACGATTGGTAGATGGCGCAGTGTCTGAAGGTCAGACGCCTGTGGTACCGCGGTCGCCACGTTCTGGTTGAATATTAGGCTGCTCAGCAGGGTTTCGAACAGCCCGTATAGAAGAAACGCAGAAGTGTACTGGTAAAAATTAACGGATACTAAATTGTACTGGTATGGCTTTTCAGGGCCTGAAACGACAAAACCCGTCGAGGTTTCCCACGACGGGTCTTGTTTATTCAATTCGGGTTGCTGGCGGTGGACCCTGCAGGTCAGAGCCAGCGACGCTACTTAGCGCCAGAACGGCTTGCTCAGCTCTTCGTAGCGTTGTGCTTCGCTAATCCCGGCGTCAGCCAGCAGACGCGAATCCAGACGAGCCAGTTGGTGGCGGCTGGAGATGCGGCGCTGCCACAACATCAGATTGGCGAGAACGCGCAGAGGCATGGAAGCCTGGGTTTTTGCAGCGGTGTCTTCGAAGAACAGTTCGGAACTGAGTGTACGTTCCATGGTAAGCATCCTTCCGCTCGTGGCGGGATTAGGTAGTGGTTTAACTGATGCCAATGATCCTCTTGTTTGGCTAGTCCCTGTAGATACAGTTCACCTGTATTGTGAGGGACCAGTTAACTGTTAATAGGGGGTGTACTGGTCGAAAACGAGGCAACTGTACCTATCTGCACCAATTAGGTGCATTTTTGCGCTTTTGGTATGGAAAGGCAGGAAAAAGCGGTAGGAAAAGACCGGTACAGCAGTACAGTTTTAAACAGGTTTCTGCTTGGCAATAGCAGGCTGACGAAACTGTACTTGCGTCAGCCGCTATCTGTATTCCATCAGACGGCAAGCATGCGCCCGGTTTCCTCGAGGTTAATGTGCCAGCTCAGTGCATCGCGCAGGATATGCGGGGTGTGGCCACCCAATGCGCAGGCGGCGGTGAAGTAGTCATCCAGGGCCTGGCGATAGTCCGGGTGCACGCAGTTGTCGATGATGACGCGCGCTCGCTCCCGTGGCGCCAGGCCGCGGAGGTCGGCCAGGCCGACCTCGGTGACGAGGATGTCCACATCATGCTCGGTGTGGTCGACGTGGCTGACCATGGGCACCACGCTGGAGATCGCGCCGCCCTTGGCGATCGACTTGGTGACAAAGATTGCCAGGTGCGCGTTGCGCGCGAAGTCGCCCGAGCCGCCGATTCCGTTCATCATCCGCGTGCCGCAGACATGGGTGGAGTTGACGTTGCCGTACAGGTCGAATTCCAGCGCGGTGTTGACGCCGATGATGCCGAGCCTGCGCACCACTTCCGGGTGGTTGGAGATTTCCTGGGGGCGCAGGACAAGTTTGTCCTTGTAGCGCTCCAGATTGCCGAAAACGTCGGTATTGCGACGCGCCGACAAGGTGATCGAACTGCCCGACGCAAAGCTCAGCTTGCCGGCATCGATCAGGTCGAAGGTCGAGTCCTGCAGCACTTCGGAGTACATGGTGAGGTCTTCGAAAGGCGAGTCGATCAAGCCGCACATCACCGAATTGGCGATGGTGCCGATCCCGGCTTGCAGCGGGCCCAACTTGTTGGTCATGCGTCCAGCTGCCACTTCCTGCTTGAAGAAGTCGATCAGATGGTCGGCGATAGCCTGGGTATCGACGTCCGGCGGCAACACGGTGGAAGGCGAGTCGGACTGATTGGTGATCACGATGGCCACGATCTTTTCCGCCGGGATCGGGATGGCGGTACTGCCTATCCGGTCGTCAACCTTCACCAGCGGGATTGGCGTGCGAGTCGGGCGATAGGTTGGAATATAGATGTCGTGCAGACCTTCCAGATTCGGGTTGTGCGCCAGGTTGATCTCAACGATGACCTGTTTGGCGAAAATCGCAAAGCTGGCCGAGTTGCCGACCGAAGTGGTCGGCACGATGTGGCCCTGCTCGGTGATGGCCACGGCCTCGATCACCGCGATGTCCGGCAGTTTGAGCTGCTGATTGCGCAGCGACTCCACGGTTTCCGACAGATGCTGGTCGATGAACATCACTTCGCCGGCGTTAATTGCCTTGCGCAGCGTGCTGTCGACCTGGAATGGCATGCGTCGCGACAATACGCCGGCTTCGGTGAGCTGTTTATCGAGGTCGTTGCCCAGGCTCGCGCCGGTCATCAACGTGATTTTCAGCGGGGTGATTTTGGCGCGCTCGGCCAATGCGTGGGGCACGGCCTTGGCTTCGCCGGCGCGAGTGAAACCACTCATGCCGACGGTCATGCCGTCCTCAATCAGAGCGGCGGCGTCAGCGGCGCTCATCACTTTATCCAACAACGAAGGCATGCGAATACGATCACGGTACATGGAGGTTTATCTCGGGCAACGAAAGCAAGGTGTGCAGTCTAGTGATTTGAAAAAAATCCGTCCCGCTACCATGGTCGAATGCAGAGCCCCGATTTAGAGCCTTTGGTCGGTTTTTAGCGGGCAATAAAAAACCCCAGCCTACTAAAGGCTGAGGTTTTGGGTATTGCGTTGGAGCAGGTTTTACTCGACGGCTTTTACCATGTCTTCGATGACTTTCTTGGCATCGCCGAAGACCATCATGGTCTTGTCGAGGTAGAACAGTTCATTGTCCAAACCGGCATAGCCGCTGGCCATCGAGCGCTTGTTGACGATGATGGTCTTGGCCTTGAACGCCTCGAGGATCGGCATGCCGGCAATCGGCGACTTCGGATCGTTCTTCGCGGCCGGGTTGACCACGTCGTTGGCGCCCAATACCAGCACCACGTCGGCCTGGCCGAACTCGGAGTTGATGTCTTCCATCTCGAACACCTGGTCGTAAGGCACTTCGGCCTCGGCCAGCAATACGTTCATGTGGCCCGGCATGCGCCCGGCAACCGGGTGGATCGCGTACTTCACGGTCACGCCGCGATGGGTCAGCTTCTCGGTCAGCTCTTTCAGTGCGTGCTGCGCCCGTGCGACCGCCAGGCCGTAGCCCGGAACGATGATCACGGTGTCGGCGTTGGTCAGCAGGAAGGTCGCGTCGTCGGCCGAACCGGATTTCACCGGGCGGGCTTCTTTCGAGCCAGCAGGGCCGGCCGCGTCCGCCGTGTTGCCGAAACCGCCGAGCAGCACATTAAAGAAGGAGCGGTTCATCGCTTTGCACATGATGTACGAGAGGATCGCACCGGACGAACCCACCAGCGAACCGGCGATGATCAGCATCGAGTTGTTCAGCGAGAAGCCGATGCCCGCCGCTGCCCAGCCGGAGTAGCTGTTGAGCATCGACACCACCACCGGCATGTCCGCGCCGCCGATCGGGATGATGATCAGCACGCCGAGCACGAAGGCCAGGGCCAGCATCAGCGCGAAGGCGTTCAGGTTACCGGTCAGCATGAAGGTCACGCCGAGGCCCAGTGTTGCCAGGCCCAGCAGCAGGTTCAGCTTGTGTTGGCCGCCGAACTGCACGGGTGCGCCCTGGAACAGGCGGAACTTGTACTTGCCCGACAGCTTGCCGAACGCGATCACCGAACCGGAGAAGGTGATTGCACCGATGGCCGCGCCGAGGAACAGCTCCAGACGGTTGCCCGCCGGAATCGGATCACCCAGTTGCTTGACGATACCCAGCGATTGCGGCTCAACGACAGCCGCAATGGCAATGAACACCGCGGCCATACCGATCATGCTGTGCATGAAGGCGACCAGTTCCGGCATTTTGGTCATTTCAACGCGCTTGGCCATGATCGACCCGGCGGTACCGCCGACCAACAGACCTACGATGACGTAACCGATGCCGGCGGTGGCGAGCTCGGCACCCAACTTATAGACGAGGCCCACGGTGGTGAGGATCGCCAATGCCATGCCGAGCATGCCGTACACATTGCCGCGCCGCGACGTGGTCGGGTGCGACAGGCCTTTGAGGGCCTGGATAAAACAGATCGACGCGATCAAGTAGAGCGTCGTGACGAGATTCATGCTCATTACTTAGGCGCCTCTTCTTTTACTTTTGGGGCTTTTTTCTTGAACATCTCAAGCATCCTGCGGGTAACCAGGAAGCCACCAAATACGTTGACCGCTGCCAGAGCTACCGCCAGGGTGCCCATGGTCTTGCCCAGTGGCGTCACGGTCAACGCGGCGGCCAGCATGGCGCCGACGATCACGATCGCCGAGATCGCGTTGGTTACCGCCATCAAAGGCGTGTGCAGTGCAGGTGTAACGTTCCAGACCACGTGATAACCGACATAAATCGCCAGCACGAAGATGATCAGGTTGTAGATACCGGGGGAGATAAGCTCTTCCATCGTCTGAATC